>Ga0182745_1000958_pt1 | contig 29319 bp, 27 predicted proteins | sample eDN3rd30CKraftBY_FD_128523 | JGI IMG/M metagenome (GOLD analysis project Ga0182745, IMG submission 128523) | Enriched backyard soil microbial communities from Emeryville, California, USA - eDNA 3rd pass 30_C Kraft BY (version 2) (version 2) | ecosystem: Environmental > Terrestrial > Soil >... | reverse complement strand
TGGGCGGTTGAGGCTGCGTTCTTATCTTCCGGCCTGGAGCTGTGCCAGCGCTTCGCGCGTCTGTTTCGTCAGCGGCGCGTCTTCACCCTGCGATCTGACCAGCACCGGGTAGCTATCGCGTAATAGCGGCGCCGCCTCTTCGCTGCGATGTTGGGCCAGCAGCGCGTGCCCGAGCGTGCTCTTGGCAACCCACACGGGTGCGCTGTCGGCCGGCAGGGATTTCTCTGCCATCGCAATCGCCCGTCGCAGGGTTTCTTCGGCTTCTTTGCTACGACCCAGGCCCAGCTGTGCGCGACCGAGTCCGGACAGTGCCGAGGCTACATAGGGATGCTCGGGCGGCAGAACTTTCGTGTAGATATCGAGCGCGGAGTGCAGGTCCTGCTCGGCCTGCGCGTAGTTACCCAGGTCGAGCCGCACATTCGACAGGCTGACCAGATCATGACCGACGAAGGCGTGCTCCGGGCCGCGCGCCACCTTGTCCCTCGCCAGCACGTCGCTCAGCACCTGCTCGGCTTGCTGCAGCTCGCCGGAGCGGCGCAGGAAACGCCCGTAATTCGCCAGCGCATCCAGCGTGTGCGGGTGTGAAGGCCCGAGAATCTTGCGCAGCAGTTGCGTCGATTCGACATACAGCGGCTCGGCCTCGGCCAGCTTGCCTTGCAGCTGCAGCGCCACGGCGATGTCGTGCACGTGCATGGCGACGTGCGGATGATCCTGGCCCAGCGCCTGGCGATCGATGTCGAGCGCCGCCCGGTACAGAGTTTCCGCCTTCTGGTATTCGCCGCGGTACGAGTGCAGGCCGGCCAGCTCGTTCATGACCGAGGCGGCCCCCGTGGTGCGGTCCTTGCCGTTGCGCCGGTAGATTTCCAGGCTCTCGTCGTAATAGCGCTCAGCGATATCGAGTGTGCCGCGCTGCTGCGCGAGCTTGGCATAGCTCATCAGCGTCGCGGCTGTCTGGACGGCAGTCGGGCCTAGCAGTTCCTGCTGCATGGCCAGTGCGGCGCTCAGGCGCTGCTCGCATTCGTCGAGCTTGCCCTGCTCGCACAGAGCGCTGCCGAGCGCAACCAGGGCCGCGGCAACCTGCTCGTGCTTGGGGCCATAGATGGCGATCTTGGAACTGAGCGCGTCCTGCAGCAGCGTGACCGAGTCCGAATACAGTCCGAGGCTGCTGTACACGCGTCCAATGGTGCCCAGGAGCGTGGCACGCGTCTCCGGTTGATCCTGCAAGCCGACGCTGACGCGCCTGGCGCCGATGTCGAGCAGTTCGCGCGCCGTCACCTGGTTGCCGCGGCTCTTGGAGGGATCTGACAGCTCGAACAATTCCACCAGGAACGAAGAGACCTGCTCGGCGCGTGCGCGTTCGGCGGCAACCACGTCGCGCTCGTGTGCGATGCGCTTGGCCTGCACGAAAGTGATGGCGGCAAAAGCTGCCAGCGTGACGATCCCCAGGGTGGAAACGACCACGGGCATGGTATGCCGGGCAAGGAATTTACGGGCGCGATACGCCCAGGTGTCGCGCGTGGCCAGTACGGGCTGGCCGACCAGGTGCCGCTGCAAGTCCGCCGACAATTGCTCGGCCGAGGTGTAGCGGCGGTTCGCGTCCTTGCGCATCGCCATCATGATGATGTCGTCGAGGTCGCCCTGGAGATCCTTGCGCAGCCGCGCGTGCGTGGTGGAGCGGCAAGCCAGGATGTCGGGGAGCCGCTCGGGGGATTCCTGCGCGGTGCGTTCCACCATCGAACTGGGCAGCGGCGGCTCCTGTTCGCAGATGATGCGCTCCATGTCGGTGAGCCGGCTGCCCACCAGGTGGAACGGCTTGCGGCCCGACAGCAGCTCGAACAGCAGCACGCCCAGCACGTAAATGTCGCTCGCGGTGGTGATGACGTCGCCGCGCACTTGCTCGGGACTGGCGTGCGCGGGCGTCATGACGCGGTAGTCCATGTGCGTCACCGCCAGCGTATGCACCGAATGCCGGGCGTCGAGCAGCTTGGCGATGCCGAAATCCAGCAGCTTCACCTCGCCCGACTCGGTGATCAGGATGTTGTTCGGCTTCAGGTCGCGGTGAACGATCAGGTTCTGGTGCGCGTAGTGCACGGCGGCGCAGACCACGCGGACCAGCTCGATACGCGCGTCCAGCGGCAGACGGCGCCGGTCGCAATACACGTCGATGGGCTCGCCGTCGATGTATTCCATGACCAGGTAGGGCGTGCCGTCCGGAGCGCGGCCGCCATCCAGCAGCCGGGCGATATTGGAGTGCTGCAGCGTGGCGAGGATCTGGCGCTCGGTGCGCAGGCGACCCTGCACTTGAGGCGTGAATGCGCCGGCGCGCACCAGTTTGATCGCCACTCGCTGCTGATATTCCTCGTCGGCGCGTTCGGCCAGATACACATCGCCCATGCCGCCGGAGCCGAGCTTGCGCAGGATGCGATAGGGTCCCAGCCGTTGGCCTTCCAGCGGCTGGATCGCCACGCCGGCCGCTTCGTCGTTCTCGATGTCCTCCCAGGGCGCACCGGTGTCCCGCTCGTTCAAAGCGTGCAGTACGCGTGACAGCAGGGTTTCATTCGAGCCGCAGGCCCTGCGCACGAACTCATCGCGCTCGCGCGGTCCCAGGCCCTGGGCCTGCAGCACGATGCTGTCGATATCGGGTTCGCTGCTCATTTTCGGCAAGAACGGAAGCGCTCGAGCATTCGCAGGTGTTATTCGTTGGCGCGCATCATGCACCAGCACCGCGCCAGCGTGTAATATCAAAAGCGGCGATCGATGCCATTAATGATGGCATCCCGCCTTTGGAAAACATTACGGACTAACCCGACACACAGGTGATTTATGGCAACCCGCAAGAAAGCAACCCGCAAGGTGGCAGGTAAGAAGCGCGCAACCAAGAAGAAGGCGACCAAGAAGAAAAAGAGCGGCGTGCGCGCCAAGACCAGCGTAGTGCGCCTGCCGCAGCGGGCCAAGGCGAAGGCCAAGAAGAAGGCTGCGCCGAAGAAGGCCAAGAAGAAAGCGCGGCGCAAGAGCCGCACTTACAGCGCCAAGACCAGCATTCCGCGCCTGCCGGAATAACGTAGCGCGTTCGAAGGCGGCCTGGTCCAGGCCGCCTTTCGATCTCCTTCAGGAACGTTCCCGCACCCGCATCGCCCGTTCCCATGACCTACGTCGTCCGCCGCGGCGTGCAGCTCGAAACCGTTGCGGTGCGCGCACTGGACTTCCAGCTTTATCGTTGGCCTGGTGCGGACCACCCACCCATCGTGCTCCTGCACGGCTGGGGCGACAGCGGGACCACCTGGCAATTCCTGGTCGACCATTTGCCGCAGCGCCACAGCTTGCTGGCGTTCGATGCGCGCGGCTTCGGCCGAACCCAATGGCCGCAGGACGGCTACTGGTTCCCCGACTACCTGGCCGATCTCGACGCCCTTCTCGAGCGGATCGCGCCGGACACTCCCGTGGACTTGGTTGGCCACAGCATGGGCGGCAACGTCGCCATGCTGTATGCGGGCATCCGCCCGCAGCGTGTGCGCCGCATCGTGAGCCTGGAAGGTTTCGGCCTGGCGCGCACCACTGCGGACATGGCGCCGGCGCGTTATCGACAATGGCTGGACGATCTGGTGCAGGGGGCCGTGTTCGCCACGTACGACAGCTTTGCGCAGTTCGCGCAGCTGCTGGGTCGCCGTCATCCCCGCATTCCGCCGGATCGCCTGGATTTCATCTGTCGCTCATGGGGAAAACAGCGCGCCGACGGCCGCATTGAACTGAGGGCCGATCCGCGGCACAAGCTCGTCAATCCGGTTCTGTATCAGCGCGAGCAGGCACAGGCCTGCTGGCGGGAGATTGCCGCGCCGCTGCTGCTGGTTGCAGCGGATCAATCCGAGTTCGCGCGGCAGGTGCCGGACGAATTCAATGAGCAGAAACTTGCAACCTTGTTCCGTGATGCCCGCGTCGCAACCATTGCCGGCGCGGGCCACATGATGCATCACGAGGAGCCGCGCGCGGTGGCGGAACTGGTCGAATCGTTCCTTCGTTGATCCGGTTGACGATAACGGAACCCGTTCGTGATGGAATTCTTGCGACTGACCTATCGCTGGGCGCGCCGCTGCGTGATCGCGGTGGTGGGCGGGACCGTGGTGCTGATCGGCATCGTCATGATCGTCTTTCCAGGCCCGGCCGTGATCGTCATTCCGGCGGGGCTGGCGATCCTGGGGCTGGAGTTCGCCTGGGCCAAGCACTGGCTGAACAAGGTGCGCGCCACGGGCGATCAGATTTTCAACGCGGCTTCCAGTTACTGGTCGCGCAAGAAGCGACGTGACCGCAACCCGTCCTCATCGGGACCGCCGCCGTAGTTTTGAGTTTCGTCGCTACTTCACCAGTGCGCGCCGTGCTTTGAACGCGGCCACGCATTCGGGCAGATCGTCGAACATGCGCGGCCTCACCGAGCCATTCGGCAGACGCGTGGCGGCGCCCAGATCACGCCAGAAGCGCTCGCAATAATCAGGATCGTTGCGCTTGCTCGCCTTGCACTTGGCGATTTCCGCGTCGCGCATCGGCTTGAGCTTTGCTTCCCGGGCCTGCTCGCACTTGGCCTCCAGCTCTTTGACTTCGCTTTCGGTGACGTCGTCGTCCGCGGCCGCCAGTTGCGGCTGCGCCAGATACAGCAGCGCCAGGATCGCCAGGGCCAGGTTCATCGGGGAGATCGCCGGTTTCATCTGCGTGCCTTCCGCCGCGCGGGCGCCTAGAGCCAGTAAGAGAACAGGCTGCTGCCGAACTCCTTTAACTTATCCATGAACGGACGTTTGCGCCAGCTGCGCAGGTCGATCTCGCGGGTCGACTTCAGGTCGCGTTCGAAGATCTGTTCGAGCCGCCGCGCGAAATCGCTGCCGACCACCACGGCATTGACCTCGTTGTTGTGCAGGAAGCTGCGCATGTCGAGGTTGGCCGAGCCCACCATCGACAGGGCGCCGTCGATCACCGCCGTTTTCGCGTGCAGCAGCGCATTCGGCTGCTCGAAGATGCGCACGCCGCCGGAAAGCAGCTCGTCGAAGGTGCTGCGCGAGGCGTACAGGATCAGCCCCGAGTCGGTGAAGCCCGGAACGATCAAGCGCACGTCGACGCCGCGTTTGACGGCGTCGGTCAGTGCCTGGCGCAGCGGCTTGTTGGGCGCGAAGTAGGCGTTCGTCAGCCAGATCCGCCGCGTCGCATGCCGGATGGCGGTGAGATAGGTGGCATAGATGCGTGTTTCACTCTTGTCGTCCGCGTCGGTGGCGACGGCGGCCACCAGTTCGCTGCCGCTCGGCGGGATAGCGGGGAAATACTGCGGGTCATGACTGTCGACCGTGCCACCTGCGCGCGTCCAGCTGGCGAGGAACAAGGCTTGGAATTGCGCAGCCACCGGTCCCTCGATCTGCACGTGCGTGTCGCGCCAGGCCTCGTCGCGGCCAGCCTGCGGTCCGGGATTGGTGGTCGACGCGCTGGCGTACGCGCCGCTGATATTGATGCCACCGGTGAAGGCGATGTGCCCATCGACGACCACGATCTTGCGATGATCGCGATTGTTGATCTTCCACGGCAGCGGCGTGCGCATCGGATCGAGCGGCCGGAAGACGCGGACCTCGACGCCGTTCTCGCGCAAGTGGTCGAAGAAGGCCGTAGAAGCGCTGCGACTGCCGAGTGCGTCGTAGAGAACGCGCACCTCGATGCCGTCCTTGCGCCGTGCGATCAGCAGATCGCTGAAAGCGCGGCCGACGTCGTCATCGGCGAATATGTAGGTTTCGATGTGAACGTGGCGGTGCGCCTTCTCGATGGCAGCGCGGATCGCGCCGAGTGTCTGCGGACCATCGATCAGCAGCGAAACGCGATTACCCGCAACCAGCGGCGTTTGCGCCTGGTTGCGGAACGCTTCGATCAGCTCGAGCGTGTGCTGGTCGTCGTGGGTGTCGAGGCGCTTCTGGAGGAGCTTTTCCGCATTGATGTCGCTCAGGACGCCGGCGCGAGTGATGACCGGCGAAATGCCCTTCGCATCAGTGGCGACCGGCCGGAGCGTCGGGGTGGTGCAAGCGGCGCAGAGCAGCGCTGCCAGTACGCACAGCGCTGCTCGTAACGCGTTCGGACAGCGACGGGACACTCGGCACCTCGCCTATGACCGTGCGCCGATGTGCCTGCGTGGCGATCAATCCTTCTTCAGTTCATCGGCGGCGTCTTCGGCGCCTTCACGCAGGTCGTCCACCGCATCGTCGAGCTTGCTCGCGGTGGATTCCTCGCCGTGCTTGGCGGTGTCGATGGCTTCGTCGACCTCTTCGGCAGCCTGTTCTAGCGGGCCCTTCTTCTCGCAGGCGCTCAGTCCGAGCGCGAACGTGCAGGCCAGTGCAGCAAGCAGAAAAGATTGTGGCTTCATGGTGATTCTCCGCGGCAGCTTAGATTTTATGTAACGGGATGGCTTGTGCCGTGCCGTCAGTGAAACGCGCACCGGGGAAGATGAGTTCCTGGCATGCCCGCCCGGGCGCGCAGGAACCAAGTAGGTAGCGGGGCGTTCCATTAGCTCACAGGCAACAGCAGGAGGTTCTCATGCTGTCGTGGGCACTCACTTTCTTCGTGGTGGCGATCATCGCCGCGGTCCTTGGCTTCACCAGCATCGCCGGCGCCGCCGTCGGCATCGCCAAGATCCTGTTCTTCGTCTTCCTGGTGCTGACGCTGATAGCCCTGGTGGCCGGCGCCTTCCGCGGCCGACCTCCGGTGTAGCGGCATAAATCGCCTCAGGTTTCAGGTGAACAGCAGCGCCTGGCTGATGGCGACGCGCACCGTTTCCGGGACGAAGGGCTTGGTGACCAGGAAGGTCGGCTCGGGGCGCTCGCCGGTCAGCAGGCGCTCCGGGTACGCCGTAATGAAAATGATCGGCACCTGCACCTCGCTCAGGATCTGGCGCACGGCGTCGATGCCGGAGCTGCCATCGGCGAGCTTGATGTCGGCAAGCACCAGTCCCGGTTCGGTCCGACGGGCGGCGCGTACCGCTTCGTCGCGGGTAGTGGCGGTAGCGACCACCTCGTGTCCCATTTCGCGCACGATGCTTTGCAGGTCGAGCGAGATGATCGGCTCGTCCTCGATGATCAGGACTTTCATGCTGGGCTGGCTGGAGATCTCGCGCACCGCCTGGGTGGTCATCTCGCGGACTTCGTCCTCCGGCACGCCCAGGATCTTGGCGGTCTCGCCGATGCTGAAGCCCTCCATCGCGGTCAACAGCAGCGCTTGTCGATGCGAAGGAGTCAGCTCCTTCAGGCGCTTCTCGACGCTGTCTGCCGCCACCGGGCCAGCGCCCGCGGCCGGCCGGCCTTCGAGGTGCGTGGTTTCCCAGAGCTTATGGAACAGGTGATACAGCGAAACTCGCGGCGGCCAGTCCGAACGCAGCACCGAGGTGTCAGCCACGATGGCTTCCAGGCATGCCCGGACATAGGCGTCGCCGCTGGGTTGAGTGCCGCACAGGGCGCGCGCGTAGCGCCGCAGGTACGGCAGATGCTCTGCAATAGCGTGAGCTAATGCCATTTGTAGTTCCTTATCGCGAAAAAGACTCTGACCGTTTCGTGTCCGGCCGGTGGTTTACGCGCACAGCTTACGCCGCGCCGCTCTGCGGGGCAGGAGCGCGAATACGTGCGTGTAATATGAACGACTGGCGGCTAAAGTTCCGCCCCGGGTCGGAACTTTATGGGTTGCATTGCGTTTTTCGCGCGATAACGAATCATTACACCGTCGGTGCCGCCGGCGTCTTCTCGCAGCCATGATCATGAGCGACAAAATCAAGCCAGACCAGGCCAACCCTGCTCCGGGAGAGGCCGCCCCTGAGCAGGTGCCGGATTGGCTTGGCAACCGTTTGCGCCGGATGTTCAACGACGTGATGCAGGAACCGGTGCCGGATGAGTTCAAGGCGTTGCTCAAGCAGTTGGAAGACAAGGAGCGCGGGTCCTAGGGGTCCGTGAGGTTTTGCCCCATGGCCGGTTCCGATCCTTTCCTCGACCAGATCACAGCTTTGCTCCCCGCATTGCGTGCGTTCGGCCGCTCGCTGTGCGGAGATCCGGCGCGCGCCGACGATCTGGTGCAGGACACCGTGCTCAAGGCCTGGACCAACCGCCAGCAGTTCCAGACCGGCAGCAATCTCAAGGCATGGTTGTTCACCATCCTGCGCAATTGCTACTACTCGGAGCTGCGGCACCGGAAATTCGAGGTGGAGGATCCGGACGGCATCAGCGCCTCGCAGCTGGCGGTATCGCCGGATCACGATGCCAAGCTGCAGCTGCGCGACATGAGCCGGGCGCTGCAGCAGTTGCCCATCGATCAGCGCGAGGCGCTGGTGCTGGTGTGCGCGACCGGCCTGTCATACGAAGAAGCGGCAGCCGTCTGCCAGGTGGCCGTTGGCACCATCAAGAGCCGTATTGCACGCGCCCGTGACCGCCTGGTCGAACTGCTCGGCGACGACGCCGCGCAGGTGGTCGAACCGGGCTCGCCGCTCGGACAGGTTGACTCGACCACCACAACCGGGCACACCACGCGTCGTACGAGGGCCTCATAGGCACTTCAGCCTTCATCATGAGATCCCAGAAGCTGGTAGCTGCGCCCCGCCGCTGGTGGGGGCGCAATGCCGGCCTACGCTCGCGCCTGGTTCTCATCGTCGGCGTGGCGATGCTCGCGCCGGGCGTGTTGGCCGTGCTGCAAGCCGTCTCGGGCTACAACAGCAGCCTGCGCTATCTGCGTCAGAACCTGGCACAGGCTGCGCAGCTGGCTGCCAACGAAGAAGAAAACATGATCTCGGCCTCGCGCGAGATCCTCACCAGCCTCGCTGCCCATCCTGACGTTCGCGCCGGACAGGGGCCTGCGTGCCGTCGAGCTTTGCAGCGGGCCATTGGCGGGCTGGATCAATATGCCGGTGCCAGCGTGATCGATGCGCGGGGCGTGATGACGTGCGCTTCGGCGCCGATGAAGACGGTGATCACTGTCATCGACCGTCCGTGGTTCCGCGATGTCATGACGGGCGATGCCTTCGTGGTCAGCGATCTGGTGCTGAGCCGCTGGCTCGGTGAATGGGGCATGGTGACGGCGGTGCCGCTGGTGGACGATGCCGGTGTCATCAACGGCTCGGTGGCGCTCTTCATCGGCCTGGATTGGGTGACGCGGCGCTATCAGCGGGCGGCCACGGCGGACAACACCGCGCTGGCTCTGCTGGACAGCAAGGGCGACCTGATTTCCTCCGATCCCGAACACTCGCCGCTGATCGGCGGTCTGCCGAGCGACGGGCTCATCGACGAGCACCTGCACGCGCGTACCCAGACGTTCACTGCGCGCGGCCGCGACGGCACCTGGCGCCTGTACGCCATCAGTCCGCTGCTCGAAGGCCGCATCTTCGTGATTCTCGGCACACCGTTGCTGGCCGCGATGGGGCCGCTGGCGCTCCAGGTGGCGTGGGGCGTGTTGACGCCGATCCTGATGTGGGCGCTGGCGATCGCGGTGGTGTGGTTCGGCATCGAGCATTTCGTGGTGCGCTGGATCACGTACCTGGACCGGATCACCTCGGCTTATGCAGCGGGCCGCCACAGCGTGCGCCCGGAGCGGGCCATCGCCGCGCCTGCCGAGATTCGCAATCTCAGCGAGACGTTCACCCGCATGGCCGATCTGATTTCGGCGCGCGAGGCGGAACTGCGTGAATCGCTGGGTCAGAAGGAAATCCTGGTGCGCGAGATCCATCATCGCGTCAAGAACAATCTGCAGCTCGTCATGAGCCTGCTGAATCTGCATGCGCGGCGCATTCGGGATCCGCGCGCCGAAGCGGCATTTGCCGAGGCGCGCAGTCGTATCAATGCGCTGGCGACGTTGCACCGGCGCTTGTACGAATCCGAAAGCCTGCAGGAGGTCGACCTGCGCTGGTTCCTGGAAGATTTGTGCGCGGAGTTGCGGCGCGGAGGGCTTGCGGGTCATCGTGAGATCGAGCTGACGGTACGCGCGCCCGATGAAGTGATCGGTCCCGACATTGCCGTGCCGCTCGGCCTGCTGGTCACAGAAGCCATCACCAATGCTTACAAGCACGCCTTCGGCGAGGTCGAACGCGGCCGTATCGAAGTGGAGGTCGAACGCGACTCCGATACGACGCTGAAGCTGAGCGTGCGCGACAACGGCCGCGGCATCGATCCCTCACAAACCGATACCGAACCGGCCGGCCTGGGGCGTTCGCTCATCGACGCGTTCGTGCGCCAGTTGCACGGCGAACTCGACATCAGTTCAGAGCAGGGGACGCTGGTGCAGGTGCATTTCCGCGCGCCGTTGAATCCCGCCACTCGTCATACCGCGTAACTGCATCATTCCCGCACACGACCTGCCCTCGCGTAGTTGGGCGGGAACCCGTCCGATCATTGAATCACTCTCGTTCCTGCCTGCGCGACGGCAGGCTGGCTCTGCATGGGAGTGACGAATAAGTGTGCAAGCGTCCGGATCGCTGCCTGCCCCGGATGACCGCCATCGGCCCGGAATTACGGGCCGCCCGTTCGTAGGATGAGGCCGATGGCGAACTGTATATTCATCCAGTATGCTCCCGCTCCATGTCAGCTCCTCCACGGCAGACGGCGAGGCCCGGTCGCGGCGCGGTTTCCAATCCGGAAGGCCGCTTCGAGCTCACGCGCGCCGAAGCGGTGGACGATGGTTGGGGCAGCCTGGACGAGCCGTTGCCGCCGCTCGAGACAACGGTGCGACCGGAGCCGGCGCGCTCGATCATTTCACGCAACAAGTCGCCGGATATTCCGTTCGATCAATCGATTAATCCGTATCGCGGCTGCGAACACGGCTGCATCTATTGTTATGCCCGGCCCTCGCACGGTTACCTGAATCTGTCGCCCGGCCTGGATTTCGAGACCAGGCTCTTCTACAAGCCCGACGCGGCGCGGCTGCTGGAGAACGAGCTGGCGGCGCCGGGCTATCGCTGCTCGCCCATCACCATCGGCGCCAACACCGATCCTTACCAGCCCATCGAGCGCGATGTGGAGTTGCTGGCGCAGTTGGCGCGCGAACGCCTGGTGCTGGCGTTGATGAGCGTTACTACGTTGAGTAATGAACTCAAACGCACGCTGGAGCCACGTACAGCATCGCCCGCTGCGCGCCTGCGGGCGATCCGCACGCTGAGCGCCGCTGGCGTGCCGGTCGGCGTGATGGTGGCGCCGGTGATTCCGGTCCTGACGGATTCGGAGCTCGAGAAGATTCTCGAAGCTGCGGCAGAGGCCGGTGCGCGCTCGGCAGGTTATGTCCTGCTGCGGCTGCCGTACGAAGTGAAGGATCTGTTCCGACAATGGCTGGACCAGCACGAGCCGCTGAAGGCGAAACATGTACTCAGCCGCATGCAGGCCATGCGCTCGGGTCGCGACTACGATTCGCGCTGGGGCGTGCGTCAGCGTGGTGAAGGCGAGTACGCACAGCTGCTGAATCTGCGCTTCAAGAACGCATGCAGGAAGTACGGGCTGACGACCGGCGAGCGTTTCGTGCACGACACCAGTGCGTTTCGTCCGCCGCTTCGTGGTCCGCAACAGCTGACGTTGCTGTAAGTGCGCAGTATGCAATCGTTGCCAGCCGCAAGCGCCGACAAGTTGTAAACGAATTGCAAAAGAGCACGCTACCAAAGCCGAAACAGCGGTGCGGTTTTCCGGCGTTGCCCTCGCGGACCTTGGCGTATACTCGAACGCGCCGCCGCCGGAAGGGGCACTCGCCAGCAGCATCGTCAAGCGATCCTTCGACCAGCGGCAGTCAGCAGGACGGACCCGCGCCTTTCCTCGGAGAATTACAAATGTGGTCAGCAATCAGCTGCGGCCGTCCCGCAGGGTGGTCTGTTCCGCTCGCGCACCTGCAGCTTGGTCATTCCGCATTACGTGTTGCCGCGATCCTCGCTGCCGCCGCCACGATGAGCGGCTGCATGACGGCGAAGATCGAAGAGATGCGTGATGCGCCCACCAAGATCCGCGCGGACGAAGCCGTGGTGCTGCTGGCCAAGCCGCACCTCGAAGGCACCGGTACCGAGGGCAAGTTCCTGGACTGTCTGGAGCGCGAGCTGGTTGGTGAATCGGTTTCGGCCAACGTTGCCACGGCGCTCAAGGGCGGCAAGAAAGTTTCGGCGCGCAGCAAGCTCGCCGACAAGCCGTTCCAGATTTACGCCGACGATCAGTTCGTCGACGCCTTCTATCCCTGGCTGGAACCCAGCACGGCGCCGATCAACCCGCAGGCCTTCACTACTTTCCTGGCGCGGCCCGGCGTATCCGAGCGCATCAAGACGATGGGCGTGCGCTTCATCGTCTGGGTCGACGGCGTCACGCAGAAGACCGATGGCGGCGGCAGTATCGCCTGCGCGGTCGGACCGGGTGGCGCCGGTTGCCTGGGGCTGGGCTGGTGGGAGAAGCAATCCGACTACGAAGCCACCGTGTGGGACCTGCACACGGGGGTCAATGCCGGCACGGTGACCACCGACGTCAAAGGCACGTCGGTCATGATCGGCGCAGTGGCGCCGATTCCGATCATCTCGCCGGTGCAGAGCACGGCCTGCGACCGTCTGGCCGGCCAGCTCAAATCGTTCCTGCTCGGCAGCGACGATCCGGACGCGGACACCACCGCACAGGCCGATCATGCGGCGCAGTAATGCTTTGCACCCGGCGCTGCGTACATTGCCGCAGCGGTCGAACTTCGCAGGGTGGCGTCGCACTAACGAGCAGGAACCGCTGACGCTCAGCGCACGTTCAGCTCGACGGTCGCACAGTCGACCGGGGCGCAGCGGCGGTCATGGCGATTCACCGCTGCCATTGCAGGTGATCTCATGAGAGATAGCGCGATGAACGCAGGCCATTCGATGAACCGGCTGCTGGCCATCGCGGTGCATGCCACGTTGATCGGCTCGGTATCGGCGTTCCTGATGGGCGGCTGCGCCGGCCAATCCTCCAGCAGCAGCATGCCCTCGGGCATGCCCACCTCGGGCGGCTCTTCCGGCTCTTCTTCGTCCTCGTCCGGCGGTTCGTCCGGTTCGAGCGGCGGCAGCAGTTCCAGCATGCCCAGCGGCGGCAGCAGCGGCCAGTCCGGCGGCTCGTCCGGGGCTTCGATGCCGTCTTCCCTGCCCGGCGGCGCCTCGTCCTCCGGCGGCAGCCGTTCCATGCCCGGCTCGCAAAGCGGCTCACAAGGAGGTTCACAAGGAGCTTCGGGCTCGCAGGGTGGCATGCAATCGGGCATGCCCGGTGGCGACCAGGGTGGATCGCAGTCCGGTGCCAGCGGCAGCTCCGGTGGCGCGTCCGGCGGAGCGCAGTCGCTGCCCTCGGGTTCGCAATCGGGCTCGGACTCTGCCGGCGGTCTGCCAGGCAGCGACGCCGGCGGCAGTTCCAGCGGCGGCGCCTCGGCCGGCGGTCAGAGTGGAGCGGGCCAGAGTTCAGGCCAGAGCGGCGGTGCTTCCGGCAGCCCCCATTCAACGATAGGCACTCCAACCATGGGGGGCGGCTCTCCTGCCAGCGGCATTCCCACGCCGAGTGACGACGCATCCAGCGGTGGCTCGGCCGGTTCCGGCAGCTCCGGTGCGAACAGCGCCGATTCTTCTTCGGGCGGCAGCAATTCTCAGAACGAGAGCATTTTCCAGAGCTCCAGCAGTGGCGCTTCCGGCGGGCAGACCGGCGCAACCGGTGGCTCGGCAGGTGGAGCGAGTGGTGGCGCATCGGCAAGCGCAGCCGGCGGGTCGGCGGGTGGCGCGAGCGGTGCGACGCCAAGCACCGGTGGCGGATCTCCGGGTGCGGCCAATGACAGCGCGGCAAGTGCCGGCGGTGGCTCGGCCGGAGGCGCTGCCGGTGCGGCAGGCGACGCTTCGGCACAAGCGGCCGGACAAGCAGGCGGTGCAGCCGGCGCCGCGGGATCCAACGCGGCGGGCGGTGCCAACGGCGGTGGTGCTTCGGCGCAGACGGGCGGCGATTCCGGGGGCGCAGCAGGCGCCAACCCGGGCGGCGTGCCATCCCCAGGTGACGGGTCAACGGCAGGCGGATCCGCTGGCGGTGATGCGGCTGGCGCGCAGAGTGCTGGACAGAATGGAGCGCAAGGCGGTGGTGCGCCGTCGGCCGGTGCCGGTACCCAGGCAGGCGGCGAAGCGCCGATCTTCGGCAATGACGGTCAATCGGGTGGCGGCGCGCAAGCGAATACCGCCGGTTCGGCGGGAGCGGGCGGTGCAGCCGCCGGCCAGCAGGGTGCAGGTGAGGCTTCCGCCCAAGGTGCTGGCGGCCAAGGCGCCGGCCAGAATTCCTCCCAGGGTACGGGCCAGAATGCCGGTGGCAGCTCGGGTCAGGATGGTTCGGCGGGCAACGGTGGTGCGGCAGGTTCAGCGGCCGGCGATCAGACCGGCGGTGCCAACGGCGGCGTGTCAGCCACGATGTCAGCCGGCGTGCCCGGCGCCCCAGGCAGTACGCCGGGGTCCAATGGTGGCGGAAGCACGGGCTCTGTGTCCGGTATGCCTGAAGGAGCGGGTGGCCAGGGCCAGGCCGCCGGCGATACATCGGGTGGTGGAACCGCAGGCAGTGCGGCCGGCGGTGGAACCGGCAACGGCGGAGCCAGCGGTGCACCGGGCGGCGCAGGTGGCGGTGCTGGCGGGGGTCCGATGACACCGTCCGAGCGCATGGCCAACATCGACCGCCAGTTCGATATCTCGATGGGTGTGTTCGACGGTCGCATGCGCGATGAGCAGGCCGCGATTGCCGGCCAGCGTGGTGCGCGCGGCGGCTCAGGCAACGGCGGCAATGGCAGTGCCGGTGCCGCGGCGGAGGATGGATCGGGTGGCAACGATTCCGGTACCGCCGGCAGCGCGGGCGAGGGGAACGGTGGCCAGGGACAGGGCAGCCAGGGTCAAGGCCAGGGGCAGGCGGGCCAGGGTCAGCAGGGCCAAGGTCAGGCCGGCGCCGGCAACGCCTCCGGTCAGGGCGGCAATCGCAGTGGCGGCGGTGGCGGCTACGGCGGCGGCGCCAAGGGTGGCAGCGGCCCGAATACGGTTCCTGCGGATATCCCGGACGGCAGCGATGATGATGTCGTGGCACGGCAGCTGCGCGAAGCCGCGATGGCGGAGACCGATCCCGAGTTGCGCGAGAAGCTGTGGAACGAGTATCGCCAGTACAAGAAAGGAAGCTGATTGCACGCCCATCCTCAATCGACGAGTTTGCACGTCATGAATCGTCCAATGTCATTGCTGTGCCGGTCCCCGTTCGCGGTGGTGGTTCTTGCCATGGCGGCGCTGGCGCTGAGCGGCTGCATGACTCGCGAGACGCGGCCGTTGCCGCGACTCACCGCGATCCAGGCTTCCACGGAGATTCCCGACAGCCAGCTGCTGGACGTGGGCGTGCGCCTGCTCGACGAGAACGTGCCGGAGGACGAGAAGGTGCGGGAGAAAGAGCGCATCTTCCCGGACGTGCGCAAGGCGGAAGCGCGCTACTTCGCAATGCAGCTGCGCAACACCATGGAAGGCACCGGCCAGTGGGGCCAGGTGCGGGTCATTCCCGCCGACGCCGATGCGCTCGACGTGCGCGTCTCCGGCAAGATCCTCGAATCCAACGGCATGCTGCTGCGGCTCGACATCAAGGTCGACGATTCCAGCGGCCGGCTCTGGTTCCAGAAGGAATACGAGCAGCCGGCCGACACCCGTTCCTACAAGGACGGCACCGGCAAGCCGCGCGATCCGTTCCAGAATCTCTACGTCAAAGTCGCCAATGACATCCTGGCGCACCGCCAGACGCTGCAGGCGGCCGACCTCGAGAACATTCGCCGCGTTTCCGAGCTGCGCTTCGCCGCCGATCTGGCGCCGTACGCCTTCCAGAACTACCTGACCAAGGACAAGAAAAAGGGCACTTACCAGATCACGCGTCTGCCGGCGCAGGACGATCCGATGCTGGTGCGCATGGATCGCATTCGCGAACGTGACTACGCGTTGCTCGACACGGTGAACGAGCATTACTCGCTGTTCGCCGACAACATGTCCGAGTCGTACACCAACTGGCGTCGCTACAGCTACTCCGAGCTGGAAGCCGAAGACGATGCACAGCGTTCGGCGATGACGCGCAAGCTGCTGGGCGCCGCCGCCATCGTCGGCGGCCTGGTCATGGGAACGCAATCGAATACGTATGTCGGACAGGCAGCCGGAACGGCCGCCGTCTTCGGCGGCGCCTACGCGGTCAAGAGCGGCTTCGACAGGAGCGCCGAGGTCAAGATGCATTCGGAGTCGCTCAAGCAGCTGGGCGAGTCGTTCCAGGCCGAGGTGCAGCCCATGGTGATCGAGGTCGAAGGCCGGACGCTGCAGTTGCGCGGCACGGCCGAAGAACAGTTCCAGGAGTGGCGCAGGCTCCTCAAGGAACTCTACGAGAACGAGACCGGTCTTCCGGTAGCGACCGCGCCGGCGGCCAAGGTGCAACCCCCGGCTCCCGCGAACGCTGGCGGCAGCGCGCAATAGTTTTCCCCAGTCAGCCCTTTACAATCCGATCATGGTCGAAGGCGGGCAGGAGCTCTCTGCAAGGTTCATTTTGGTCCGCGCCATCCAGGCAGGCGGCAGCGGCAGCGTCTGGCTTGCGCAGGACAAGGAGCGTCAGTGCTTCGTGGCGGTCAAGCTCCTGGCCGATGAGCTGAGGCAGGACGCAGCCGCGATCGCGGCGTTGCAGCAGGAGTGCGAGCGCGCCTGCTCGCTCGATCATCCCAACATCCTGCGGGTCGACGGCCTGTACCGTTCGGAGCATCACGCCTGGATCGCCATGGAATACGTCTCCGGCGGCGATCTGACGCAATTGCGTGGCCGCGCTGCTGCGGAAATTCTTCGGGCTGTCATTCCAGTGGCGAGCGCGCTGGCCTTCGCGCATCGCCGAGGCATCGTTCATCGCGATGTGAAGCCTGCCAACGTGCTGCTGACCTCGGACGGCGCGCCCAAGCTCGCGGATTTCGGTATTGCGCTGGTTGTCGGTGCGCGGCCCGATGAACGCGCCGGACTTGGCTCGTCTTACAGCATGAGTCCGCAGCAGCTTGCCGGTGCGGCCGCCAGGCCCAGCGACGATGTGTACGCCTTTGGCGCGATGCTGTACGAGCTTTTCTCCGGCTATCCGCCGTTCTATCCGCAAGCCAGCGAAGAGCGGATCTGCAACGAGCGGCCGCCGACACTGACGACCTCGTCGGTTCCTGCCGTGGTCGCGCAGCTCGTCGATCGATGTCTGGCGAAGTCGCCTGAGGAGCGACCGGCCGACATGGAATCGATCGAGCGCGAGCTGGCGGCAGCATTGGCGGCCCTGCCCGCAGCCACGATCGTCAATGCAGGTGCGCAGCCAGCCGCCGTGCACATTGCACCGCCCTCGGTACGGCCGCCCATCGGTCACAGCGAGCCGTTACGCGGCGAATGGCGCCGCACCACGGCGGCGACGACCAGCGCGGATGAATTTCGATGGCAGGGTTTTCGCCGCGGCCTGGGCGCCGCGGCGCTGGTTCTGGGAATCGTCGGCATCGGCATCGTGTTCTTCGCGTTGCCGCGCTGGGTCGGCAGCAATCAGACGCCGGCCCCGGCAGCCGCCGCCGAACCCAAGGTGGAAGCGCCGGCGCCTGAGAAGAAACCGCTGGATTTCGCAGCCCTGGCGCGCGCCAAGCAGCAGGCCGAAGACGAGCGCGGCGAGATCGATCCGCGGCTCGATAAATTGCGTGCCCAGGCCGTCGATCAATGGGGTGGCGAAGAGCTCAAGCGCATCACCGACGAATTGGCGGCTGGCGACAAGGATTTCGCCGCCCGCGAGTACATCACCGCTGCCCAGCACTTCAAGGCCGTCGAGCTGCTGCTGACCACACTGGAGAAGCGAGCGGGCGAAGTGCTGACGGCGCAACTCGCCGCCGGCACCAAGGCGCTCGACGAAGGACGCGCGGCGGAGGCCAAGACCGCGTTCGAGCTGGCCAGCAAGATCGATTCGAAGAATCAGGCCGCCGCGCGCGGCCTGAAGCGCGCCGGCACTCTGGATCAGGTGCTTGCCCTGGTGGCGAGCGCCGAACGCATGGAAAAAGAAGGCGATGCGAACTCCGCCGCGGACGCGTTCCGCAAGGCGCTGGCATTGGATAGCGAGGCGTCGCGTGCAACGGAAGGTCTGGCACGCGTCAACGCACGCTTGTCGGGCGATGCCTTTGCAGGTGCGATGGCGCGCGGCTTTGCGGCGCTGTCGCAATCCAATTACTCCGAAGCGCGCTCCGCGTTCGACGCAGCGAATCGCGTGCGCCCGAATTCACCGGAAGTGGCGCAGGCTCTGAAGCAGATCGAACAGGAAGAGCGCACGCGCACGATCGCGGCGAAGCTCGAAACTGCACGCGATCTGGAGACCAAAGAGCGCTGGGCGGATGCCTTGAAGGAATATCGCGCCGTGCTGCAGCTGGATTCCACGGTGGCTTTTGCGAACGAAGGCGTCGCACGAGCCGCGCCGCGCGCCGAGCTCAACCAGCAGCTCGAAATGTATCTGACGCAGCCGGAGCGGCTGTTTAGCGTTCCAGTGCGCAACGCCGCGCGCGAAGCGCTGGAACGCGCCGCGGCGGTGAATCCGGCCGGCCCTGTATTGAAGCGTCAGGCACAGACGCTGACAGAATGGTTGGCGCGTGCCGACGTGCCGGTGCACGTCGCGCTGCAATCGGACAATCTGACGCAGGTCGTCATCTATCGAGTCGGTGCGCTGGGTGCCTTCGAGCAACGCTCGCTGGAGTTGGCGCCGGGCAGCTATACCGTGGTCGGTACGCGGCCCGGTTACCGCGATGTACGCCGTGAGCTCAACATCGTGCCCGGCGCGACGCTGGAACCCGTGGTCATCCGTTGCGAGGAAAAGATTTGAGCGTGTCAGCCCTCAGCGGGGAAGTGCTCGTCGTTCGCGAATCCCTGGGCGAACGGCGCTTCGGCGTGGCTGATTTTCCGCTCGCCTTCGGCGGCGCGGGCAGTCTCATCGTGCTTGCGGGCCGGCCCGAAGGCGTGCAGGCGTGGATCGGATCGCACGAGGATCAGTTGTTCGTGCAGCCTGCGGAAGGTGCAGAGGTGCTGCACAACGGCGTGCGTGTCACTCGCTCCACCTGGCTCAAGCCTGGAGATGTCATCAATCTCGGCGCGGCGCGCTTGCGTGTGGTCGAGGAATACGACCAGCGCGTCGTCGAAGTCGACGACGGCAGCAGCGGCAATATCACTGCGCCGCCCATCATCAGCGAGAGTGCGCGCGTGCGCGGCGAGAGCGACGGCGAAGCCGAGCCTCTCGCCGCGGTTCGTTTTCGTGCCACTGAGGCTGCTGCACCGAAGCGCCACATCTCCATCAATCCGTCGCGCGTGGTGCTTGCGCTGGTTGCTCTGGTGGTCGCCGGCGTGCTCTGGTTCGTTTTCACCGCGACTTCGATCAGCGTGGTCGCGAACCCTGCTCAGGCGAACGTCAGTGTCAGCGGCGGGCGGTTGCTCGCCGTGCCGATCGGCAGTCGCTTCCTGCTGCGACCCGGCGACTACCAGGTGCGCGCCAGCCAGCCCGGGTATTCGCCGGCGCAGCTCAAGATCAAGGTCACCGACGCACCGAATCAGCAGTTCGCGCTGACGCTGGCGAAATTGCCGGGCCGGCTGCGCATCGACGTGCCGGTGGCCTCGCAGGTGACGATCGATGGCAAGGCGCTGGGCGCAGCGCCCGGCGAGTTCGAGCTCAGCCCCGGCTCGCATACGGTGGCCGTCAACGCGCCGCGCTACCAACCATTCAGTGACAAGGTGGAGATCGAGGGCCTGGGCAAGACCCAGGCGCTGGCGCCCAAGCTGGTGCCGGCATGGGCCAACGTCTCGATCACCTCCGAGCCTTCCGGCGCACAGGTGTCGATCGGCGGCGAGGTGCGCGGCAATACGCCGCTGACCACCGAGGTGCTGGCCGGCAGCCATCCGGTCGAGCTCACGCTGGCCGGTTTCAAGCCCTGGACCAGCGACGTGCAGGTGAAAGCCAACGAGCCGCTGACGCTCGGGCCGGTGCGGCTCGGCTTGCCGGACGGCCGGCTGGTGCTGCGCTCCGAACCTTCGGGCGCGAGCGTGACGATCACTGGCGTGTACCGCGGCCAGACGCCGCTCGATATCGAGCTGCGCCCGGACATCGCCCAGTCCATTGTGCTCACCAAGGCAGGCTACGAGTCCGCAACGCGCCAGGTGAATCTCAAATCGGGCGAACGCCAGAGCCTGACGGTGCCACTGACCGGGGTGTACGGCGAGATTTCCATTCGCGCGCAGCCGGCCGATGCGCAGATCTACATCGACGGCAAGGCCAGTGGCGCCGCCAACCAGACGTTGCGCCTGGTCGCGACCACGCACGAGATCGCAGTGCGCAAGGCGGGCTACGTCGATTTCAAGGCCAGCGTGACGCCCCGGCCTGGTCTGCCGCAGGTCATTGAAGCGAAACTGCTGACAGCGGAACAGACGCGGCTGGCCAAGACACCCGCGCAGGTGACTACCAAGGCGTCGCAGCAATTGAAGCTCATGCCGCTCGGCCGCTTCGTCATGGGCAGCCCGCGCCGCGAGCCCGGCCGTCGCGCCAACGAAGCGCAGCGCGAGGTCGAGTTCAAGCGCCCCTTCTACATGGGCCTCAAGGAAGTGACCAACGCCGAATTCCGCCGTTTCAGGCCCGAGCATCATTCCGGCATCGTGCCGCCGAACACGCTGGACCTGGACAACCAGCCGGTGGTGAGCATCAACTGGGAGCAGGCGGCGGCGTACTGCAACTGGCTGTCGGAACAGGAAGGGCTGCAGCCGGCGTACAAGAAGGACGGCGACTCGCTGGTGCCAGTGAGCCCGATGACCAACGGTTACCGCCTGCCCACCGATGCCGAATGGGAATGGGTGGCGCGTTACCAGGGCAAGGGCAGCTTCCGCCGCTATCCCTGGGGGGATGCGCTGCCGGTCGCCGCCGCTTCCGGAAACTACGCAGATCACACCGGCCGTATTGTGTTGCAGGATGTCATTCCGGACTATGACGACGGTTACGCAGTCACGGCGCCGGTCGGTAAATTCCCGCCGAACCCGCTCGGCCTGTATGACATCGGCGGCAACGTCGCCGAATGGACGCACGACTACTACACTGTGACGGTCGACTCGGCCCAGGTTGCGGTCGATCCGCTGGGTCCCGCGCAAGGCAAGCATCACGTGATCCGCGGTTCGAGCTGGAGACAGTCCAGCGTGACCGATCTGCGCCTGTCGGCGCGCGACTTCGGCGATGTGCCGCGCAATGACGTGGGTTTCCGCATCGCCCGCTACGTGGAGTGAACAGTCATGAGACCGCTACCTTTTTTGATCTCACTCGCCGTTGCGGCGCTGGCCGGCCCGGCCTTCGCTGCCGAGCCCGCGGCGCCGGCCGAACAGCCTGCGGCGCAGGATCAGGCGAAGGATCCGGCCAAGCAATCGCAGCCGGCCGCGGACAAAGCTGCAACGCCAGCTGACGCCAAGGCAGACGCGGACAGCTCCAAGCCGGTCAAGAGCACGCCGCAGCGCTTCGTGCCGTCGGAGCAGGTGCGCGCCGATTTCGACGTATCCTTCCCGATCGACACCTGACGAGTTGCCGCCATGGTTACCGAAGTCGCCTCGCCGCCCCGTCAGCCGCGCCGCTTTCAATATCCGAGCGAGTTCACCTGGACGCTGTTCGCCCTGATCTTCACGATCCTGAGCGTGCACGCCTCGTACGTCGCCTGGATCCGGCCGCAGGGCGAGGCCATCACCGCGGCCGAGATGCAGCACATGAAGGCGGACAAGACCTACGTGCCGCAGCGCTCCTTCTTCCTGGTCATCAAGGATTTCGAGCAGGAGGCCGAGATCATCCACTTCGTCTGGGCCATGCTCATCATCGGCTACAAGGCGGTGCTGGTGCGTCGCGAGCGCAAGCTGCTGGAGCGCGAGCTGATCCGTGTTCCGGACGGTATCAAGGTGCTGCCCGAGGACGCCAAGGACTACGCACGCCAGCTCGAAGCGCTGCCGCCGGAGGACAAGCCAATGCTGGTGGTGCGCGCCTTGCAGCGCACGCTGGATCGATTTGCCGCGACCCGCAGCATTCGCGATTCGGCCGAGACCTCGCGCGCAGTCTGCGACTCGGAGGCCGACCGGCTGGATTCGGGCCTGGCGATGATCCGCTACATCGCCTGGGCGATCCCGGCCATCGGCTTCATCGGCACGGTGCGCCACATCGGCGATGCGCTGCTGCAGGCCAATTCGGCGGTGAGCGGCGACATCACCAACGTCACCTCCAGTCTCGGTATCGCCTTCAATGCCACGTTCGTGGCGCTGTCGCTGACCATCATCCTGATGTTCTTCATGCACCAGCTGCAGCAGTACCAGGAGCAGTTCGTGCACGACACCGATCACTGGATCGACCAGCGGCTGGTCCGTCACATGCAGGTGAGGTGAACGCGTCTTGCTCTGCCTGGAGCTCATCGACGCCGGTCTGGTCCTCGCACGCGAGCGCGGGCAGGGGGCCAATATCGAGCAGGAAGTGCCGGGCGTCGCAGTGCTGGAAGAAACAGCGACGCTGACCGGTCACGAAGCCGCGCCGCGCATTCGGCTGAAGCCGCTGCTGTCGCAGACGAATTTCTGGAGAACGCTGAGCACCGAACCGCTGTCGCGGCCTTCGCGGCTGATCCACACCGCCGCGGATCTGGCATTCGCACAGATCGATACGCTGCTGGCGCCTTACAAGTCAGAGGCAGAGAGCGTGCTGCTCGCGATTCCCGCGGGCTACAGCCGTGAGCAGCTGGGGCTGCTGCTCGGCGTCATCAACGAGACCGGTGTGCCTGTCGCCGGGGTTGTCGACGCAGCGCTCGCCGCGTGCAGCCTGGAAGCGGCACCTGCGAGAGTGCTGCACCTGGATCTCGAACTGCACCAGGCGTTGCTCACCGTGCTCGACTACGTGGGCAGTGCCAAAGGCGGCAGCGACCGCAGCGGGCTCAAGCGCAGTCGTTACGAGATCGCGCCCCGGCGCGGCATGCTGGCGCTGCAACAGGCATGGATGCAGATGATCGCCGAGAGCTTCGTTCGCAATACCCGCTTCGATCCGCTGCACGACGCCGGCAGCGAGCAGCGCCTGCTGGATCAGCTGCCTGGCTGGCTGGCACAACTGGGCGAGAGCGAGCGACTGACGCTGGCGATGCAATTCGGCGAGCACAAGCTCGAAGTCGAATTGGAGCGTGCCCAATTCATCGCAGCAGCCGAGCCGCATTATGCGGAGCTGTTGAAGCTGGTGCAGGAAGCGCGTGTCGCCGGCTTGCCGATCGAGCTGCGCGTGTCGCAGCGAGTGGCAGCGATGCCGGGCCTGGTGGAGCGGTTGTCTTCGCTGCGCGATTGCACGCTGCGAATCCTGCCCCGAGGCGCAGCGGCATTGGGTGCATTGGCTCACCAGGCCGTAATCGTTCGATCTGCCGACTCGCTGGCGCTGGTGTATCAGCTGCCGGTGCCGCGCGCAGAGAACTCGTCGACCACTGACGCGGACAAGGATTCGACACCGCCGCAGCTGCGGCCTACGCATGTGCTGTTCCAAGGGCGGGCCTGGGCGATCTCGGAGCAGCCGCTGACCATCGGCTGGTCGCCCGTCGATGCGCGTTCGCTGATTTTGCCGAGCGCCGCGCCCGGTGTTTCGCGTGCGCATTGTGCCGTCGTGCGCCGCAACGGCTCGGTGGTCGTCGAGGATCGCAGCACTTACGGATCGTACGTAAACGAAGAACGGGTGGCCGGGCTTACGGTGCTCACCGTGGGCGATCGGCTGCGGCTGGGCTCGCCGGGCGTGACGCTGGAACTGATTCAACTGGTCAAAGACGATGGCGCGCCGCAAGACTGAAGTCTTCAGCATGTCGTTTCTCGACTGCATCACCTGCGCGTTCGGGTCGGTGGTGCTGGTCTACGTGCTGATCAACGCCAAGGGCGGATTACGTCACGCTACCGAGAGTCGTGCGCTGCAGTCGGAAGTCACGCAGCTCGAAGAACAGGTGCTGCAGGGCTACCAGAACCTGGTCGTGCTGCGGAACTCACTGATCGAGACCGATGCGGAGCGGGTGCGCACCGAGGGCCTGGGTGAGCGCGTGCTGGTGGAGACCGAGGAAACCAAGGAGCAGCTGGCGGACTCCGACAAGCAGACGCTGTCGCGCCGCGAGGCCATCGAGCGACTCAAGGCGGATCTGAAAGCGCTGGAAGAAGGTAATCGTCGCCTGGAAGGCGCAAGCCAACGCGCCGACACGACAGGTACACGCGTGCGCGGTTTCACCGGCGATGGCGATCGTCAGTATCTGACCGGTCTGCGCGTGGGCGGCCAGCGCATCCTGATCATGGTGGACGCATCGGCGAGCATGCTGGACGACACCATCGTCAACGTACTGCGCATGCGCAACATGTCCGAAGGGCGCAAGTTGCTGTCGGAGAAATGGCGGCGCGCGCAATCGACGGTCGAATGGCTGGCAGCGCAGCTGCCGGTGGAGAGCGACTTCCAGATCTACGCGTTCAACACGCAGGCTTGGCCAGTAATGGAAGGAACCACCGGACGCTGGCTCAAGGTGAACGACCCCGATGCGCTCAACAACGCGCTCACCACCTTGCGCAAGACGGTGCCCACGGGTGGCACCAGCCTGGAGAACGCCTTCATTGCGCTGAACGCCCTGAATCCGCGCCCGGACAACGTCATCCTGATCACCGATGGGCTGCCCACGCAGGGCACCAGTGCGCCGCTGCTCAAGAAGACCGTCGACGGCAGCGATCGCCTCAAGCTGTTCGAGCGCGCCATCGCCAAGTACCCGAAGACGGTGCCGCTCAACGTGATCCTGATGCCGATGGAAGGCGATCCGTCGGCGCCGAGCGCCTTCTGGCTGGCCTCGCGTCGCACCGGCGGATCGTTCATGAGCCCCTCGAAGGACTGGCCATGAGTGCCGGGGAGTAGCAGGTCATGGCGCGCCGGGTCAAACGCCGCGAAACCGAGATCTTCAGCATCTCCTTCCTGGACTGCATCACCTGCGGCCTGGGTTCGGTGGTGCTGCTGCTGGTGCTGAGCGATCTGCGCACGCCCGATTCGCAGCGCTCGCAGGAAGATCTGCAGGTGCAACTGGCCAAGCTGCAGGACGAGCTCATCGACATCAACGCCCAGAGCGAGGTGCTCAACGTCGATCTGACCAAGCGCCAGGAGCAGCTGTCGGTCGAGAAGGCCAAGGTGGCGCGGCTGCGCGGCGACCTGAGCGACATCCGGGGCAAGTACTCCGCTTCGAAGAAGGAAGCGGACGTGGCCAACGAGCTCGAAGGCCGGCTGGCTGCGGCGCAGCAGACGCTGACCGAAGAAATGAAACGCGTGCTCGGTAGGGGGTTCCACCGCAAGAAGGACGACGCTATCGGCGGCATCCCGGTGGACAGCGAGTACATCATCTTCGTGGTCGACACCTCCGGCAGCATGATCAACTACGGCTGGGCCATGCTGATCGACAAGATCCAGGAGACGCTCAACCTGTATCCCAAGGTGAAGGGTTTTCAGGTGATGGACGACGAGGGCGGCTATCTGTTCCCCGGCTACAAGGGCAAGTGGATTCCCGATACGCCGGCGCAGCGCAAGATCGTGGTCGACCGGGTGCGCAACTGGAATGCCTTCTCCAACTCCAGTCCCATCGAGGGCATCGTCGAAGCCATCCGCACCTATTACGCCAAGGACAAGAAGATCAGCATCTACGTGTTCGGTGATGAGTTCACCGGTCCGTCCATCGATGCGGTGATCAAAAGCGTCGACGTGCTCAACCGCGAAGACGCCACCGGCGAGCGCCGCGTGCGCATCCATGCCATCGGCTTCCCTGTGCGGCCGGACGCGCCGCAGTACACCAGCATCCGCTTCGCCACATTGATGCGGATCCTGTGCGCCAAGAACGGCGGCTCGTTCGTGGGCCTGCACGATCCGGAGCGGCGCGGTCCGCAGTTCCGCATCGGCGATGCCGAAGCGGCTCCGGCTGAGGCGCCGCCGGCACGCCCCGCGCTGCAATCCTCGAGTCCACCCGCTGCCGGCCATCCGCCGAGGTCCACTTGAAAACAATAATCAAGGACGCTCCGATCGACTCGTCATTGCCGCACCAGCGGGAGTCCATCCTGGTTCGGATGGATGCCCGCTGGCGCGGCAATGGCCAGGCGCGAGCAAATCGGATCCGCCTTGAAAAGCGAGCCCGGCCAGTGCTTCGTCATCGGATGGCACGATTCACGCTGGGCCTGGCCGCTGCCGGATTGCTGGTGGTCGCCGGGTGTGGTTCGGTGAAACTGGTGGCGACTTCCAATATCCCGACGCCGCTGGTGGTGAAGATTCCGGTCTCGGTGGCGCTGTTCATCCCGAAGGATTTCTCCGAGTTCGTGTACCAGGAAGAACGCTCGGGCACGGACTGGAACATCAGCCTGGGCAAGGCGCAGTCCGACGGACTGACGCTGCTGCTGACCTCGATGTTCGATCGCGTGGTGATGGTGGACGGCGTCAATGCCGGCACGCAGGCCGGCTCCGACATTCGCGCGATTCTCGAGCCCAGCGTCGAGGAATATGCGTTCGTCACGCCGCGCGATGCAGGCTCGCCGTTCTTTGCAGTCAGCATCAAGTATCGAGTGAACGTCTACACGCCCGACGGTCGCCTCGCCGACTCCTGGGGTTTCACCGGCTATGGCACTGCGCCGTCGCAGGGAATTTCCAGCAGTGCGCCGCTGACCGAGGCGACGGCGCTCGCACTGCGTGATGCGGGTGCGAAACTGGCCGTGGAGTTTCGTGACCAGGCCATCGTCCGCGGCCTGATCCCCGAGTCGGCGCCGCTCGTTCCGATGACCTCGCAGCCCATACCGGGCACCGCGACGCCTGCGTCGCAGGACTCCACGCCCGGTGCGCAACCTGCTCCAGCCAACGCCCCAGCCTCTGGCGGATCGGCGCCGACCGGGCAGCCGACCCCCGCCGAAGCTGGAGATCCTTCGACCGACCAGCCGGCATCGCCGACCGAGCAGTCGGTTCCACCCGCCGGCCAGGAGTCGTTGCCGCCGCCGCCGGAGAATGCGACAGGAGCGCCCGCTGAAGAGAAGGCGCAGGAGCCGGTGACTGCGCCGCCGCCCGTCAAGAAAGAGCCGGACCCGGTGCAGCCCGAGACGCTGGCTGGGGGCTAGTGCGTCATCGACTACTCGGTCTGCTTCGCCAGGTCCTTGCGCTGCTTGAACACCTGCCGGTAGCTCATGGCCGCCGTCTCGACCGGTTTGCCGTCGACGAATTTCGGCCGGTAGCGTGAGGATTCGATGGCTTCCACGGTCTGGGATTTCTGCCGATCGGTGGCGTCGGCGTCGGCGACGCGCGCGTCCTTCACCGAACCATCGGACATGACGGTGAACTCGACCCGCACGAAACGCTCGACCGCATCCTCCGGCGACAGGGTGAGATTGCGCACGGCCAGGCTGGGCGTCGGATAGTAGATCTGCACCGGAAAGCTCAACGCCGGGACGACGGCGGCCTGCTGCGGATCTTCCTGGCCGTTCAGAGCAGCGGCTTGCTCGTAATAGGGGAACGCCTTTGGCGACAGCTCCTTCATCAGGTACCAGTCGCCGGTTTGCAGCAGCGTCTCCTGCAGCGCGTGGGTCGAATGCTGCGGATCGCTCTGCAGTATGTTCAGGGCCCGCAACAATGCCCGCTCGCCCTCGATCGACAGGAACTGGGGATTGATCGGTTCATCGGGGTCGCCGCCGAAGTTGCTGGACATTCTCTCGCTGCGGGTCTGCACGCCGAGACGGGACAGCCGTACTTCGTCGGTATAGCTTTGCGCCAGCGAACGCAGCGGCGCCACGGCAGCCACGCTGTTGCGGCCCAGTTTCTTTTCGACGATGGTCAGTGCCGTGCGGTATTGATCCCGTGCTCGCTCCATCTGTCCGATCTGCGCGTACCAGTCGCCGACCAGGCAACGCACCGGCGACACGCGCGGATCGTGGGCGCCATAAGTGTGTTCGCCGACACGCAGCAGATAGAGCATGTGCCGCTGCGCTTCCTGCAGCTGGCCCAGCAGGGTCTGGCTGGTAGCCAGCTGACGCAGCAGTCCTTGTTGGGAAGGGTTGAACAGGCCGCCATTGCGTCGCGACAGCAGCAACGCACGATCCAGGTACGCAACGGCCGCGCCGTGCTTGCCTTCGGCCGCCAGCGTATAGCCGAGGCCGCGCAGGGGATCGAGCAGCCGCGAGCTGCTGGCGCTGACTCGTTCCTGGGTGAGCTGTAGAGCTTCGGAGAAAGCACTTTCCGCTGCGACGAAATTGCCCTTGCCCAGTTGCGCACTGCCCAGCAGCGAGAGCGCTTCGGCCAGCTGCAACGCACTCGCGGGAGTTGCGGGCCGCAGCGGGGCAACGAGCTGCTGTGCCGAAGCGATGGCGGCATCCCAATCCCGACGATCGAACTGTGCCCAGTATTCCTGCTGCGACGGCGGTGCCACCGGGGCCGGCTCGGCCCGCAGCGGCGTGGCTGCGAGAAGCGCTGCAGTCCACAGAAAAGCCAGAAGTCCCGGACGAAGCTGGATCCGAGCACACTGCAACATGACGATCGCCACCCGCGACAACGAGTCTCCCCGAAACGGCGAGGCTACAGGCTGCGCCGGCGGCGTGAAAGTCGGTGCTGCCGTCGACGCGCCGTACACGAGGATGTTGCCAGCAGTGCGTCTGGCCCGCACCAGCTCAGCCTGTGTCCACCATCAGCCGTTGGTGTCGCGGCCGCTGGCACCGGTTCAGTGGCCCGGGGTCGCCGATCCGGCGCGCAGAACTGGTATGGTCTGCATCGTGACCATGATCTTGCCCGGCACTGACGCATCCCTGCGCGCTGCGCTCGACCGAGAATGGCGGGTCGATCGAATGCGCCCGGGCGTCGAGGCGTGCCACGGACCTTTTGTCCGCAGCCGGCCGTTACAGGCCCTCACCGCTCAGCTCATCGTTCCGACGGAATGACCCAAGCAACCGACGACACCGACGACACCGGCCCGTGGGACGCCGCCGCACCGGATCCGCTCTGGTACAAGGACGCAGTCGTCTACCAGATGCACGTCAAAGCGTTCTGCGACGCCAACGGCGACGGCATCGGCGATTTCGCCGGCCTGGCGCAGAAGCTGGATTACATCCAGGAGCTGGGCGTCAATACCATCTGGCTGCTGCCGTTCTATCCCTCACCGCAGCGCGACGACGGTTACGACATCGCCGACTACCGCGACGTGCATCCGGATTACGGCACGCTCGAGGATTTCCGTGTCTTCGTGCGCGAAGCGCACCGGCGCGGACTCAAGGTCATCACCGAGCTGGTCATCAACCACACCTCCGACCAGCATCCC
>Ga0182745_1000953_pt1 | contig 29378 bp, 25 predicted proteins | sample eDN3rd30CKraftBY_FD_128523 | JGI IMG/M metagenome (GOLD analysis project Ga0182745, IMG submission 128523) | Enriched backyard soil microbial communities from Emeryville, California, USA - eDNA 3rd pass 30_C Kraft BY (version 2) (version 2) | ecosystem: Environmental > Terrestrial > Soil >... | reverse complement strand
CTGCACGGCGGCCAGGAAAGCACGCTGCTGAGCATGATGCTGCCGCTCCTGCACCACGGCATGCTGCTCTGCGGCCTGCCCTACAGCGAAGGCCAGTTGCACACCACCCGCAGCGGCGGCACGCCCTACGGACCGAGCCATTTTGCCGGCGGCGGCGACGCCGAACCGCTCAGCGACGACGAAATCCAGCTGTGCCGGGCACTTGGCGCGCGGCTCGCGCGTCTGGTGCTGCGCCTGTCCGCCGACCAGTGACGCCCCAGGCCTGCAGGCTGCGGCGCTGGTACCGGGCCACCCTGGCCGGCTGCGTTCTATTGTTGCTGTTGGCCACGCTGCCGCTGTGGCTGTTCGATACCGCCAGCATCGGACAATGGCTGATGCATGCGCTGCCGCTGGCATTGTTGCTGCCCGGCCTCGCGCAATGCCGGCGCCGCAGTTTGCAGTGGCTGGGTTTCGTGCTCTTATTCGTCGTAACGCTTGGCGCCGTGCAGATGTTCACGCCCGATCCGCGCCACCGGCTGTTGGGCGCGTTGAACCTGGGCGGCGCCATCGCCGAATTCATCCTCGTGATCATCACCACGCGCCTGGACATCAGGCAGCACCAGGGAGGCGCCCCATGAACGACCGCTCCGCCGCATCGGGATTCTTCGGTGGCCTGCTCAAGGGTTACCGGATATTCCGTGCGATCGTTCTCAACCTGTTGTTCCTGATCCTGCTGTTGCTGCTGCTCACGCCGCTGCTGAGCCCTTCCTCTCTGCCGATTCCCCCCTCCGCCGTGCTCGAACTGGCGCCGGAAGGCATGGTGGTGGAACAGCGCAGCATCGCCGCCGGTCCCGCACAGTTGCTGCAGGGCGCCGGCGACGGCGAGGTGCTGCTGAACGATCTGGTGCAGACGATCGACGCGGCGGCCGGCGACGCGCGCATCCGCGCCATCGTGCTGCGCCCCGACAAGCTCAACGGCGCCTTCAGCCATATGCAGGAAATCGGCCGCGCGCTCACCCGCTTCAAGGCAGCGAACAAACCGCTGTATGCGCTTGCCGGCAACTACAACCAGGCGCAGTACTACCTGGCCAGCCTGGCGGACCAGGTGATGCTCAACCCGATGGGTGCGGTGAACCTGGAAGGCTTCGGTACCTGGCAGCTGTATTTCCAGCAGGCGCTGGAAAAACTCGGCATCGAGGCGCACATCTTTCGCGTGGGCACCTACAAGGCGGCGGTGGAACCGTTCGAGCGCAACGACATGTCGCCGGAAGCCAAAAGCAACTACGGCGAACTGTTCGGGGATCTGTGGGATCTGTACCTGCGCGACATCAACGCCGCCCGCAACCTGCCGCAGAACGCCGTTTCCTCCACCCTGGAAACCCTGGACGAAGCGCTTGCGCTCTACCAGGGCGACAGCGCCGCCCTGGCGCTCGGCACCGGCTTGGTGGATCGCGTGGAAAGCACGGCCGCCAGCACGGCGTTCATCGATGGCGAACTGACCCCAAACAGCGAGCCGCTGCCGCGCGTCGACTATCGGCGCTACCTGCACAGCCTGCCCTCTCCCGTGTTCGCACCGGGCGCCGGCCGCATCGGGCTGATCGTGGCAAGCGGCGAGATCGTCGATGGCGAGGCCATGCCCGGCTTGATCGGCGGCGACACGCTCAGCGCGCTGATACGTTCCGCCCGCGAGGACCGCTCATTGGCCGCCCTGGTGCTGCGCGTGGACAGCCCCGGCGGCAGCGCCTTCGCCTCGGAACTGGTGCGCGGCGAACTGGAAGCCTTCAAGGCCAGCGGCCGCCCGTTGGTGGTATCCATGGGCAGCATGGCCGCATCCGGCGGCTATTGGATCGCCACGCCGGCCGACGAAATCTGGGCCTCGGCCTCCACCATCACCGGCTCCATCGGCATCTTTGGCCTCTTGCCCACGTTCGATGACAGCTTCGCCCGCCTTGGACTGCACGTGGACGGCATCGGCACCACCTCGCTGTCCGGCGCCGGCACGCCCGGGTTGCCGCTGTCGCCCCTGCTCGCGCGCAGCCTGCAGCTGAGCGTGGAAAACGGCTACCAGCGCTTCATTGGTCTCGTGGCGCAGTCGCGCAACATGACGCTGGAAGCCGTGGATCAGGTGGCGCAGGGACAGGTGTGGTCGGGGTTGCACGCGCGCGAACTGGGTCTGGTGGATCAACTGGGCGATCTCGACCAAGCCCTGGCAAGCGCCGCGCAGCGCGCCGGCGTGGACGATTACGTGGTGGTGCCTTTCGACGTGCCGCTGAGCCCGGTCGAACGCCTGCTGCAGCAACTCCTGACCAACCGCTCGGTGGCACAGGCCCTGACGCACTGGCGCCAGGAACTGGCCTTGCCGGACAACGCCCTGCTGCGCCGCCTGCAGCCGCTGTGGAGCCTGCCCGCCTACCTCAACGATCCCAATGCACTTTATCTGCATTGCCTCGTCTGCGACGCGGCGCGCCTGCAATAAGGCATGCTGCCCGCCGGACATTGGCCTGGATAAGGCAGGCTACCAGCCGAGCGTTTGCTTGATGAAGGGAATGGTCAGCCGCCGCTGCCCGGCAAGCGACGAGGCGTCGAGCCGTTCCAGAACCGCCAGCAGCGCCGCCGGATCACGCTGGTGGCGATTGAGCAGATAATCCACTACGTCGTCCCGCAACTGCATGCCGCGCCGCAGGGCCAGCTGCCGCAGCAAGGCGGCGCGCGTGGCATCGTCCGGCTGATGCAGCTCAAACGCCACGGCCAGTTGCAGGCGCGAGCGCAGATCGGCCAGCGCCAGCGGCATGCCCAGCAAAGGCAGCGAGCTGGAAACACACAGCTTGGTGGCCTGCGCCAGCGCGGCGTTGCACAGTTGGAACAGGCGTTCCTCCCACGCCGGCTCGCCCGCCACCGCATCGAGATCGTCCATCACCAGCAAGGGTTGGCCTGCCAGCCCATCGAGCACCTCCGCGCCGTACTCGCGCAACTGGCGCAGCGGCAGATAGAGCCCCTGCGGCGCGGCGCGGCACAGCGCCTGCAGCAGATGCGTCTTGCCGCTGCCCTCCGCGCCCCACACGAGGCAGAAGGGATCGGTATTCGCGGCAAAACCGCGCAGGTAGGCGAGAGCAGGCTGATTGGCGTCTCCCGGCAGGAACGAGGCAAAGTCGTAATCCTCCCGGAAGCTGAAACTGAAGGGATACTGAAAACCGCCCATCGCCGTTTGTCCGTTCAACGGGCGCCGAGCCACTGGTATTGCACCAGGAAATTCTGGCCTTCGCGCACCGGCTCGCTCTGCTGCTGCAGGCGGCGCTCGATGGCGAGCGTTTCCACCAGCTGCCGCAACTGGCCGCCCGTGCGCACCTCGACGCTGAGCGATTCGCCGTCCACCGCCAGCACCTGCACGCTGCTGATCACGGCCAGTTCGTCCAGGTAGCGCATGATGGCGGCATAGTCGTCCAGGCTGTGCACCCCGCTGACGTTCAGACGCGCGCGGGTGCTGTTGTCGACGCCGGACAGACGCACGGAAAAGGTCGACGCCAGTTCGGTGGCCACCAGATTGACGGCGCCTTCCAGAAACTCGGGCTCGGGTGCTTCCAGGCTTTCGTATTCGAGCGCGCGATCGCGCAGCAGATAAGTGGCCTTGCCAAGCGTTTCGCCGGACAGCGTGCGGAACAGGCGCAGCACCAGGATGCTTTCGGTGTCGTAGCGTTCGGAGGCGGCATGCAGCGCGTCCTGGTCGACGCTCCAGGCCTGGTCCGCGTTCAGGTTCAGGCGATCCTCCAGATCCATCAGCGGCAGCCGCAGCGGCAGCGCCCGCCGCTGGGACTGTTCCCGCAGCACGGTATACAGCGCCTCTTCGTCCTGGGTGGGATCGGCCAGTGCACGCGTGCCGAGTTCATCCTGGGTGACCACCCACAGCAGGGTTTCGGGGCGGCTGGCCGGCCACAACGGCACGCCGGCCTCGTCCAGCATGCGCTGTACCTGGGGCTGGAAGTAATTGATCTGCAGGTAAAGCTGCGGCGCTTCCCCCACAACGCTGCGTGTCTGATAGGCCCAGCCTTCCACCAACGTCTGCGGGTTCTGAATCTGGCGGCGTATCACCGGGTTTTCCAGCGTGTCGGCGCGCCCGGTAAGCTTGAGCAGCACGGTCTCGATACCGCTGACGAAGGCCCGCGTGCGCTCGCGTTCGTCGTCGCGGGAGGCCACCGCCACCTCGCTTTGGTACAATCCCTGCATTTCCGCGGCCTGCGCCACACGGCTCGCGCCGGGCAGCAGCACAAACGCCAGAAGCGTCCAGAACAGGGGCCAAGCCAGGGTGCGGATAGGGATATTCATGGGGCGGCATCATAGCCCATCGCAGGGGGCCGGCGGTACTGTATGGCTTGCCCTGCCTTGTCATTCAGGCGCACTTAAGGCTAATTTGCTATCTTTGCAGCACGTTCATTCGACCTCGCGCAACCCAATGCAGAAGTTTTTAGTCACGCTACTGGCGCTGTGCCTGCCTTTATTGGCCTGGGCGGACCTTCCCGAACCGTTCATGGTCCGCTACAACGCCAGTTATGGCAGCCTGTCGGCGGAGTCCTGGCGCAGCCTCAGCTACGATGCCGACAACAAGCATTACGTCATGCAGGCGCAGACCCGCCTGACCCTACTCGGCGGCAACCTGAGCAGCATCGACGAGCACAGCGAATTCCTGTGGAACGGCACCTCCGCCGTGCCGCTGCACTATCGTTACGAGCAGAAAGGCCTCGGCGCGCGCCGCCGCAGCGCCGATTTCGACTATGCCAACGCCACCTTGAGCTGGTCCACGGACGGCAAGAGCGGTTCGCTGCCGCTGACCGACCCGGTGTACGATGACCTCAACAGCTTCATGGAAATCCGCCGCCAGCTGATGCAGGGCCGCGAGCTGATCGAGTTCGAGGTCATGGACAAGAATGAAGTGAAGCCATACCGCTTTCAGGTGCTCGGCAAGGAAATGCTCGACACCCCGCTCGGCAAATACGAAGCCGTGCATCTGGAACGTCTGCGCGATCCCAAGAGCGAGCGCGTCACCGAATTCTGGCTGGCAAGCGATATGGACTACCTGCTGCTCAAGCTGCGCCAGATCGAGCCGGACGGCCGCCTCATCGAACTGAATGCGCGCGAAATCGAACGCGGCGAACCCTCCAGCAGCTGAGCGCCAGTCGGCAATAGCCGAGCGTGGCAGTTGGGTTTGACGAAAGCGCTGGCTACAATGTGGCCTGTGTTTCCCCATGGCGGCCACGGTCTTGATCCAGCATCCTCCGATCCTCGACGACTTCGTCAGTTCGCTGCCCGGCGACCCCGATACCAGCAATCACCGCCGTCAGGTAGTTTCGGCCTGCTATTCATGGGTCAATCCCACGCGCTTTCCCCGCGCCCGCCTGTTGTGCTGGTCGCAGGAAATGGCCGAGGAACTGCAGCTCAGCCCCGCCACGCTGGGCCAGGAACGCTTCACCGAGGTATTCAGCGGCAACCGTCTGCTCGAAGGCATGCGGCCTTATGCCAGCTGCTACGGCGGCCACCAGTTCGGCCACTGGGCGGGACAGCTCGGCGATGGCCGCGCCATCACCCTTGGCGAAATGCGCGGCCGTTCCGGGCAACTGTTCGAACTGCAGCTCAAGGGTGCCGGCCCCACGCCCTATTCCCGCACCGCGGACGGCCTCGCAGTGCTGCGCTCGTCGATCCGTGAATTCCTGTGCAGCGAAGCCATGCACGCCCTCGGCATTCCCACCACCCGTGCGCTGAGCCTGGTGGAAACCGGCGAGCAGGTGACCCGCGACATGTTCTACGACGGGCACCCGCACGACGAGCCCGGCGCCATCGTCTGCCGCGTGGCGCCCTCCTTCCTGCGCTTCGGCAATTTCGAGATCCACGCCGCACGCAACGAAATCGCCATCCTCGAACAGCTGGCGGATTTCTGCATCGCCCGCCATTTTCCCGACCTCGACCGCGCCGCACCGGACCGCCACCTGCGCTGGTTCGAGCAGGTGTGCCAGCGCACCGCCGTGCTCATCACGGAATGGATGCGCGTGGGCTTCGTGCATGGGGTGATGAACACCGACAACATGTCGATACTCGGCCTAAGCATCGACTACGGCCCCTACGGCTGGCTCGAACCCTACGATCCCAACTGGACGCCGAACACCACCGACGCGCAGGGCCGCCGCTACGCCTTCGGCCGGCAGCCGCAGATGGCGCTGTGGAACCTCGTGCAGCTGGCAAACGCGCTGTATCCGCTGGTGCGGGAAGTGGAGCCGCTGGAGCAGGCGCTGGAAGACTACAAAAGCGCCTACGAAAAACGCTGGCTGGACATGATGCGCCGCAAGCTCGGCCTGCGGCAGGAACAGGCGGACGACGCCGCTCTGATCGACACCCTGTTGCAGCAGCTGCAGCGCAGTGAGGTCGACATGACGCTGTTCTTCCGCCGTCTTGCCGCTCCCTTCGACGAAACGCCGCTCACCACCCTGCCCCAGGCGCTGCGGGATTGCAGCTACCAGATGGAGGCCGGCACCTATGTGGAAACCGGCCTCAAGCAATGGCTGCAGCGCTACCAGGAACGGCTGCGCCAGGAAACCAGCACGGTGGAGGAACGCACGGTGCTGATGCATGCCGTCAATCCGCTCTACGTGCCACGCAACTACCTGGTGCAGATGGCCATCGACGACGCCTACCAGGGGGACCTGCGCAAGCTGCAGGAACTGCACGAGGTCTTCAAGCAGCCCTACACCGAGCAGCCGGGCAAGGAACACCTGGCCGCCATGCGGCCGGAATGGGCGCGCTACAAGGCAGGCTGTTCCATGCTTTCCTGCAGTTCCTAGGCTTGCGCGCAGCGTCCCGCCCTTTCACGCAGCAGTTCCCAGACTCGCGCCAGCACTGAACGAAGCCACGCAACGGCTGTGCTAGAATCGCCGCCTCGCGCACGCGCCCCGGTAGCTCAGTGGATAGAGCGGCCCCCTCCTAAGGGGCAGGTCGTAGGTTCGATTCCTACCCGGGGCACCATTTCTGTTCCAATCCGCGCAATCGCCTTCAACGCGCAAGCGCCCGCTTCAAACGCCGCGCCGCACTCAGCGCGGATTCCTCCGGCACGTTGGTGAAACTCAGCAGCAGGCCCTGCTCGACACGCGCGATTCCCCAGGCCGACAGTGGCGCTGGCGCGAGGCCATGTGCCTTGGCGCGCGCAACGATTTCCTCATCGTTTACGAAGTCCGCGGAACGCACGAGCAGATGCATGCCGCCTTCCGCGAGTTGGATGGCAATACGCCCGTCGAAGACTTGTTCGAGCGCGAATGCGAGGGCGTCGCGGCGCCTGGCGTAAAGGGCACGCATGCGGCGGATGTGGCGGGCGAAATGTCCCTCGGCCATGAAATCCCCGGTAATGGCCTGCGCGAGCAGTTGCCGGTCGCGGTACAGCAGCCGGAACACCTCGTGCAAGCGATCGAGTACGCTCTCCGGCGCCACGACATAGCCCAGCCTGAGTCCTGGAAACAGCACCTTGCTGAAGCTGCCGACGTAGAGGACGCGGTCGCCGCCATCGAGACTCTTCAAGGCCGGTAGCGGCCGGCTGCCGTAGCGGAATTCGCTGTCGTAGTCGTCCTCGATGATGAAGGCATCTGCAGCGGCCGCCCACGCGAGCAGTTCGAGCCGCCGCGGCAGGCTCAAGGCAACGCCTAGCGGCGCCTGGTGAGAGGGAGTCACATAAGCGAATCGCGCATGCGGTGCCGCTGCAATACCGGCCTCCACGTCCATGCCTTCGGCATCGACCGGCAAGGGCACGAGTCTGGCACCGCAAGTCTCGAGCGTCAGGCGCGCGACGAAGTAGCCGGGATCCTCGAACCAGATGGCATCGCCAGCTGTCATGAGTGCACGCGCGATGAGCCCGAGCGCGCCCTGGAAACCCGGTGTCACGATGACGTGATCGGCCGTGCAGGCGACGCCGCGCGATACCGTCACGTACGAGGCAATCGCGTCCCGCAGCGGACCGTACCCCGGCGTGTCCGGCGCCAGCATCGCGTGCAGCGGCAACATGCGTGCGCGGCGCGCGGCCAGCCGTGACCACAGCTTGCGTGGAAATGCGTCGAGTGCCGGCAGGCCCATCTGGAACGGCGCAATGCCCTTGTTGTCGGTTGCCGGCGGACGTCGCCGGCTGCGTTTGCCGCCGGGCTTGCCGAACGCCGTGACGGCGCCGCTCAAGCCGTTCAACCGGGTGGCGACGAAGGTGCCCGCCGCGCCACGGCTTTCGAGATACCCTTCCGAGGCAAGCAGGTTGTAGGCGAGATCCACGGTGCCGCGTGCGGCCGCAAGCTGCGCCACCAGCACGCGCGTCGAGGGCAGCCGGTCGCCCGGGCGCAGCGTGGCATCGGCAATGGCGTCGCGGATGCGATCGTAGAGCTGGCGAAAAAGCGGGGTGCGGCTGCGTCGATCGAGACGGAGAACGGCGGTATCGGCGCTACGGGAGCGACTCATGATGGACTAGTCATAAGACACATTCTTGGCCTAGATGAATGGGACAAGGCTGCTCTAACTTAGCACCGATGAGTCAACTTGCAAACGCTCGAAATCCCGGGCAATCGGGACGAACGCCAAGTGTTCACCGGCACCGATACAAGGAGAAGAAAAAACATGGCCGAACTGAGTTCCACGAGCAAACCGAACGTTCCCCTTGCCGTTGCGGCCGTTCCTCCCTGGGCGCTTGCCCTGCTGGCGGCAGCGCTCTATCCCAGCCTGCTTGCGCTGTTCCCCCTGGCGATGCGGCACGTGTCCGGCGCAGGAAGCCCGGCGCTACAGATAGCATGGAGCGGTGGTGCCATCGCGGCCATGGCCGTTCTTTTCGGCGTGCCCCTGCTTGCCTTGTGGGCACTGCTGAAAACGCCGGCACGGGCCACGCCACGGGCCATTCTGACGCGTCGCATCCTGCACGTGGCCTTTGCGGTGCCACCGCTTTACGGTTTTTCCCGCCTGTGGGCCGGCCGCCTGGGCGTGGTGGAGTGGCATTCCGTGGCCTGGGTGGTGGCGGCGCTCGCGGCCGCCTGGTGCATCATGCGCGCGCGTGATGACAAAACCCTGCCCGCCAGCGCCAACCCCGGCACCCTGCTGCGCAGCCTGCATGGCATCACGGCGGTATGTCTGTTCGTCGGTTTCATTCTTGCCCACGTGTTCAACCACGCCGTGGCGCTGTGGTCGGTGGAGGTGCAGGAATCCTGGATGACGACCTTGCGCCTGTGGTATCGCGCGCCCTGGGTGGAACCCATTCTGCTTGGCGGATTCGGTCTGATGGCTCTTACCGGCATTCCACTAATGCTGCGCAACACCCGTACCGGCGGCAATCTCTGGCGCACACTGCAAAGCGCCGCCGGCGTCTACATCATCGTCTTTCTTTGTTCGCACGTCAGCGCCGTTCTGCTTGCCAGGGGCGATGGACGGGACACCGACTGGGTGTTCGCCACCGGCCAGAACGGCCTGCTTGCCGGCTCGCCCAACCAGATTCCGTACTATGTGCTGTCGATCGCGGCGGTGATGGTTCACGTGGCGCTTGGCGCGCGCATGGCGTTGCTGCGGCGCGGCAGCGAGATTGCCCACGTCGGCAGGGCCTTTTCCGGATTGATGTGGTTTGCGGGCTTGACGACGCTGTGGGTGACCGCCGCGGTGCTTGGCGTGGAGCTGGCGAACTGAGGTTGCAACAGGAGTGAACGGGGTTGAAGGCACCGTGCCTGCGCGAACAGGCACGGCGTTTCGACGCTAGGCGGCGGTGCCTGCCATTGCGTATGCATCGGTCCGATGCGCCCTGTAGGCCATGAAGAAGAACAAGCCCGCCAGGCACAACAACACCAGGTTGACCGGCCAGCCTGCCGGCGTCAGCGCATCGGCGCCAAACCGAAACAGGTAGGCGAGCACCAGCAGCACCAGGGTGATACCGGTGAGCACCTGCAACTGCCGCTTGTAGACGTACTCGTTGCGCACGAACAATCCCCCCGTCATCGCCACGATCATCATGCCCCAGAAAATCGCGGTGGACGGGATATGGAAAATGGCCTGCGTGAAGCTGGCCACCCCCATCGCCAGCGGCATGCCCCATACGATGCCGGGCCAGATCAGGTTGAGTCCGTCGCGGTACTTGCGCTTTTCCAGCCAGATGTTGACGCCGCTGGCGGACACCACCGTGAGCGACAACCCCAGCACCACGTAGAACAGCTTGGTGATGAAGCCGCCGAAATGGCCGAAGTGAATCCGGTACACCGAGTAGAGCGCCTGCAGTGCCGCTTCTCCTTCGGTATAACCCGCCGTGCCCAGGTAATTGCCGCTGGTATCGAAACGGTAATTCTCGGACCAGGCCAGCAGGCCGGGCTGCTGCACGTAGAACTCCATGAAGCGGTTGTCGCTGTCGGCGTCGTGGACGATCAGATAGAGCAGCTTGCCGTCCGGCGATAGTTCCCACACCTTTTCCAGCGCCCGCGCCACGCCATACACCGGCGCCTGGTTTACCAGCGCGGGTTCGGCGGGGAACACCGCCTCGGTGACGAACAGCGGATCGGCGCCATCGATGGAACTGGCGAAAAGCCCGATCATCAACGCCACCAGACCGTAGTAGGCACCCGTTACCGCAATCATCACGTGAAAAGGCGCGCCCCAGACACCCAGCCGGTTGTGCAGGTCCATCTGCCCCAGGCGCCCTGCCCCGCCGCTGCGGAACTTGAAGGCATCCTTCACGATGGACGGGTGCGCCAGAAAACCGCTGATGATCAAGGCGCACAACAGCGCCCCCGTGGCGCTGACGAGAACGAAACCGAGGGTGTCGGGCAGATGCAGCGTCACGTGCAGCCCGGTCCATAACTCGGACACTTCATCGTGCGCCACTTCACCAAGACTGCCGTCCCGATTCACGTAGCGCCCTTGCGTGTCGCTCGCCACCTTCATGCGCGGCAAGGTCGCGTTGGGAAATACCAGGTACATGTGTTCGGTCAGCGTGGTCTCGCTCGAGGACATGTAGCGGTTGAAGCTCGCCTCGGCCACCATCGGATCGATCGCCAGGCTTTCCTCCGCCACCGGCTGTTCCCAGCGTTCGATTTCCTCGTAGAAGATGGTCAGCGTGCCGCTCAGGCAGATGAGATACATCAGGCCGCCCAGGGCCAGGCCAAGCCAGGAATGACTGGTCAAGGAACTTTTGACGAGCTTTTGCGAAAGCAGATTCATGATCAGATGAACAATAACAGGGCAGACACCGCCGCCAACCCCAGGCAGACGAGCGCCGGCCGTGCCAGTTTGTCCTGGGCGCAAATCCAGGCGCTGAGTGCGCCCCAGAGCACAGGATAAAGAAAAATCGCCGCGGTCAGCTTGTGCAGCAAACTCCAGGGCAGCGGCAGCACCAGCGCCACGCTGAGCATCAGGGCCACCACACCGGCCACGGGCACCGACAGCAGGAACAGGCCGCCATGCCTGCCCCAATCCCGCGCCCCCGGCCAATGCATCGCCTGCAATGGGCGGGTCGCAGACTGCCCGGCGGCGCCGGTGGCTTCCACATTCAAGGCCACCGCGGCCCACACCAGGCAGGTAAAGATGATGATGGCGTAGCTTACCCCGAATTCCGCCCCCAGCGCCCGCACCCAGGCGAACGCGGAACCGAACGCCAACAGCCAGCCGGCGGCGGCAGCCCAGGCGTTGCCGGACCGCCGCCAGCTGTAATACACCAGGCCGGAGGCAGTGATCGATATCGCCAGCGCAATCAAACCTGCAAGCACGTTCAGTGCACTCCCGATGCAAGGGCGCCCGTTACCGGGCGGGAATCATGACGTCTCAATACTTCCAGTTGAGCGACAAGGTGTAGGCCAGCGGCGACGCATAATAGGCCTGCTCATACTTCACCGAATTCAGGTATTTCCGGTCCACGATGTTGTCCACGTTCAGGGACAGGCTCAAGGACTCGTTGAAGGCATAGCGGACGTAACCGCCGAACAAGGCGTAGCTGGCCTGGTAGATGCGTCCGTAGGCCGAATCGAAATAGGTGCTGTCCTGCCAGCGGGCCGACAATCCCATATCGAGGTTCCCGCTTGGGTCCCAGGTTGCCAGCATCTTGAAGGTGTCGCGCGGAATGAACGTGCGTGCTTCCCCGCCGTTCGGATCTTCCATCTTCAGGTGGGTGAAGCCGGCCTGAACACGCAGTTCCGGTGTCAGGTTGCCGGCCACTTCCAGTTCGATGCCATCCGCGTCCACGTTGATGCCGCGATAAACGGAGAACGCGAAATCGTCGCTGTAGTCCGTGTCGTCGATGTCATCGCCGTCACTGTAGGTGACGAACTCCTGCAGGTTCTCCTGTTCGGTCCTGAACACGGCAAGCGTCGCCAGCAGATTGCCGTTGAGCTGTTTTTTCAAGCCGAACTCGTAGCTTTTGCCTTCGGCCGAGCCGATCGGCTCCTGATTCTTGTCCAGATAGTACTGGGGCTGGTAGATATCGCTGTAACTGCCGTACAGGTTCAGGCCATCGGCCACTTCCCAGGTAAAGCCGAGATACGGACTGCTGCCCTTTTCATCCGCATCCGTCGACACGTCCCAGCTGACGCCCTTGTTCTGATAATCCACCACGTTCATGCCCACAATCAGGTTGAAACGATCGGTCAGGGACAACAGCAGGGAGCCATACAGCCGGTTCAGCGACATGTCGTCGGTGGTGGCTTCGAAAGGCGCATCCCAGATGGGCCGGGGAACCTCGTTGCCCTGCCAGCCGGGGAATGGCGGCATGACGTCGAAGCCGCTCAGTGCCGCGAAGTCCAGGGTGCTGGCGTCGCGGTCCGCAAGGCTCAGGCCCAGATTGAACTGATGTTCCCGTCCCCAGGCGCTGAAGGTGCTTGCCATGACAGTATCCCACACCAGGGTGTCCTGGGTGCCGTCGTATTTTCCCGGGTAACCGTTCATTCCAAGGCCGGTGGCGGGATCCAGCCCGGTGTTCCAGTAGGCGTAGAAGATTTCGGAGTCTTCCTCGTAGTCGGTCTGGGTCACCATGCTGGTGATCTTGACGTTGTCGGCCACCTGCCAACCGAGCTCGACGAAGAACGATTCGGTCAGCGTGTTCCAGTAGGTCCAATCCATCGAAGTGCTCTCCGACACGTCGAAGTCCATCTGCACGCCATTGGTGTAGATGATGGGATTGGAGCCCCAGGTGGCGCCATCGCTGTCGTTCTTCTGGCGGGTATAGCCCAGCGCCAGGGTGAGGCTGTCGCCGATCTGGCCGTCCACCACCAGCGAACCCACCGTGCGGTTGTTGGCATAGCGGTCCAGCCAGCTCTCGTTGTCCTGGTACACGCCCACGAAACGCATCGCCCAGCGGCCCGAATCCGTCAGCGGCGTGGAGATGTCGGTGACCAGGCGCTGGTTGTCCCAGCGGCCCGCCGACACGGTGGTGTTCATGTCGAAGGTGTTGCCCGGTCGTTTGCGCACGTAGTTCATGGTGCCGGAAGGATTGCCGAGGCCGGTGATCAGGCCGTTGGAACCGCGCAACACCTCCACCCGTTCATAGATGGCGGTATCGAGGGCGCCGACGATGAGCTCGCCGAACGGTACGCCGATGCCGTCCACGTGCATGCTGGTGATGTCGAAGCCGCGGGAGTTGTAAGTGGTACGATCGGTTTCCGTCGAATCCACGTTCACGCCGGTGGTCATCTTCAGCATGCTGTTGATGTCGGTCAGGCCGAAGTCGGCGATCAGTCCGGCATCGAGAATCGTCAGGGACTGCGGCGTGTCGTAGACGCTCAGATCGAGCCCGGTGGCGCCCCGGCTCTGCCGGTCGTCACGAATGGCTTTGATGATGATCTCTTCGACCGGCGAAGCGCTCTGGTCAGCGGCCAACGCGGCCGGGGAAAGGGTCAAGGCGAGGCAGGAATCGATGGCGAGCAGCGCCAACGGGGCTTTTTTTATCATTATGGGTTCCGAAGGAAGTGTCTGGTTAGGCGAATTCGAGCGACCGCAAAATACACCAAAAACCAATAATGATGCAAATGATAATCATTATTAAGTCAAATAACACCTCTTGCCGAGGAGGATCGGAATCCAGGCCGCGCGCCCCCGTTCAGCGCGTTCCCGCTTTCCCGATGGGCGGCACATCCCGCAGTGAAAGTCCGGCCGTTTCCGGCATGAAACGCAGCGCAATCATGCCCACCACGCAGGCGAACATCATGTAGAAGGCGGGCATCAGATCGTTGCCCGTGGCCGTGATCATGGCGCTGCCGACGGCGGGCGCGGTGCCGCCGAAGATCGACGTCGACACGTTGTAGGCCACCGCGAATCCCGCGAAGCGCACCCGGGTGGGAAACAGCGCGGGAAAGGTGGCGGAGATCGTCGCCAGCTGCGGCAGGTAAAGCAGCCCCATCAGGATGAAGCCGACGATGGCGCCGGCCAGGCCAGTGGCCATGAGCAGGTAAAGCGGAATCACCGACAGGAACAGCCCCACCAGCGAAAAGCGCCATAACGGCCGTCGGCCTATCCGGTCGGAAAGATGCCCGGCGAAGGGCAGCAGCGCCATCATGAACAGCATGCCCACGATGGGCACGTACAGCGCTTGCTCATTACTCAGGCCGATGCGGCGCTGCAGATAGGTCGGCATGTAGCTGAGCAGCGTGTAGTTGACCACGTTGAGCGCCACCACCAGGCCGCCCACCACCAGCAACGCACGCCAGTGGTCGCGCAGCAACACGCGCAGGCTCGGCGAGTGGCGGTGCTGCTCTTCCCTGGCCTGCACCTCGCGGAACACCGGCGTATCCTCCAGCTTCGACCGCAGGTACACGCCGATCAGGCCAAGCGGCGCCGCCACCAGAAACGGCAAACGCCAGCCCCAGGCATGCATCGCCTCCTCGCCAAGCAGCAACGAAAACAACAGCATCAGCGCGGCGCCGAGCACGAAGCCCGCCAGCGTGCCGAATTCCAGAAAACTGCCGAAAAAACCGCGCCGCGCATCCGGCGCGTATTCCGCCATGTAGGTGGCCGCGCCGCCGTATTCGCCACCGGTGGAAAAGCCCTGCACCATGCGCAGCAACACCATGAGCGTCGGCGCCCAGAAACCGGCCTGCGCGTAGGAAGGCACCAGGCCCATGCAGAAGGTGGCGCCCGCCATCAGCACGATGGTGAGCCCAAGCACCGACTTGCGTCCGGCGTGATCGCCCAAAAGGCCCCAGAAAATACCGCCGAGCGGCCGCACGAGAAAGGAAATGGCAAACGTGGCGAGCGCGAAAAGCACCGCCTCGTTCTCCTGCCCGGGAAAGATGGCCAGCGAGATATAGCTGACGCCATAGGCATAGATGCCGTAATCGAACCATTCGGTGGCATTGCCGATGGCCGCCGCCGCGATCACGTGGCGCAAGGTGCGCGGCGGCAGCGCGATTGGCGCTTTCGCCTGCCGCGCAACCTGCCCGTATCCACTGCGTTCCATGTGCCTCCTGTCCTAGCGGATTGCGGTTTCCCGTAGCGGCCCATGCTGCAAGGCCAGCGCGCGTGGCGCGCCACGCGCCGCGATGAAGGACGGCCGCGGTTTGGCGGCGGCATATGGCGCCTGCAAGGAGTTGCACACCGCGTTGTACACCAGGAAGGCATTGGAACGCGGCGCTGGCGTGATGTTGCCGTTGGAACCGTGCATCGTATTGCAGTCGAACAGGATCACGGTGCCGGGTGCACCGGTGGGCGCCACGATGCCGTGACGCGCCACCAGTTCACTCAGGCTGGCTTGATCCGGCACGCCGTATTCCTGTTGCTTGAGCGACTGCTTGTAGTGGTCCGCCGGCGTGGCGCCGACGCAGCTCAGAAAGGTGCGGTGCGAACCCGGTATCAACATCAAGGGACCGTTGTGCGGCGTATTCTCGGCAAGCAGCACGGACATCGACAGCGCGCGCATGCGCGGCATGCCGTCCTCGGTATGCCAGGTTTCGAAATCGGAGTGCCAGTAGAATTCCCGGCCCTTGAAGCCCGGCTTGTAGTTGAGACGCGACTGGTGCAGATACACCTCGCTCTCCAGCAGAAATTGCGCCACGCCGGCCAGCCTGGCATCGGCCGCCAGGCGCGCCATCAGCCGGCTCTGTTCGTGCACCGCGAAGATCGAGCGCACTTCAAGGCTGTCGGGTTCGGTGATGAGGGTTTCCCGCTGCAATGCCAGGGGATTGGCAAGCAGGCCGGCGGCTTCCTGTTGCAGCAGCGCCACTTCTGCCGGGGAAAACATTTGTTCCAGTACAAGATAGCCGTCACGCGCGAAATCCTCGGTTTGCTCCATACCAAGGGGAGCCTCCGGGGTCCAGGTGCCGTACACCACCGGATCTTCCCGCGGCAGCATCCTGGGCTGTGGTGTATCGCGCGAGGGATAGCGGTCCACGTCGAGACGTTCTTCCCGCCTGGCCTGCATCTCAGGCCCCCTGCGCCTGCGGCGCCAGCGCCTCGTCGGCCGGATAGGCGCCGTTTGCATCGTGCACTTCGCGCCCGGTTACCGGTGGGTTGAACACACAGGCCACCAGCAGGTCGGTTTCGGGACGCACCACGTGGCGGTCATGCTGGTTCAGCGCATACATGACGCCCGGTGCCAGCTGGTGCGTCACGCCGCCGTCCAGTTCCTCGAGCGTGCCGGTGCCTTCGAGCACCAGCACCGCTTCCAGGTGGTTCTGGTAGTGCATCCGCAGCTCCGCGCCCGCGTACATGGTGGTGACGTGGAAGGAAAAACCCATGCCCTCTTGCTTCAACAGCAGGCGCGCGCTTTCCCAGCCATTCGACTTCACGTTGCGATCGGAATTACGTATTTCATCGAGTTTACGAACGATCATCGGTGTGTTCTCCCCTGTTCAGCCGGCGGCCACGCCATAGCTGGCGCTGAGCACGTCGCGGATGCTGCGTTCCATGATGTCCAGGCCCATCGCCAGTTCGGCATCGTCGATGACCAGCGGTGCGAGCACCTTGGCCACCTCGTCGTGCGGCCCGCTGGTTTCCATGATCAGCCCCTGATCGAAACAGGCGCTGGTCACCGCCTGCGCCAGTTCGCCCGAGCCCATGTCGATGCCGCGCATCATGCCGCGGCCACGCGTGCCAAGGCCATGTTCGGCGGCAATGCGCTTGAGGCGTTTTTCCAGAATCAGGCCACGCCGGCGCGCATCCTGCGCGAATTCCGGACTGCCCCAGAAGTGGCGCAGCGCGGCGGTGGCGGTGACGAAAGCGTGGTTGTTGCCGCGGAAGGTACCGTTGTGTTCACCCGGCGACCATTGATCGAGTTCGGGACGGAACAGCGTGAGCGCAAACGGCAACCCCAGGCCCGACAGCGATTTCGCCAGGGTGACGATGTCCGGCTTGATGCCCATGCCTTCGAAGCTGAAGAAACTGCCGGTACGGCCGCAGCCGGCCTGGATGTCGTCCACGATCAAGAGCGCGCCATGGCGTTTGGCGCTGCGGGCCACGGCGCGCAGCCATTCGGGCGATGCTGCGTTGAGCCCGCCCTCGCCCTGCACGGTTTCCAGCAGGATCGCGGCCGGCGCGTCGAGGCCGCTCGACGGGTCTGCCAAACGCCGTTCCAGCAACGCCGCGGTATCGATGCCGGGGCCGAAATAACCGTCGTAGGGCTCATGACTGACATGCGCCAGCGGCACGCCGGCGCCGCTGCGTTTTGCGGCATTGCCGGTGCAGGACAAGGCGCCGAGCGTCATGCCGTGGAAGCCATTGGTGAATGCCACCACCTGCTGGCGCCCGGTCACCTTGCGCGCCAGCTTGATCGCCGCTTCCACCGCGTTGGTGCCGGTGGGGCCGGTGAACATCACGCGATAATCAAGGCCGCGCGGTTCCAGAACGAGCGATTCGAATGCTTCCAGAAAAGCAGTCTTGGCATCGGTGTGCAGATCGAGGCCGTGGGTGATGCCATCGGCGGCGATGTAGTCGAGCAGCGCCTGTTTCAGCACCGGATGGTTGTGGCCATAGTTCAGCGTGGAACAGCCCGACAGGAAATCCAGATAGCGCCCGCCCTGGTTATCGTACATCCACACGTGCTGCGCCTTGCCGAACTGGCGCGGCATGCTGCGGGAATAGCTGCGCACGCGCGATTCGCGGCGTTCGTAGATGCGGGTGTCGGGAGTACGGCTGGTGGGTTGCGGTTGCAGCGTCATGTTGTTGATTCTCCTGCTCCTTCCTAGGCGGAGCGGTGCGGCAGCGGGCCCAGGCGGGCCTGCCACTCGGTGGGGTGGGCACCGGCGAAATGCGTGTTGCGTTCGAAGCAGACGCCACTTTCGAGAGTAAGGTCCCAATGGCGTGCCAGGCTTTCGAACAGCGCCCAGGAGGCGCGATTGCCGGCAGTAATGGTGGTGATGAGGTGCGTGGCGTCGCGCACGGCGGCGCGCCCGAGCAAGGCCAGGATCATCCGCCGCGCCAGTCGCTGGCCACGCGCCGCCTCACTGACGGCAACCTGCCACACGAAGAAGGCGGTGGGATCGGAAGGGGGACGATAGCCGGACACCCAGCCAAGCACCTGCCCTTCGCGCTCGGCGACGAGGCAGTACGGCGCAAAATGCGCGCACTGGAGCAGGTTGCAGTAGGCGGAGTTGGCGTCGAGCGGCGGACAGGCGGCGATCAACGCCGTAATGGCAGGTCCGTCGTTGGCGACAGGCTCGCGGAACAGGAATTCGGCATCTTGCTCCACTTTCTGGTCAGTCTGTGGCAACGGGGCGGTTGCCGCGACTTTTCGAGCAGATATGCTTAAATCTCCTAACTAATTTCGAATGTGTTGCAATGGTTCAAGACCATCGAACGGCAGGAATTATACCGATTACATTTGATATATCAATGTTTTTACGGTGCAACTCCTGTCCAGCACGTTAGAAACAGCCCCTAAATTACTTAAATATATGAAATATATATTGCTTGGTAATGGCACAGCGCTCGGCTAGGCTAGCCGCATGAATTCGGAAGTTTCCACTCTCACCCTGCGCGCCCTGCGGCGCGTGTTGCGCGCCACGGAAATCGGCAGCCGGCAGCTGGCTGCCGCCACCGGCCTGACCCCTTCGCAGTTGCTGGTATTGCGCGAAATCGCCGCCCGTCAGCAGCCCACGCCAAGCGTGATCGCAAGTGCCTTGCAGTTCAGCCAGGCCACGATCAGCGCCATCGTCGACCGTCTGGCTGCCCTCGCCTTCGTGGAACGCCGGCGCAGCGAACGCGACAAGCGGCAGTTCATCCTCAGCGTCACGCCAAGCGGACAGGCCACGCTGGATGGCGCGCCGGATTTGTTGCAGATGACGTTCACGGAGCGCTTTTCGCAGCTCCCGGCCTGGGAACAGGCGCTGATTCTGACGGGGATGGAAAAACTGGCGCTGCTGCTGGGCGCCGAGGAACTCGATGCCGCGCCACTGCTCGACAGCGGCGCGATCGATCGTACGGAATCACGCCAGGGAAGCGCGGAATAAAACCCCGTGGGGAAGGCCTCGGAAGGAGAACGGGGCGGGCCACGCAGGTGCGCAGCCCGCCCGGTCAATCAAGAGTGAAGCGCGTACCCGCCAGCCATACTTCTTGCAGCGTGCGGGTGTTGCCGATGTCACGCAGCGGATCATCCGCCAGCACCAGGAAGTCGGCCCAGTTGCCGTTGGCAAGCGTGCCCACGCCTTCCATGTCCATGCAGTCGGCGGCCACGCTGGTGGCGGCAAGCAAGGCATCGCGCGGCGTCAGGCCGGCGTCGACCATCAACTGCAGTTCCAGATGCTCGAAATACCCCACGAAACGATCCGCGAATGCGCCGCTGTCGGTGCCGAGCGCCACGCGCAGACCGGCATCGTGCGCGATCTTCAGATTGCGCTGCGCCATCGCGAGGTCCGCCTCGCCACGCGCCACGTTGCCGGCGTAGCGCTCCTGCGCCTGTGGCTCGCTGAGCGCGGCAATCTCCGCCGCGCTTGCCGCGTTGGCAAAGAACGGGTCATCGAAGAAATCGGGACGGTCGGCATACACGTAGGTGGACACCTCGCGCGTCAGCGTGGGAATGAGACAGGATTGATTTTCATCCATGAGTTCCAGCAACTCGACATCCACCGGCTGGTCACGCACGCTGTGCGCCAGCACGTCGAGCCCGGCGCGCAGCATGCCCTTGGCTTCATCGAGCGTGTAGATGTGCGCCGCCACCTTCAGATCGGCCGCATGCGCCGAATCCACCAGCACGCGGGCCACTTCATCGCTCATGTTGCCGTTCATCACCCGTGCCTTCACCCAGTCCACGTCCAGCGTCCGCAGCTGGGCAACGCCCAACACGGCATCGGCGGGACTTTCCAGGCGTTCCTGGATCGGACCGGCAACGAGCAAGCGCGCGGTGTCCGGCGCCGCCGGATCCTGCGCGTCGCGCAGCGCCACGTGCGAAGCATCCTCGCCACCGAGGCTGAGCACCGTGGTGATGCCGTATTGCGCGGAAATATCCAGCTTGCGCGCAGTATCCTGCGCCACGTGCCCGTGGGCATTGATCATGCCGGGCATCACGAAAGCGCCGCCAAGATCGGTGCTTGCGGCGTCGGCGGGCAGCTGCAGCGTGGCGGCTGGCCCAATCGCCACAATACGCCCATCACGCACCAGCATGGCCGCATCTTCCACCACATCGGCACCGGTGCCGTCGAACAGGCGGAAGTTGGTGAAAACCTGGGTTTGTTGCGCCTGCAGCGGCATGGCGCAGGCCAGTGCCGCCGCAAGGGCGAGGAACCGCATGGGGCGGTTCGGGCGTACAGGATGGGTATCGGTCATGATGCTTTCTCCTGCGCCGTTAGTGGCCTGTATCGGCAGTCGGCGATATTCAGTTGGCGTTGGCGGCCGGCACGGGCGCGTCGCTGCCCAGCGCGTCCTTCAGTGCGCGCACGTACACCTGGCGTGCCGTCTGCAACACGGCAATTTGCGCCTGAAGACGATCCAGTTCGGTATCCACGAACCGCAGATTCACCAGCTGCGCCTTGCTCTGGTCCGACAGATGGTCGGTGTCGTAATCCTTGCCGTCGATCTTGATCATTGCCATGGGATGCTCCTGTAGTGTGGCAGAGGTTGAAAGGGCCACTTTTTACCAAATTGAAGCGCTGATGTCGCGCGCGGTCGACAGTATCGATGCGGCCCAAGAAAAACCAACTCAAAACAACGCAACACTACGCACCATCACCCGGTTGCCGTCGGGATCCCAAAAACTGAAGCCGTTCGGCAATAAATCCTCGATGATGCCGCCGGCGGCGAATACCGCGTCGGCCGCCTCCTGCAGATCCGTGGTGGAAATCAACACCCCGAAATAAGCGATGCCCGGCTGCTGCCCCGCCGGCGTCTGATTCAACCGCAAACGCCAGTTGCCGAAGCCATGCCACAGCGAACCCGCCTGCAGCACGCTGTTGCGCCCAAGCACCCGCGCATAGAACAGCGCATCCACTTCAAGGTCGGTAACACTCAGCCCCACCTCATCCAGATCGAGCGCCGCGAATATCGGCGCGTCATCACGTGCCTCGCCCGGCAGCGGCTCGAGCGTGGCGGCAAGCGCGGACCAGCTTCCCGTTCGCCGCAAACGCAACCGTATGCCGTCGCCGTCCTCCACCTCGAGCGCCGCCGCCCCCTGCTGCCAGGCGATGCCCTCGCGCGCCAGATAGTCCTGCAACTGCGCCGCATCGTAGCCGCGTATGCCAAGACCGAAATGCGTGGCCTGCGCCGGCATGCCCTGCGCCAGCACCAGATGCGATTTGCCCAGCGCCAGGTAGAGCCGCGTGCCGGCGGCATCCCGCCAGGCGTCGCCGCCGAACAGCCGCTGGTAGAACGCCAGGGAACGCGCGGTATCCTCCACCTGGATCTCGACATGATCGAAACCGCTGTAATCGGGCGGCGGCTGCGCCAGGGCGCCAGTCACCAGGATGCCACTGACCAGAACACTGGCGCACCCCAGCAGCAATGCCGCCAAGCCTGCCCGGATCATGCCGCGCATAGATTCATGCCATTACTCGCGCAATCCAAATACGAAGAGGCCCGCGCCGGCGGACACGGCTACGTACTGCTTGCCCTCCAGTTCAAAACTGATCGGTCCTGAAGCCACCTGCCCGCCAAGCGACTGGCGCCACAGCTCCTCCCCGGTAGTGGCGTCCAGCGCGTAGAACATACCTTCCCGGCCACCGGCGAACACCAGGTCGGTGGCGGTGCTGAGCACGCCGCTGTCGGTCACGTCGGTCATCACGTGGCGCCACACGATCTCGCCGGTATGCGGGTCGATGGCCTGGATCGCGCCATAGCCCTCCTCCGGCACGCGCTGGTTGGTGGCGCGCACGCTCAGGGCCGGCATCGCCATGGTGGGATAGGCACCCACGTAGGTCTGGCCGGGCACGTATTCCACCGGACGCTTGGTGTATACCGAATAGGTATCGACCCAGGTGGGCACGTAGAAAAGCCCGGTACGCGGGCTGTACGAAGGCGGATACCAGTTGGTGGCGCCCTGGTTGTTGGGCATGATGAAGGTGCCTTCCTCGGTGGGCGACAGCACCCGGTTGGGGCGGCCCTTGGCGTCGAAACCGTCCATCCAGTTCACCGCCACGAACGGCTTGCCGAGCAGAAATTCGCCGGTGGTGCGGTCGAGCACATAGAACACGCCGTTGCGGTTGGCGGTCATCAGCACCTTGCGCGCGCTGCCCTCCCATTGGATGTCGGCAAGCACCGGCACCTGCGTGGCGTCGTAGTCCATTTCATCGTGCGGGGTGAACTGGTAATGCCATACGAGCTTGCCGGTGTCGGGATTCAGCGCCACCAGGGATTCGGTGTAGAGGTTGTCGCCCGGCCGGGAATCGCCGTTCCAGTCGGGGCCGGGGTTACCCACGCCCCAATACATCAGGTTCAGTTCGGGATCATAGCTGCCGGTGGTCCAGATGGAACCGCCGCCAAGTTTCCAGGCCTCCTGTTCCGGATCCTCCCAGGAATCGAAATTGTCTTCTCCCGGCCCCGGCACGGTATTGAAGCGCCACAGCTCTTCGCCATTCTCCACGTCGTAGGCGGCAATGAAGCCGCGGATGCCGAACTCGCCGCCGGCCGGCCCCACAATCACCTTGTCGCCGATCACCAGCGGCGCCACGGTGATGGCATAACCCAGCGAAGGGTCGCCGATACGAATGTTCCACTTCAGCTGCCCCGACAGGCGGTCGATGGCCATCAGGTGGCCGTCGATGGCACCCATGAACAAGGTATCGCCATGGATCGCCAGACCGCGGTTGACGCGACCGCAGCACACCCGTGCTTCCTGGTCGGGCGTGTAGTTGTAGGTCCAGAACACGCGCCCCGTCTGGGGATCGAGCGCGATCACGTCGTTCGGCGGGCTGACGGTATACATGACGCCATCGACCACCAGCGGCGTGGCTTCGAATTTTTCCGAAGCGCCCCCGCGCGAGCGCACCTGCCAGATCCATTTGATTTCCAGATTGGCCACGTTGCTCTGCGTGATCTGGTCGAGCGTGGAATGGCGCTGCCCATCATAGGCGCCGTGATACAGGAGCCAGCTGCCCGGTTCGCTGTCGGCGTCCAGCAGCCGTTCGGGACTTACCTGCGCACACGCAAAGGCGGTGGGCAGGGAGGCAAGCGCCAGCAGCGCGAAAAATTTGTGCAATGTCATGGCGATTACTCCGCTTGCAGTGAAACGAGATAGGCAACGAGATCAGCGATTTCGTCCGTCGACAGCACGTCCAGCGAGGACGGCATCTGCGAGGGCAGGAAAGCCCAGGATTCCTGGTCGCGCTTGGGCAGGGAAACCAAACGTTCATCCAGCGTCAGCAGCTGGATGGAATGCGTGTCCTGGTTGAGCACCTTGCCGACCACGGCGGTGCCGTTTTTGCCCACCACCTGCATGAAGCGATCACCCTCGCGCACTTCCAGCTGCGGGTCGATCATGGCGTTTTCGAGCGAGGCCGGCGTGCGCTGGGCGCCGATGCCGGCGAGATCCGCATATACTCGGCTGCCGCCACCCTCCACGCCGTGGCAGTTGCTGCAGCCTGCCTTGCCGAAGAACAGCTCGGCGCCGTGGCTCGCATCGCCGATGCGGACGTCACGCGTGGCCTCCAGACCGGGCACCTGGGTGCGCATGGTGCGCAGATAGGCCACCAGCCCACGCAGGTCGCCATAGGCCAGTTGCGGGCGGGGAATCATCAAGGTGCCGGGAATGCCGGCGCGGATCAGCGCGATCAGGTCTTCGTCGGAGCTGGCGCGACGGAAGCGCCCGCTGCCCAGGTTGGCGCCCTCCACCGCATCGCCGTTGTCGCCGTGGCAGCCCAGGCAATTGGCCTGGTACAGGCCACGGCCATTCTCGATGTCGCTTGGCGCGTAGCTATGCTCCTGGGCCAACGCCGCCGGCGCGCCAAGCACCAGCAGCGTCGCCAGGACACAACATCCCCCACGATGATGCAGCCACCCCATGTCCCCTCTCCTGTTGTTATTGGAATCAGGCGGCAGAGACTAGTACAGACGCCAAACCGGCGCAACGCGCCTGACGCGCGCACCAAACCGGCGCATCGCCCCCCCATTCCCCTGCCTGAAATATGAAAAAAAACGTGAACTTTGCATATAACCGCTGGTTTACAAGCCGGTGACGTTCCTATACTGCCGCCACAAAAACATCAAAACACCAGAGGGAAATTGCTATGCGCTCGACACACAACCTGCTGCGGACCGCCGTGGCCACCGCCTTGCTCGGCGGTCTGGCCACGCCAGCCCTGGCACATCACGGCTTCGGCCTGTTCCAACTGAACATCAACAAGGAATGGTCCGGCACCCTGACCAAGATGAACCTGGTCAATCCGCACTCATACATGGAGCTGGAGGTCACCGGGGAAGATGGCCAACCGCTGCACATGCGCTGCGAAATGCGCGCGGCCACGCTGATCAAGCGTTCCGGCTGGTCGATCGACATGTTCGAGGTGGGCGCGCACGTGGAAATCGAGGGGCATCCGCACCGCGACGACCCCAGCGCCTGCTACATCGAAAACTTCACCATCGGTGAACGCACGATCAACCGCAACGATCAGTTCTCCACCAACACGCCGGTCGACACCTCGGATCGCCCGCAGCGCCTGGCCGACGGCCAACTCAACATCAGCGGCGACTGGGCCGTGGAACAACTGGTATTGACGGTACCGCCAAGCGGCGGCAACGGTTCCATGATTCCCAAGAGCCTCACCGCCGATTTCGCCAGCGGCAAACTGACCCTGGAACAGCTGCAGGCCATGCAGCCGCCGCGGCCCAACGTCGTCTACACGGAAAAAGGCCAGGAGGCCGCCGCCGCGTTCAACCGCAGCTCGCCCGAGGACAACCCCTGGTTCGCCTGCAAGCCCACCAGCATCATCCGTGACTGGACCGCCGACTGGCCGATCAACCAGTTCACGCAAAGCACCACGCCCGAAGGCGAAAAAGTACTCGACATCACCTATGGCCTCTACAACTTCAACCGCCGCGTGCACATCGATATGGATGAGCATCCCGCCAACGTCGAACCCAGCTACGCCGGCCACTCGATCGGTCATTGGGGAGGCGACACGCTGGTGGTCGATACCGTGGGCTTCGCCGAAGGCGTGCTGTCGCCCCCCACCCGCAACAGCGAGCAGTTGCACATTGTGGAACGCTTCTCGCTCGACCCCGCCACCATGGCGCTCAAGCGTGAATACACCGCCACCGATCCGGTGTACCTGACGGCGCCCTACGCCAGCTACGACGTCATGTATCTGTCGGACGTGGCGTTCGAAAAACAGGAGTGCAAGGAAATGACGCCCGAGTTCAGCCAGGATTGATCCTGCCCAGGGGGAGGATGGCGCGGCTCACGCGTCATTTCTCCCTTCGCCGGGCGCGCTCGAACAAACCCCATCCCTGATTCAATCGGCCGGCAGCAACAGGAAGCGGCCGGTCTCGACCTGTTCGGCCCGTATGTGGAATGACGTGCTGAGGGTGTCCAGCAGGCCGGCGACATCGCCCGACTTGAAATAGCCGCCCACCCGCACTTCGGCCAGTTCCTCGCTGGCCAGGGTGAAGCGCGTGTTCGTATAACGGCTGAATTCATCCAGCACGCGCCGCAGCGGTTCGCCTTCGAACACCAGTTCACCACGCTGCCAGGCCATCCGGTTGTCGATGTCCAGCGGCTCCAGCTGGCGTATCTGCAGCGGCTGGGCGGCGCTTTGCAGCAGCGCGGCCTGGCCTATTTCCAGGCTCGGCCCCGGCGGCAGCGTGAGCCACCAGTCATTCCCGGGCCAGGATGTGTCCGGCGCCACACCGGACGGTTCACCGTCGAAAATCCGCACCACGCCGTCCGTCACCGTCACCTCCACCTCGCCGGCGTCCTCCAGGCGTACATTGAATGCCGTGCCTACCGCCTGCACCATGTGCTCGCCGGCACGCACGCCGAAAGGCCGGGCGGTATCGTGCGACACGCTGAAATAGGCTTCCCCATGTCGCAGGCGCACCAGGCGGTCGCCCCGGCGATAACGCACCAGAATCTCGGTATCGGTGTTGAGGGTTACACGGGAGCCATCCGGCAGCAGTTCCGTGGCCTGTTCGCCGACGCCGGTCACGAACGTGCGCTCGAAACCGGCCGTATTACCCAGCGGCAGCGTGAAATCGGTGAAGTGCCACAAGGCACCCAATCCGCACGCCACGAGCAGGCTGGCGGCCACCGCCAGCCAACCGGCACGCAACCGACGCGGTGGCGCCGTGCACGGAGCCGGCGTGAACGACCAGGGCACCTCATCAAGCAGATGTTGCTCGTTCCAGAATGATGCCAGTTCATGCAGGGCCGCTGCATTGGCGGGGTCTTCCCGCAGCCAGGCGAGCAACCGCTCGCGGTCCGGGTCGCTCAGTCCGCGATCCAGGTTGGCCAGCCACAGCGCGGCTTTTTCCGCCACCGCCTCGGCACGGGGGAACGGCATCACATTGTCCGGCTTTTCATGCCCTTCCATGTTGTTTTCCATCACTGTGCAATCCCGCCTCGAGGTGCCCCATGCGCAACATGGACTCGCGGCACAACAGGTAGCCTTTCGCCACGTGCTTCTCCACCGTGCTCTCGCTGATGCCCAGTTGCGTGGCGATTTCCCGCTGGCTGAGCCCATAGACTTTTCTGAGCACGAAGGTACGGCGGCACTGCACCGGCAATTCGCGCACTGCCGTACAGAACCCGAGAAACTTTTCCGTGGCGTCGAACTGCGCCTCGAAATCCGGCGCCGGTAGTTCCATCCCGGTAGGGGAGAAATCCTCCAGTTGGGTTCTTCTCCGGTAAGCGGTCGACAGATGATTGAACGCCAGGTTCTGCGCCGTCTTGAGCATGAACGATTTCGAATTGGCGATCTCGGTTTTTTCCGCCGCGGCGCACACGCGAATGTAGGTCTCCTGCATGATGTCCTCGATATCCTGCGGTTCCACCAGGCGCTTCAGAAGGCGGCTCAGATTGGATCTGAACCTGATGAAGTCGTGCAAAAGCCCGGCGTTCGCCAGGAAACTCTTGGACCTGCCCATCCGTCCCCCCTCATCGTTTTCTTTTGAAAACTCTTCTTATTCGGCTGTAGCGCAACGGGACTGCCGCTTATCCTACGACAGGAGAGAAGAAAGGAAACCTCAATGTGCGCACGAAATTATTTCGCCGCCAGCGGAAAATGCGGCAACGCACGAAGAAAATCGCGTGCCATGGAGGAAGGCGGCAAACGTACGGATGAGATCGAGGGAGAGAAAAAGAAGGGAAAGTTTTGCGCGATCAAATACTTAAATGGCGACCCGGACGGGACTCGAACCCGTGACCTCCGCCGTGACAGGGCGGCATTCTAACCAACTGAACTACCGGGCCAAGTAAGACTTGAGCAAACCTTTTACAAGCCTTGCCTGACGAACCTTTGGCAAATCTTGCATAAACAACGCTTGGTGGGTGAAGAGGGACTTGAACCCCCGACATTCGCCTTGTAAGGGCGACGCTCTACCAACTGAGCTATTCACCCCGAGCGCTGAGGCTGCGCATTTTACCTACATACCTTAGGGAGTCAAACCATTTTTCAGCAATGTTTACCTCGGCTTACGCCAGCGTTTTCTTGCTGGAAAAACTATAGGTGCCGTCCCAGTTTTTGGGCAATTGCTGGCGGCGCAACACCTCGATGCGTTGCAGGTAAAGCCGATACAGCACGGCCTCCGGTTCGCGCGTTTGCAGTACGCCGAAACCTTCCCGCGCCGCTTCCCAATTCCGCTCCAGATAGTGCTGGTAAGCCTGCTCGTATTCCTGCACCGCCGCCTGCAGCGCGACGTCCGCTTCCGCCGTCAGGCACAGCGGCTGATAGATGCTCACCGGCTGTTCCCTGCCCTTCACGCTGACGCGATCGATGCGGCGGCAGAGCACGCCGTCGAGGGCGGCGTGGGTATTCTCGCCGATCAGCAGATTGACGCCGTAGGCCTGCGTGATGCCTTCCAGCCGCGAGCCCAGGTTCACCGCATCGCCAAGCACGGTGTAGGCGCGGCGGTAGGTGGAACCCATGTCGCCCACGTTCATCATGCCGGAATTGATGCCGATGCCGATGTCGATTTCGGGTAGGCCGCGCGCGCGGAACACCGACTTGAGCGCCTGCACCGCCTGCAGCATCCTGAGCGCGGCGGCCACGGCGTGCTCGCGATGGCGCGGATCGTCCAGCGGCGCGCCCCAGAACGCCATCACCATGTCGCCCACGTATTTGTCGATGGTGCCGCCGTGCTCGAAGATAATCCCGGTGAGCGGTGTGAAGAAATCGTTGAGCAGCGTCTTCAATTCCACCGCGCTGAGCCGTTCCGAGAACGCAGTGAAGTTGCGGATGTCGGAGAACAGCACGCTCAGCTCCTTGCTTTCGCCATCGAAGTTGTAGCGTTCCGGGTGACTGAGCATGGCGTCGATATGCGCCGGCGGCACGTACTGGCCGAACATTTCCTTGAGCGCCTTCTTGCCGTGTTCCTCGCGCAGAAAACCGTGCGCCAGATTGATCAGCGTGATGAGCAGGAGCAATAGCAGCAACAGCACCAGCGAGGTATCGAAGCGATAGCGTTCCCACAGCTGCAGGTTGAGCGCCACCAGCCCCGCCACCAGCCCCACGCTGGCAAACGCCAGCCAGCCCGGCCCCAGGCGCGGATACAGCAGGGCAAGCGCCATGCCCAACAACACGATCACGGTGCGCTGCGCACCGTTCTGCCAATCCGGCCGCACGGGAAATGGCCGTGCCGTCTCGTTGCCGGCGATCGCCACGGCGCCGCCGCCATTCGTTTCCAGACGCGGCGCGGCATCCAGCAAGGCATCGAGCACCGTGGCATGGATTTCCACCCCCGGATACACGGACTGCACCGGCGTGGGCCGCAAGTCATAGAGCCCGGTGGAGGTGGTGCCGACCAGAACCACGCTGCCTTCCAGCAGCGCGCGCTGCTCGGAACTCAGGTTGCCATGCAGAATGTCGGTG
>Ga0182745_1000952_pt1 | contig 29383 bp, 33 predicted proteins | sample eDN3rd30CKraftBY_FD_128523 | JGI IMG/M metagenome (GOLD analysis project Ga0182745, IMG submission 128523) | Enriched backyard soil microbial communities from Emeryville, California, USA - eDNA 3rd pass 30_C Kraft BY (version 2) (version 2) | ecosystem: Environmental > Terrestrial > Soil >... | reverse complement strand
GGCATCGCCGACGATCAGCGGCACGATCGGGCTTTGCGCATCGGGCAACCCGGTCAGTTGCGTAAACAATCTGGCATGGGCAAGCGGCTGCGCCGCATAGTCCGGGTCTCGCGCGATCAGATCGAGCGCCGCCGACGCAGCGGCAATGGTGGCCGGTGGCAGGCCCGTCGAATAGACGAAAGTGCGGGCGCGGTTGCGCATCAGGTCGATGACCGGCTGCGAGGCGCAGAGATAGCCGCCATACCCGCCGATCGCCTTCGACAGCGTGCCCATCTGCAGCGGGACGTCCGGGCGGCTCGATCCGCTGCCGCCGCCGAGCACGCCGAGCCCATGCGCGTCGTCGGTCATCAGCCAGGCATCGTGCGCCTGTGCCAACGGCGCCATCTCGGCGAGCGGTGCGAGGTCGCCATCCATGGAGAACACTGCGTCGGTGACGACCAATGCGTGGCGCGCACCCGGCCGATGGCGCGCCAGCAGCGCCTTGAGATGATCGAGATCGTTGTGCCGGAACGGGAAAACCCGTGCCCGGCACAATTGCGTGCCCGACCACAGGCAGGCATGCGCCAGTTCGTCAATGAGCACGAGATCGTCTTCACCGGCCAGCACCGGAATAATGCCGCTGTTGGCGAGATAGCCGGAGCCGAAGACGCAGGCGTCGTCAGTGCCTTTGAACCGAGCCAGTCTCTGTTCGAGCTCCGCATAGAGCGGATGATTGCCGGTGACCAGCCGGGAGGCGCCGGAGCCGACGCCCCAGACATCGATGGCGGCGATCGCGGCTTGCTTGATGTCGGGGTGCTGGCTGAAATTCAGATAATCGTTGCAACTGAACGACAGCATTCGGCGGCCGTCGCGCACCACCCAGATGCCGTCCTCGCGGCGCGTTTGCGCAAGCACCCGACGCATGCCGCGCGCCGCCAGAGCGGCGAGCTTCTCCTGCGCGAACTGGTCCAGCGTGTGCATGACTGGTGTGTGCGTTCCCGATGATCTATGCCGACGCCTGATACGCGTTTCGCACGGCAAAATGCCCGCGCCGCCGACGGAAGGAAAGGCCCAAAATGCCGGATCGACCTGCCAAGCCGCATGACTGGTACACGGCCGGTCTGGCGCATCTGTGGCTGCCCTATACGCAGATGAAAACGGCAGCGCCGCCGCTTCCCGTCGTCCGGACCGAGGGCACGCGCATCGTCCTCGCCGACGGCCGCGAACTGATCGACGGTATCGCCTCGTGGTGGACGGCGTGCCACGGCTACAATCATCCGCATATCCGCACCGCCGTCGAAGCGCAGCTTGCGCGCATGCCGCATGTGATGTTCGCCGGCCTGGCACATGAACAGGCGGCGACGCTGGCGCGAAGGCTCGCCGCACAATTGCCGGGTGACCTGACGCGGGTGTTCTTTTCGGACTCGGGTTCAGTCGCCGTCGAAGTCGCGATGAAGATGGCGCTGCAATACTGGATCAATCGCGACGAGCCGGAGCGTACGCGTTTCGTCGCCTTCGAGAACGGCTATCATGGCGATACGACGGGCGCGATGTCGGTCTGCGATCCGGACGAAGGCATGCACGAGATGTTCGCCGGCCTTCTGCCTCGGCAATTCGTGATGCCGCTGCCGGTCGATCAGGCGGGCGAGGCGAGGCTCGCGGCGTTCCTCAAGATTCATGCGCCGGAAATCGCCGGTATCATCGTCGAGCCGTTGGTGCAGGGCGCAGGCGGCATGCACTTTCATGACGGCGAGACGCTGCGCCGGCTGCGCCGGCTCGCCGATGCCCATGGGCTTTTGCTGATCTTCGACGAAATCTTCACCGGCTTCGGCCGGACCGGATCGCTGTTCGCCTGCGAGCAGGTCGGCGTCGTGCCGGATATCGTCACCCTGTCGAAGGGGCTGACGGGTGGCACCATGGCGCTGGCGGCCACCGTGGCGCGCGCACGGGTGTTCGATGCCTTTTGGGCAGACGATCCGCGGAAGGCGCTGATGCACGGGCCGACTTTCATGGGCAACCCGCTCGCCTGCGCCGCCGCCAATGCCTCGCTCGATCTGTTTGCACGCGAGCCGCGACTGCAGCAGGTCGAAGCGATTGCCGAACAGATGCGTGTCGAGCTTGCCGCCTGCCGCAACCTGCGCGGCGTGCGCGACGTGCGGGTGATGGGCGCGATCGGCGTCGTCGAGATGGAAAAGATCGCCAATCTCGGCGCACTGCGCGCGCGCTTCGTCGAGCAGGGCGTGTTCCTTCGCCCGTTCGGCAACGTCATCTATCTGACGCCGGCCTTCACCATTACGCCGGACGATCTGAGCCGGCTGACGGGCGCGATGGCCGCGGTTATCGCCGAATAGGCGAGCGTCTCAGCGCGCTGCCGTGCCGTAGAGGTCGTATTCGTCGGCGCGGGCAATATTCACATCGATGATGTCGCCGGGAGCGAGCTTGCGGCGGGTCTTCACGTAGACTGCGCCGTCGATCTCCGGCGCGTCGGCTTTCGAGCGACCCTTCGAGACGGTCGGCCCAACCTCGTCGATAATCACCTGCTGGCGGGTGCCGACCTTGCGTTGCAGGAGACGTGCCGAAATTGCCTGCTGATGCTGCATGAAACGATGCCAGCGCTCTTCCTTGACCTCCTCCGGCACGGCGTCGTCGAGCGCATTGGCCGGCGCGCCGCGTACCGCCTCGTATTTGAAGCAGCCGACGCGGTCGAGCGCGGCTTCGTCGAGCCAGTCGAGCAGCATCTGGAAGTCATCGTCGGTCTCGCCTGGAAAGCCGACGATGAAGGTCGAGCGCAACGCGATATCGGGACAGATCTCGCGCCAGCGGCGGATGCGTTCGAGTTGCTTGCCCTGCGAGGCTGGCCGCTTCATCCGCTTGAGCACCGCCGGGCTTGCATGCTGGAACGGCACGTCGAGATACGGCAGCACCTTGCCGTCGGCCATCAGGTGGATGGCCTCGTCGACATGCGGGTAGGGGTAGACATAGTGCAGCCGCACCCAGACCCCGAAGTCGCCGAGCGCATCGGCCAGATCGTAGAACTTCGCGCGCACCTCGCGGTCCTTCCACGGACTTGCGGCATATCTGACGTCGACGCCATAGGCAGAAGTATCCTGCGAGATGACCAGCAATTCCTTGACGCCGGCCTTCACCAGCCGCTCGGCCTCGCGCAGCACGTCGGCGGCCGAGCGCGACACCAGATCGCCGCGCAGCTTCGGGATGATGCAGAAGCTGCAGCGGTTATTGCAGCCCTCGGAAATCTTCAGATAGGCGTAATGGCGCGGGGTCAGCTTGATGCCTTCCGGCGGCACCAGATCGAGGAACGGATCGTGCTTCGGTGGCGCGGCACGATGCACGGCATCGAGCACGGTTTCGTATTGCTGCGGACCGCTGATCGACAGCACGCCGGGATATTTCTCGGCAATCTGCTCGGGTTCCGCGCCCATGCAGCCGGTGACGATCACCTTTCCGTTCTCGTTGAGCGCCTCGCCGATGGCGGCAAGCGATTCCGCCTTGGCGCTGTCGAGAAAGCCGCAGGTATTGACGATGACGAGATCGGCGCCCGGATGCTCGCGGGTCAGCTCGTAGCCCTCGGCGCGCAACTTGGTGATGATCCGTTCGCTGTCGACCAGCGCCTTGGGGCAGCCAAGCGAAACGAAGCTCACCCGGGGCGCCGGGCCGTCTTTTGTCGATCGGGATGGGTGCATGGGGAGAGGGGCCTACCCGCAACCGCCGGCAAGATCAAGCAGCGGATGGGTTATCGGGAGCGGGACCTTGAGGGCGCGCGGGCGGTCAGCGGTTCCGCCATGCCTCCGCCTCGGCGTAGAACTTCTTTTCCCAGGCCTTCTGGTTGGTGCTGCCCTCCTGCACGAAGGGCGTGAACACCGCCAGATGCAGCAGAATCCAGTTCACCAGATTGGCGGGAAAACGCAGCGGCTTGATGAAGTCGACGAACAGCACCACCCGCAGTTTGCCGGTGTCGTTCCAGACCTCGTGATTGTAGGCGTCGTCGAAGAGCAGCGCCTTGCCATCCTCCCAGTGGCAGATCTGCTCGCCGACCCTGATTTTCAGCTTTTCCTTGGGGCCGGGCACCAGCAGGCCGAGATGCAGCCGGAGCACGCCGTTATAGGGACCGCGGTGTGCCGGGATATGTTTGCCTGGCTCCAGGATCGAAAACATCGCCGTGGTCAGGCCGGGAATCTTCTGCAGTGCCCGCCAGGTATTCGGGCACTGCTCGATGTTCTTGTCGACCTTGAGGCCGTAGCCGCAGAAGAAGAAGGTCTTCCAGTCACGGTCGCTGGTGATGGTGGATACGTCGGTCGAGATTTCGTGGAAGCCCGGCAGCTCATCCTTGCGGGTCAGCACGCGGTCGAGCTCGGCGCGGATCGCGGGCCACTCCGCCTCGATCTCCGCGGCCCAGGGGAAGGTCGCATTGTCGTAAACCGGCGGATTGCCGTGAATCGCATATTTCAGGTTGAGCCGTTCCGCCCACGCGACCACCGCCATGAAGAACCGCGTGACACGACTCGCACGGGCCATCGGCTGCAGGCCATCCGTTCCAAATTGCTGGCTAATATCAGTGGTTTGGTTAGACAATCTCAGGCTCCACGCGAAATACACAGTTGTCATCGAAACGTCACGTTAGCAACCGGATAGACAAGCGAGAAGTTGGCGTATTTGTGATGAACCTTGCACGGGTTGTGCGGATGTTCCCGTGTGTCCCGGCCTCTCGGGGATGGCTTGCCAAAGCGGCCACGCTTACGTTTGCCGGCAGGGCGGAAAGGCAGAGCCGATGCGCTTGGGATTTTGCACGATCTTTATTGTGACGTTGCTGGCCGCCGCCGGCGAGACGCTGGCAGCAGGCCATGCAGTCTCGTCCTCGCCCGGCGCGGTGATCGCGCGTGGGGCACCGTTCGCCGCGGGTGCCCGCGAACAGGCGATCCGCGACGAACTCGTGTGCTGGAGCGGTTGCCAGAGCATCTGTACCGATGGTCTGCATCGTTGCGTTGCCGACGCGATCGGGCAGGGATCCTGTCTGGCCGCAACCGGTCGCTGTGATCGCGTCTGCCAGTCCGACTGCCGGCAGCGTGGCGGCCCGCTGATCGAGCCGATACCGCGGTGAACGTGTGGGCTGATGCGGAGGAATGCCCGCTTTGATGCTTTCCTCGACGCATTCGTCGGCGCGCACTTCGACACTTGCATTGGCGGGCGCAAACCCGCATGGAAGCGCGCGCGGGAAGGGTGGCCGAGTGGTTTAAGGCAGCGGTCTTGAAAACCGCCGTGCGGGCAACCGTACCGTGAGTTCGAATCTCACCCCTTCCGCCAAGAAATAATCATATCATATTGACAAATAAAGAACATTCTTCGCTTTGCTAACCGCAGTCCCATTTTCTGTCCCAATTACGTCATGAACCACGCAAGCGGATTACACCTTCCCCTCGCTCAGACAGAAATTCAATCCCCGCCTGAGTGAACGCCCGCTCTAGTGCTCGATATGTCTCTATACGCCCCGTGATGGCCCCTGGGGCCTTCTCCAAGCGTTTTATGGTAGGGAGGGATAGCCCAGCAGCGGACGCCAGCTGAGATTGATCCCAGCGCAACAGCGCGCGTGCGGCCCGGACCATTTCACTTGTTAGCACCATCTGTATTTTCCTATTGACACTTAAAGTATATGTATAGATACTTGAAGTGTCAATACGCATAACGGGCCGAATCGAGGCGGCAACCTCAATCCAGCCCTAACCACAGCAGAGAAAGGACCTCCGACTATGGCTTCCAGTGACAATACCGCCAGCATGGCTGCTTTTCCACATCGTCTTGACCCGGTGGTGCGGGCCCAGGCTCGTATGCGTTTAGCAATCACAGACAGTAGCTATGAGACGGCGCGCACCTCATTCTTTCGGTCTCGCCCGACGTCCTGCGCCGGCGCGCTGGCAAAGCTGGAAGCTGCTGACGAACTTCTTCGTTGCGTTGTCGAGGGCGATGAGTTGACCGCCGCAGGGGCGCGCGAAGTGCAGGCGTTGTTGCGGGACGTTGCCAAACATCTGCGCAGCAATCTGAGCTAGACCAGCCGAGATAAGGCGTCGCATCGGAGAGGTGCGACGCCATTCTACGCTGCTTGCCCGACCCCACCCCCTGGCGGGGGGGCACCGTCCGTGACGACGAAGGCCGCAAGCCGCTTCCGCTAATTTGTAGCCCGCCGAAACCTTCGTGTTTCAATAATTGTTGAACGCCCCGAAGTACTGTTCGTTGATTAGCAAAATAGTGCGAGCGCGCCGGGCGCAGCCATCGCCGACTTGTCGTCTGCAGCCGCAGTTGGGTTCAATGGCAAGTCCGGCGCGTTGTTAAAACTCGCAAAGTAGAGTATAATTTGTGTATCCGGTCGCAATGCCGCTTCGCCGACGGCACCTTGTAGTTTTTGCATTCGGTGACCGGAAATGCCCGACGTTTACACGCCTTCCACCGTCGATTCCGCGGCAGCACAAAATCATCCTCGCATCATAAGGTTCGAAGGACGGACCATTCGAGTTCCGCACGACACAAGCGACGATGAAATTCGCCAGATTCTTAACAGCTCGCCTGCTTCGGATACTGTGGCGAGCGCACCGCATTCAGGAAATAAGCGCCAGGCTCTGACCCTTCAGGATATCCGCGCCAAGTTTCCCCAATACAACGATCTATCCGACGAGCAACTCGCGGAGGGACTGTATCGGAAACATTACTCCGACATGCCGCGTGAGCAATTCGACGCGAAGATTGGATTGAGGCAGGCGAGCCCACCGCCGCATGCCGACCGACGTATTCAAAGCGCTGTTCAGGGTGCCGGCCGCGCCGTAGCGGATACGATCGGACTGGCGCCGGATCTGGCGAACATGGGCGCTAATGCGCTCCTCTCAGGCGCTAATCTTATCTCGACGAAGATGGGGGGACCGCCGATCGATTTCCGCTTTCGGATGGTGTCGGATGAACTAGCAAATTCTGCGTCAAAGGCAGCCGATGCTGTGGGTTTTCTGGCCCAGGATCCAGAGAAAATGAGCGAGAATGAGCGGCTTGCTTATAACGTGAACCGCTTTGGTGGCCAGGCTGCGCTCACCGCAGGCGCACTTGCGCCCGTCGCCGCGGCTCGCGCAGCCGCCGGCGCAAAACGGCTTCCGCAGGTTGGAGATGCATTTCTTCGGGCGTATGAGAAGGCGCCTGCCGCCGCTGCGGTAACGGATGTGGCGGCCGGAGCGGGCGCCGGTGCGGGCCTCACCGCCGCACAATCCGCGCCTGAAAGCGTTCGTCATAGCCTCGGCGGGGCCACTGGCGTTGCGCTTGATCTTGCCGGTATGGCCACAGGCCAAGTCGGCGCAGCAACGTTGCGAGAACTGTCCACTCGCGGTCCGTCTTACTTAAAAAACCGCGTCACTGCCGGCTTTCCGGCGCGGGGTATACCGTTTGACCCGGAAACCGGCATGCCAGTATCGAACGCGACAGCGGATGAAGCTGCGCGGTTTGTGCAATCGCAGACCGCGGATCCGCAGGCAGCAGCTAATTCTATCAGCCGTGGGGCAAATGATTTCCGGGTTATGGGCGTGCCGACGCCGACGAGTGGCGCGTTGTCCAATGACCCCAAACTAGCAGCGTTAGAACGGGGTCAAAGACGCCTTGCACCCGCTGAGTTTGCTCCCCGTGACATAGCGCTTCGGGATGCGGCGCTCGAAACGATGGAGGGCATCCAACCCCAACATGTTGAGCCGCGTGTAGCAACGGCGTTTTTCAAAGCTGTAGCTGACAAGCGAGTAGGGGACGCTCACTTGTCATTACGGAACGCTGATGACGCGTTCAGCGCGAGTGAAGCCTCGCAACGCGAGATCGCAGACGGATTCCGTCAGTTTTCAGGCCGCGGCAGTGAGGCAAGTATTGGCCTTGATCGCGCAATAACGGAGCGTGGGCTCGCGCCGGCACAACGGGAAAAAAATCGACTGTTTGACGCGGTAGACCCAGACCGCAATGTAATGCGGAGCGTGGATCCGCTCGTTTCACTGGCTGACGATATCGAAAAACAGGTTGCAGAGATCCCACAGGCGCTGCAGGCCGAAATGGTGCCCCAGCGGCTGATCGCGGACATCAAGAAAATGAAGGGTGAAATTGAAATCGATACGGAGACTGGCCAAGAGATTGTAAAGGGCGGCCGAATGTCCTTCGGCGCGATGAACGACATGCGCGCTGGGCTTGCTTCTTCATCCGCCGCGGCTAGACGGGCGGGGCAGTACCGCCTTGCGGAAAACCTCGATCGTTTTCGAAGTCTAATCGGACGGGAAAGCGACGCGCTTGCCTCCGAAGGAGGTGCGGCAGGGGCCCGCGCGCGTGCGGCAAATGAATTTTATCGCGAACAGTTTGCGCCGGTTTGGAATCGTGGTCCAGGGGACGAAGCCGCACGCTTCCGAAAGGATTTCAACACCGATCAGTTTGCTCGAACGACAACGCCCCCTACTGCGACTGCCGGTCGCTTTATTACGATTGGCGCAGGCGCCAAAGAAAAGGCGGAATCGCTTTCCCGTGTAATCTCATCACTGCCGGACGCGCAGGATCAACAGACTGCGACCGCCGCCGTTCGTCAGTATGTTCTTAGTGACCTGAGCCGAACAATCGGAAACGATGGACGTATCAACCCTCAGCAATTTGCCCGCTGGCTAAATGGTCCGAGTGGATGGAGTGATGCTCTCGCATCTTTCCCGTCGGTTCGCGCCGAGGTGCAAAAGGCATTTTCAGATGTCCGAGCTGGTCATACTCAACGGAACGCTCTTGCCAGAGAAGTCGAGCGCGCCTCGGCCAACGTTAAACGAACAGAGACTGAGGTTGCCAATTCGGCCCTCTCGCTTGTCATCGGTCGCGAGCCAATAAAAGCGGCGCGGGCGGTACTCGAAAGCCGCGACCCTCAAATGGCTATGCGCGATATCCGCAGAACAATCGGGGGTAACAAATCAGTTCTGCCGGCGTGGGAACGCGCCGTTACCGATCACTTGGTCGATCGGATAACCCGGATTGACCCAGCAGCGGTGTCAACGGGCGATCGCGCGATCGACTATGCCAAATTAGTGAAGACCTTTGACCGCTATAAAGGCGCTCTGAGCGAGCTTTATGCTGGGCAGCCAGACAAAATGAATGCCCTGCAACGAGTACAAAAGATTCTTGAGCCACTCGCGAAACAATCGGGGCCGGCCACGACTGCGATGCCCGGTGCAGAAGGCGCCCCCAATCTTTGGAAAGCTATGGAGGTCGGCTTAAAGGCGCATTATGGCATTCTCAAAGGCGGTGGGGTTCTTCGCACCTTGAAAATTATGACCTCTTTTGGTGGGGATGAAGCGGCCGATGTACAGCGGCTTGTCACACGTATGATGTTCGACCCTGAACTCGCGGGGCACTTGCTGACGAGGAAGGTCGAAGATGTCGGCTCACCAGCATGGAATGCTAAGCTCGGAAAGCTATTGCGCCGCGTGGAAGTTGGTCGGGAGGTGTTCAGCGAGGATAGCGAGTAGCACTTTTTATACGGTCGATTGTCTGCACTCGTCCTCGACATCGACATCGACGCCAACGGCAGCGCGATCGTCGGTCCCTCCGGCTTCATCCTGAAAGGCGCCGGTCGTGTTATGGGGCCGCTCGGCCCCTCCATCGGTATGGCGACGACCGAGGACATTCTCACCAAAGCGCCGGACGGTCACCCGTTCGTCGAGGGGCCTGGCGCGGGAAGCAAGCGTATCGAACAAGCCCCAGTGGCTACCCAGCCAGAACTGGAACGGATTATAGCCGCTAGGCTACGCAAGTCTGCAGTCGCTACGCACGGTCCGCAGAGTACCATCGGGGTCCTGCAGCAGTCGCTGCTTGTGATAGCGCGTCGCACTGATGAGGTACTGACCGAAATGGGCCACTCGGAAAATCAAACTAGGCCACATTTATATAGACTCCCATAGGTTGCAGAAATAAAGTTCCCTGCAACCGGGGGATTGGGAATGCCAAGGTATGTGCCTGTTGTCCGCTGGAAACGCGGAGAGCGCGTCGGATTGGCTAATGTCGCCGCAGCCACAAAGGCAAGGTGCACGCCGCTCATTGTCATTGCGCCAGAGCAGTTTGTCGGGAAGAAAGCTACAAGGGCGTCCCCTGTAGCTGTTCCGGCAGCGATGGCGTTGGCGCAGAACATCGTTCAGGATTGGGGACTAAACCCCTTTTTCCTAGACGCCTCCGGCGTCCCTGACTCCCCACAAGGGAGTCACGCTTTGGTCGCCATAGCCGCTGCATGCCGGGCTTTGGGTGTCCATCTTATTCCGGTAACCCACGCAGCCGCGACGCCTCAATATCGGCACGCCATAGCGGCGGTCGTTCAATCGGATTCAAGAGGCGCCGGTCTGCGGGTTGACCTTCAAGCGATGGCGACTGCACGTCAGTGGATTTCGAATTGGACGCTGCCGTTGAGCGCAACGGACCTACTGGTTGATTTTCGCGATAACGTGGCGACCGTCGCCGCCTTGGGCGCCTCACTCGATCACGCTTTCCAAAATCTCCACGGAGCAGGCCAATGGCGAACCGTGACCAGCATTGGAACCTCCATACCTGATAATTTCTCGGGCTATCTCGCTGGCCTACACACCATCAGACGGGTCGAATGGCATCTTTGGCAGCATCTTTCCACGATTGGACTACCATACGCCCTCGACTTTGGTGATTACACAACAGTGGCGATTGCACCGCCTCCGCCAGGCATCGCGTGGGGTTATCCAATCAACGTAAAATATACATTGAACGGCGACTTTCTGGCTTGTCGCGGAGTCGGCACAACTGGCTTAGGCGGCGTCGATATGGATCAGCAATTGATAGCCCACGCGCAGAGCATCCGGGCTTATCCAACGCGCAACCCGATAAATTGTTGGGGAGACGCAAGGGTGGATGCTATAGCGGTCCAGACAGAGCCGCCGAGCGGGTTAGAAAACTGGGTCCGAATTGGACTCAACCGGCATATCGAGCTCACCCGCACGAACTTGCCCTAACCAATCGGACGACCGGCTTTTAAGAGCCGCGCGGACCTCATCCCTTAGTTCGTTGAGCGGAAGTTCTGCGGCGATCCGCTTGTGGATCGCTTTGATGCGCTTCGACTTCCATCCTTTCGCAAGACCCCGTTCCTCCAGAACATGGATAGCCTCACTTTTCCAAAGAAGCTGCGCGATTAGATAAGGGGTTGGGGTTGGGTTGAATTTGCCGCGACGACCCTCATGGAGGTGAACACCATTCTCTGCGAGAGACGCGACTTGCAGCCCCCACCATTCAGGGATCTGCTTTTCCGCTTTTTTTGCGTGCCTCTCGCCAACGACAAGATCAACTCGATCAAAGACGTGGCTATATAGCTGTGACTGGAGCGGCAGCCTTTGCAAGGTGTCGCGGTCGCTTTTCAATTCAAAACCGCACAACTCTCCGTTAATCACGGCAATGTCGATACGAACTGAGCCTGACCATATGCCCATCTCTTCTACGATACGCGTGTTCAAGTCGCCAGCATGACGCTCATCGAGCATTTTGCGGACGGCCGATCTGACGTCTGAATCTCTCATTGCGTGCCGCATCCTACATGATGACATACTCTTTAACGTCCCGAAAGGTCAGGTTTCGGCCGTTAACGACGATGGCATAGCCGTCGGTTTCTTCGAGGTCATAGGCGCGATATAAGCCGGCGGCAAGATTTCACGGCACCACATAGGCGATCACCCGACCGCGGGGATAGGTCGCCGTGCCCCAGCGCCGGTTATGGTTGCCGGAAACGATGATCGGATTGCCGTTGGCGTCGATGCCGCGAACGATGCCGACATGCCACCCCGGCGGCCACGTGAGAGCACGGCGACGAAGCCCGGTAACGGGCCGGACGGCCGCTGCCTATAACACCCGCACCGTATGCCGTGCCTGAATCACGCTGCGGATTCGACGTTGTAATTCGCGAACGGCGCCGATCGTGCGCAGCGGCGGCGACGGCCGGCGCGAGCCGATACTTGGGCGCCGGGGACAGAGGCGGGAGCGGTAAGGTCGCCTTCCTGCCTCAACCTTAGGTCGCTTTCCTTGTAAACATCGTCATAGTTCCGTTGCCATCAATATTGATAGCAACAACCTGGGCTGAACTACGGCCTTTCGCTTGCAATGCGGAAACGGCCTGTGGCGTAGCATCAATAGACTTGCGCAGTGACTGGATTTCTTCCTCTTTTGTCTCGGCGACAATTGCATCAACCTTCGAACGTACATCAGCCTGCAGATCCTCGATATCGACCACCTGGATAGACCGAATTTGCGGCTGAACCTGGCTTTTCGGAGGTGAAACTGTATCCTGTGCCTGAACCAATACAGGCGATCCCATCAGAAGCACCGCGACAGTCGTTGATAGTGCCAATGTGCGCATGATCTGCTCCATCATTTCGTCGACGAGCGAGAACGCCTACAGATAAATGGTGTCGAACGCCTGCGGTTTGTGCGTTCTTTCGGTGATTATGATGTGGTTGCAATGTGCGCGCTCAACGAAACTGCTTCGGTGCAGTCGTGCATCAGACTTCGAATTGCGCGGCCCTCGGGTCGAGCGATGGTGATCTTGGTTGTGACAAGCTCACTCGGATTCGCCGGCTTGTTTTGATCTCGCGCTCTTGCTTGGTAACTGTCACTCAATATTTTGAGTTCCGTCGAGCCATTCGTGCACGCGCGCATCCGGGTCGGCATTCTGGGTAACGTCTGAAACGACGGCGATGGAATCCGCACCGGCCGCATAAATCTCCGCGGCGCGATCCAAGGTGATGCCACCAATGGCAACGAGTGGAATAACGCCGAGGCGCCGCTTCCATTCTCCGATGCGAGCCAGGCCCTGCGGCGCAAACCGCATGACCTTCAGCGTCGTCGGAAAGATCGGGCCGAGCGCGATATAATTCGGCTGATAGCGCAGCGCGGTTTCGAGTTCGTCGTCGTCGTGTGTGGAAAGACCGAGCGTCAGCCCGGCGCGGCGGGTGGCGGCGACATCCGCATCGGCGAGGTCTTCCTGGCCGAGATGCAGATGCGCCGCTCCGGCCTCGATGGCTGCCTGCCAGTAGTCGTTGACAACGAGTTTCGTCGCCGTGCCGGCCGTGGCTTGCAAAGCCGCCCGTATCAGGGCCAGCGCCTCGGCATGCGGCAGATCCTTAGCGCGAAGTTGAACCGTGCCGACGCCGAGCCGCGCAAGGCGCACGACCCAGGGGACGCTGTCGACAACCGGATAGAAACGGTCGGGATAAGAAGAACTACGATGCAACATGCCAGAATGGTGTTCCGATCACCGGAGTCGAGGGAGAGGCAAAGTCGCGCGGGCCCATCAGTCCGGCTTCATAAGCGAGACGGCCGCTCTCAACGGCGAGGCGGAAGGCCTGCGCCATGCGCGCCGGGTCGGCGGCCTTGGCCGTTGCAGTATTGAGCAGCACGGCGTCGTAGCCCAGTTCGAGCGCTTGCGCCGCGTGCGATGGGGCGCCGAGACCGGCATCGACGACGAGGGTGATATCCGGCAACCGCTCGCGCAGCAGCACCAACGCGTCGCGATTGACGATGCCGCGGGCGCTGCCGATCGGCGCCGCCCAGGGCATCACCACGCGGCAGCCGGCGTCGACCAGGCGGCGCGCAACGCCAAGGTCTTCCGTGCAATAGGGAAACACCTCGAACCCGTCCTTGACGAGAGTCGCCGCCGCTTCGACAAGGCCGACCACATCCGGTTGCAGGGTCTCGTCGTCGGCAATCACTTCGAGTTTGATCCACGATGTGCCGAACAGTTCGCGGGCAAGCTGCGCCGTGGTGACCGCCTCGCGCATGCTGCGGCAGCCGGCAGTGTTCGGCAGCACCGTAACGCCGAGGTCGCGGATCAGCGACCAGAAGGCACCACCGGTCTTGCCGCCGGCCGTCTCGCGGCGCAGCGATACGGTAACGATCTCCGCGCCGGACGCACGGATCGCCTGCTGCATGATCGCCGGCGAGGGGTAAAGCGCCGTGCCAATCATCAGCCGCGAGGAGAATTCCTTGCCGTAGAACGCGACCATCTCATCCACCCTGACGCGGCGTGAGGATTTCCACCGCATCGCCATCCTTCAATTCGGTTTCGGCCCAGCGCGCCCGCGGCACCACGGCGTGATTGACGGCGATGGCATAGTGCCGGCCCTCGTATTCCAGTTCGCGCAGCATCGTGTCGATGCGCGTGGCGGTGATCGCCCGGCGGTCGCCGTTGATCGTCAGTTGCATTGCATCACCTCATTGTCGATTGCGCCGCTGGCGACATAGGCCACTGTCATTTCGGCAAGCGCGGGCGCAAGCAGGAAACCGTGCCGATAAAGACCGTTGACGGCGATCTGCGTGCCACGGACACAAATGCGCGGCAGATTGTCGGGAAAGGCCGGACGCAGACCCGCGTCGAATTCCACCACACGCGCTTCGGCAAAGGCCGGATGAACGGCATAAGCTGCGCTGAGCAATTCGAGCACGGAGCGCACGCTGACGCCGCCATCCTCGCTTTCGATCGAAGTGGCGCCGATCATGAATCGGTTGCCGGCTCGCGGAATGATATAGAGCGGCCAGCGCGGATGAATGAGCCGCACCGGGCGAGCGAGTGCAATCTCCTCCGTTTCGACGATGACAAATTCGCCCTTCACGCCGCGCAGAGTCGCAGTGGTTTCGTCGTCGGCATCGCGTGCGGCCAACCCGCGGCAATCGATCACCGTACCGTCGAGCTCCTGCGGCGAGGATGTTGCATGAAAATGAATCGGAACGCCGTATGCGACGAGCCGCTCGTGCAGCGTCGGCAGCACGCGGCGCGGTTCCACATGTCCTTCCCCGGAAAAAAACAACGCATCATTGAAGCGTCCGGCGAGTGCTGGCTCCATCGCGGCGATGCGCGTGCCATCGATATGCTGATAGTTGCGAGTCAGGCGGGAAAAACGCTGGTAATCGGCGCGGTCGCGCACATGCGCGACAACGAGCGAGCCATTGAATGCTGCACCCGGCACGTGTTCGCGCCAGAGATTGAGCGAGCGTTCGCCAAGGCGGGCGATCAGCGGCTCCGCCGATTCCTCTTCGCACCAGGGCGCGAGCATACCTCCGGCGCAACGGCTGGCGGCGTGCGTTAGTTCGCGGCCGCTGCGCTCATACAACGCGACCGCATAGCCGGCTTTGGCAAACAGTAAGGCCTGCCACGTACCGGCGACCCCAGCTCCAATGACGTTGATTTGCGCTGACCCGCGCGACGGATAAAAGCCCTGCCGCATATCCCTGTCCCTTCGCCGGCATGACCCGGATCAGGTTCTAAGGGTTTCTCTCAGCCCCACTTCTCAGGGCACCCCTCGGAACACCTTCAATCTAATTCGATAAGGCAATATGTCAACGCGGCGATGGCGCCAACGGCTACCGCACATCCGACGACCGAAAAGATAGAGCGATACGAGCGTGCGGTCGCTCGGCAAAAGGCCCGCATTGCCATGGCGCCAGCGCTTGGTTCCTGCGAGCGCGCCGCGTTCCTAAGCGCAGCCCACAACATGCCGAACATGGGGGGGGGGGTCCATGAGTGCAGAACAAATGGTCGCAGAAGGGTTGGGCGTCAATCACAACGGCCACGTCGAGGATAATTATCTGACGCGGGAGTTTGAACGGCCGTGGAGGATGGCGCGCGGCGCGGATCAGTGTTGGCGGATGTTTAGGGCCCGCGGCAGTGTAGCAGCGGCCGGAATGTGCCGACACCTGCCCCAATGCTATTTCTCTCCATGGCAGACGTTAAACCGCCGCTGCGGGATGCTTCAGCAGCGCATACCGCGGCGTCGCTCTGCTGTGCTTAAACTTGCGCGGCTTTGACGGCGGATCGAAGATCAGGGACAGCCGCTCGTAGAGCATCGCGGCCATGGCCGCACGCTTGGGGGCGGCTTTCCGATTTGCGCGGGCCTTTCGCGTCAGGTCGAGCAAGTCGATAGCGTCGAAGGCTTCAATCCAGGCCAGCCCGTGCTCGGGCCACTTCGGATGCGCGAGGACAAGATCGCTGACACTAAGGACCGCTGCCGCTGCGAGCGCACTTTCGTTGCCGGATGACTCGACGATCGTTCGCAGCACGATGATCAGATGGCCTTCGCCATGTTGCTCCAGGATCCGGCGCATGATGTTTGGAGATTTGGTTCGCATCTGCCCGCCGGGCTCGTTGCATGAGATGATGGCGATGCCGAGGTCAGCGCAAATTTCCTCGACGGTCCTCGTCGTCGCCGTAGCCCTTTACAGACCTCCCACAGGCATCGCTGCGGCATCAGGCGACGATGTGCCGAGCGGGCGGGACCGTTGGCGCTCTTGGCGCCCCCCCCGACGACGCGCAGGAGCGCATCTCCGGCCTCGACCTTCACGGCCACCGTCGTCTCGCCCTTCACCTCGCCGGTGAGGTGGGTTTCCGCTGGCATGAGCTTGTCGAGGCCAAGCATCTTGGCAATTCCTGCCGCTGTCAGGGGCTGATCGGCGCCGGGCTTTGGAGCCGCGCTCGGCGCATAGCCAACCGGCTCACCACCATCCGGCGATCCGGCTCCATGCCGCAATCAAACACAGCCCGGCCCATACGACCTGTTGCCGCGCGCGGCGGACGGTCGGTGGCAGATTAGCCTTCATTGCCGCCCGTCTTCTGACCTGTCGCGACGATCTGCAGCGATCCGTTCGGTAGCGGTCGCTGCAGGTGCAGAGTGTTCTCGGTCGGGGTGGGCCTAGCGAGGCTGATTTTTCTCTGAAAATTGGAAAAATCGTTGTCGGTATTGATCAATCGCCTGCTGCCGGGTAGCGCAGTGTTAAGAATTTTTGCGCGCAAATTTGTTAGATTTCTCGCATTGGCTGCAAAATCCGTATATCCACTACGCCCAAAAGAATCCATAAATGGATGGGGATGGGATGGGGATGGCGACCGAAGCAACGGTAGACATAAAAACGCGCTTCATTCGGGACGACGGAAAGGTGTTTTTCGTATTTCCGGGAAATGGCTACCGCCACTATGCGTGGATGAAGGAACACAGCGCGGTCTACCTTGACCTGCCCGGGTTTCCAATTCCCGACGATCAAAATATTGCGGCACTCGACGATTTGGTCGAGCGCATCGCGGTCTCGGATGACATCGTTGAGTGGCACCGAAAAGGAATGCCCGCGGACGCCATTCCGGACCGCGACCCGGCCACTATTGGAGCACGGCGACGCTCAAAGCGGCGCGCATTTCTGGGCGGCGTGCTGCACGGGTTCTTCGCGGGCATAAAGAAGGGAGACGTAGTCATCGTCCCCCCGAAGGACTTCAATGATGATGTCCTCTTCGGTGAATTTATCGATGAAGGCGATGTCTGTACGTCAATACCGGCGCCTTTTCAGACTGGCGAAAAAATACCGGCGCGTCGCGTCAGATGGCTGGCTCGTCAGAAACGAATGGCAGTACCAGGTTGGCTTGAGCGAAAGTTACCTAGTCCAAATCCAGTTCGTCAACTTGAACGGCCGTTGCACAAGTATGTCTATGACATTCTTTACGAGCGTTATTATTTTGACGGGCAGTTCGTCTGTAAGTTCGCGATAGACAGTACGGATTTTTCGACTCTAGATAATTTTCTCGTTCAGCAGATCTTTTTGTATGCCTCGGCTCTCTTTGAGAACAATCAAGAAGAGAACATCACCGACATTTCTGAGAAAAGTCTTTTAGCAGTCGTTTCAGAGATTGAGTTTTCGGAAGATATACCTGACCAACGGATCGTGATCCAATCACCGGGGAACATTGTACTCTACTCAAAAAACATTATACCCTTGGTGGCGGGAGTGCTCATGGCGCTATCGGCGGCTTGTGCGGGAGGAGACGCGCCCACCAAGGTGAAGATCGTAAATTCGGCAGATGGTAGCCAGATCTCTCTAAGCTGTGTTCTAGACATTGAGCACGAAGTCGAAGCTGACATGGAGTTGATGGGTACGAAACGTTGGGTTGAGTGGTGCAAGGCGGAGGTCGAAGCGCGAAAGAGAACTAACATCCGACCCGGTATGGGTACCGAGATTAGCTCTCAGACTGGACAAACTTCACCGTTAAAATCGGGATCTGCGCCATGAAAAAAGCGACCGGGGCAGTTTGCAACTGGCTCAAGAGTACGGACACACCGCGTTGGTGGCTAGTCCTCATGCTGCTCGCTGGCGCCCTGGTGACGACGGGTGGAAGCTATCTTATGGACGGCTACAAGCGCGCAGAGGACCTGCGCTCAGCTCAGGTCCTCGCGCTCATCGACAGCATGACGCAATTCTATGTTCAGGCTGTCGCATTTTCCTCGGAAGTTCAGCAAACCAAGCATGTGCCAATTGATGCGCGGAATGCGCTTACGCGAAATCTGGGAGAGCAGTTTGCGCGTCTGAATTTGGTTGAGCCCTACATACCGGTTGAACAAAAGCAGATTTTGGAACGCTATCGGCAAAGTATTCTAAAGATGCAGGGCACTTTGCAGGCCGTCGAGGGGCCGGAGCAACTTGGACCGTTTTTCGCCGACGCAAGCCGTCTACTCGTTGCCAGGAATCGGCTCAATGCGGTTCTGCTGACCCTGAATGGCGGGCGGCCTACCTAAACGCTCCAGCAAGCCGGGCCCTCGGTCTGGCTGTAAAGATCGCACATTAGGGCAACCACTCCGATGACGTCAGACTCTTCGCCTGTGGAGCGCGTGGACTGTGGACGTTTAAACGTGTTCCTGTTTGCTAGTCGCGGCCCAAGGAAAAAACGATATAGGTGGTTCCGCGGTCTAAGTATCGAGTGACGACTTCGTGTGAAGATAATCTACAGCGTAATGGCCATAAACCTCCTCAACAGTCCTGAGCGTATCGCCAAGCAGCTTTGCGACCTTGTATGGATCCTCACCATCCATGAGCATGTGGCTCGCGCGCGAATGCCTTAAAAGATGCGGCCAGGCCTTCACTCCAATCGCGCTCATGACGCGGACGAATGGGCGGTAAAGATCGCGCGGGGTTTCGAATAGATACTCAGTGGCGCTTTCATTCATCAGTTTTTCTACGATCGACCTGATCTCGGGGAAAATAGGCACTACCGGCCGGCGTTTCTTCGTGATCCTGATATCTTCGCGGCTGAAATCTATGCGCCCGTACTTGAGGTCAACTTGCGATTTTTTGAGATGCGTCACAGCACGCCGACGAGCGCCGGTGTAATAAGCGATAAGAATGAATGAGGGGACCTGCCGCGCTACTTCCTTATAAAGGATGGCTTTCGCCAGGCCGCGTTGAGCAGCTTCTATTTTGGCGCCTCGGGCATTGGCGAGTTGCTGCCGCGCAACTATTTCGGCTTCTCCTCTCTCATTGATTATGGATTGGCAGACGCTCAATGCTTCGTTGATATTTTCCTTAGTGAGGATTCTTGGGCGTCGGCGCGGGGTCTCGCGTGGAAGATCTATAATAGGGAAATCAGCACGGGCTAGCCGTTTCCAGCGCAGGGCGTGGTTAGCTGCGGCTATTAAGACAGCGAGTTCGCGGCGGATCGTACTTTGGCTTTCGCAGTTACGCTTTCCGCGGCCTTTTCCCACAGTAATCCGACCGTCGAATCTTGCGGCGGCGTACGCTCTACACTTTGGGATATCGACCTCAAGCAGAGGCAATTTCCCAAAATACGTCGTCAGATGGCGTATCGCGGCCTGCTGCCGCGCAACTGCGACGACGTTAGGCTCGACATGCTCGATAAAATAAGAGCTCAACGCTCGTTTAACCGACAAGAGGCGTGCGGGCACTGTGTTCCTGCGCTTGAAGCAATCGGGCGCGAGGGAACGGCAGGAAAATGGTGTGAGTCAAATTGAAGAATTTTACGACAAACAAATCGCTGAACCGAAATAGAAATCGTGTGTTTGTCGTATTTGTCGTATTTCACTCATTTTCGCTTTTCTGAGCAGGCATGCGAATCGCATTATGTTGTCACGGGCAGATGAGTTGATTCATTCTGCGCCGGGCGGGGTACACATGAACTATTTGTCGATAAAACCTGCATCCTTGGCCATACGAACGAATTCCTCGCCGCCGAACGGATCCCATGTCGGTCGTTGCGCTGAGGAAATTATCTGTTTGACTTTGAACTCCATAAATTCGGTTGCCTTGTCCGTCCCGAGGGCGATTTCAACCTCGCGAAACATCGTCGTTAGCTTTGCGATCTCTCTCCGAACTCGCCAGGCGACGAGTGCTTGCTGAGCTTTGACTAGAGATACTGCGGCGACAAGCCCACCGGCGGCTACCATGATGGCGAGCCAATCCGCGGGAATGCGCTCCCCCTGCGCAGATAACGGCGCCACAGACGCATAGAACGCCGGCGAGAGGTAGATAACCGCCGCGAGCGCGATGGCTGTTACGCCAAGTACGGCCGCGGCGCCGAGCGTTACAAATGTTAGCAGTTGTCCAGGTGACATAATGCACCCCCAGGCGGCTTGGCGCTGTCGCAGAAGACAATCAGGATGCTAAAGCTTCGTCAACGAGAGAGATGTCGTATCTGCCGGGAATAGATCAGCCGAGATAAGCGGGGAACGGGCTTAAGTTCTACCTTTTGGCGTTTCACTTTTTCCCGACTCGCGAGTGAAGGGTCGAAGCCATGACACCGAAATGGGCCGGCTGCTTTTCGCGTCGTCGACGTTTACGGCTTCGACTTTCTGTTACAGATTTGCGGCGCGTAACCAGCGGTCGTTAGGACTCTAATAGGCTGTGGGGCAGTCCTCCCTAACAGCGACCCGCCAGCCGATCTGCGTTTTGAGGCGGGAAGACAACAGCATAAATTCAGCGCTGGGCTAACCAGCGGCCGACGGCTTGTTGAAATCTGACCAAGCCAATAGCGGCCGCGATTCCTGACGCAGCAATTCCGATCGCCAAGTAGCTGGCGGGTATCTGTAAGACGCCCCCGCCCAGCCATAAGGTCGAGGAGTAGAGGGCGGGGAAAAATAGACCGTAAGGGCTAGGGTGCATGCTGCGACCGTCAGCGCGCCGGCGCAGCCTCTCGTCAGCAACGTGATTGCTTGGCCTCGCGTCATGGTATGCCCCCTGGCAGATCGCCAACACGATCCAAACAGGCGGCGCCAGCCCAAGCTGGCACCGATCAATCCAGGTAGGAAGGCTGGAACGGGATGACGGTGGCGACCTGAGCCGGTTTTCGCGGCTTTCGCTGCGAAGGACTCAAAGCGTATCGCTTGCGCTCGCCCGTTACCCTGATCGCGCTCCTGTCTGGATTGGCCCACACCGGCATTCTTGAATACGCGATGGGCGGTTTGAAATTATTGAGAACTTCTCGGCCGGCGCACCTGTGTAGCTCGCAACGCCGGGAAAGGCGCGAGCGCCGCCAATTGGTTTTCGTGGCCTTCGATTGGAAGGGGCGGCCGCAACTAGCGCAGAGGGCCTCGTAAAGAATGAGCTCGATATGGTCTCCGCTGGCGAGCCAGTGGCCAACAAAGTCGAGGCGGCGGTACATCTGCCAGCCGATTTGCCGATAGTCGGGAACCGGGGAGATCATGGCGCGCCACCCACGAGAAATGCGGGAAAGCCAGTGCTGGCTTCGATCGCAAGAAAATTCTGTTCACCCGGATCGGCGGAGCGTTCTAAGAAGAACGCTCCGAACCGAACCTCCAAGGGCAACTCGACCGAACCGAACCGAACTTGGCCGAACCTACCGAACTTAAACATTTACGCTTCCCCTAACGTATTGTTTTGTCTCGGTTTCTCTTATGAGTCCCTGCTCAATAAGGATCGGTAGGGCTCGGTTCACTCGTCCCTTAGCCGCTGCGAGCGTCTTTTCCAGACCAATCCTTTTGTGCACTACGGAGACAATAGCGGTGAAGGTAAGCTGGCCGCTGCGCGCAGCCTTTTTCTCGGCGGCAAACAGCGCCTCGATGGCCTCCCATACCGGCTGATGTGCGCCGGTGAGCTTTGGCTCGAATTCGTCTGATGCATCGGCGCGCCATTCCACTACGCAAGACGTAATCGGCATCCCGTCATCTCGGGTGGCGACCCGAACAGACTTTAGGCGAAACGGCCAGATTTGGTTTCCACCCGTATCTTTTTGTTTCGTGGAGATCATCTTTCCTCGCAGTGCTCCGTCGGCTTCGACTCGGATTTCAGTATCCACCGCCGCGAGCAGCGCGTAGGAACCGCGCGCGTGAGCTTTATTGTGGCCCGTATGATGGATGATTAGGATCGTTGCCCCGGTCTCGCGCCGCACATAATCACAATGGGAGATATAGCGGCCCATGTCGGCCGCAGAATTTTCGTCAGCTGCGCCGAAGGTCCGCGCTAGTGTGTCCAAAACAATAAGGCGACACTTCTCACTGTGCTTTTTTTCCTTATGGCGAACGACCTCAAGAAGGGCTTTTACGCCTGCGGTCGTGCTCATGTTTATGGCTCGGGAAATGAGGCTGAATTTCGCTTGTCGATCCGGATGCTGCTGTCGCGCGGCCACAAGCCGTTTGCGAAAACCTTTACCGCCCTCTGCGGCGTTCCAGATAACGAGGCCTTTATTGACTTTATGGCCGTTCCAGTGGGTCCCGCTCGCGACGGCAAGGGCCATGTCAAGAAACGCAAAACTTTTGCCAACGTTAGATGGACCGTAGCCAAGAACGCACGTATCGGTTTCGAGCACTTCGTCCACTAAGAGGCTCTGCATTGAGGTATCGATTTCGATGTCTTCGAAATCTTCAACGGGTAGCTCGGTGATCGAGGTGCCGATGGCCGCGTTTTCTCTGGCGATCTCGACAGCGTCAAATTCCGCTTCCGGCGATCGGATGCCGATCGGGTTTTGGCCATAGTGGTAGGCGTTGGCCACGCGGAACGCGATGTGTTCGGTGTCGCGTGAATCGGCCCCGGCCCAATCTTCGAACATGAGCTCAAGGCACATGTCCTGCGAGAGGCCGAAGTCTTTCAACCTGCAGGCGACCTTGAACGTACCGCTGTCCGGCGCGCTGGTGGACAGCCAATCCTTTGCGCGCGCTATCGCGTCTGGTGTGTCGAGCTCCACAACTGCGGCCAGTTTGGCGGCTCCACCTCGCTCGCGATTATCGTTTCGTTTGGGAGTCGGGAGATTACACAGCCACCCTGGGGCGTCCGCAATTTTGCCGCTGCCACCTTCCTCTCGTGTTCGGTAAGCGCGGCCGTCAATGCTGGATCCTGGTCCAACCACGTATCCGCCATATCCTTTCAAATCGACGTGTTTGGCCAGTTCCTTCGGCAGGTGGCGGCTGTCGTCCACCTTGAAGTATCTGTGCTCGCCCCCGGACGCGGTTTTGACCGTGTAGGTGTCTGGCAACGGATCGTTGATGGCTTCCCAGAACGCGAGAGAGCTCGCGCCCTGCTTGCCGTCGCGCACGTCCACGTCGACGACCAGCGTATCGCGGTCGAGCGCGACACCGATGTTGTAGTCCATGGCCGTGCCGAACACCGGATCGGTCCATAGCGCCTTTATCTTGTCGGGGTCGCGCGTCGCGATCTTTTGCCAGTCTCCGGAGACGGCCGGGGTCTTGCCGTTGATCTCGACGGGAAAGACGCGGAAGCCTGCGCTCGCTCTTTCAAGCGCGCAATCCAGTTTGGTCGGTACTAAAGCTGGATTTTCAGCAACTTGAGTAGTATAATCCATAACACCGTCATTTCTTCGGCTCCCGTTCGGCTTGCCCGCCGGCGGGAGCCTTCTCATTTGGAGAGGTCCCGCAGGGGCCGACGCAAAGATTTACGTTGGCCTCTCATTTCACGTCGTATTGTATCTGTGGCCAAGTGAGCGCGGCGGCGAACCCGCATGCAGCCGTGGACGAATATGCCGATCAGGCGGCGTATTCGCTTATCGAGTTAAATTGTCGGCTGCGCGCCCATCGATCGAGCTCTGCTACGTCGTACACAATCCGACGCCGGCTGATCGCGATGAAGGGAGGGCCACCGCTCTGCGCGCGCAAATAGGAAAGCGTCCGCTCGCTCAAACGCAGATGCTTTGCTGCTTCGATTGAAGTCAAATAGCGCGCGATCGACGTGTGCGTAACTGGCTTCGAAGCAGAGGGGGGTAGGCTGTGGGTCAACACATCACTCCTGAAAAAGGATGGAGACCTCGGACTTCTCTAAAAAAATATATGAATGATGTGTCTGCGCCGAGGCCATCTAATGCTATACGAGTTTAGCGTATTTGCAAGTCTCTGCGGGGACCTGCGGTAAATTGCGCCCTCGATGATCTATTCTGGGATCTTGCGGCGAGTTTTTTTGCAATCCATTTTTCAATTTCTGTTTCGGCCCATCGAGACGCGGATCCGACCTTAGCTGGCGCAGGAAATGTTCCGGCGTCGATGTAAGAGTAGATCGAGCTACGACTCATTCCGGTTAATACCTTAACCTGCGGAAGGGCGATTAGGCGTTCAACCATCGTGCTTCTCCAATGCTGTTAGACGCATGTGGCTAGCCTAAGACAGCAACATAAAAGTGGAGTTAGCGGCGGATGTGAGCGGATTGAAGCTGAATGATGTTACCCGTTGCGCTGGCACAATAGTTAGACCATGCCGTCATAAGTTCGCGGCGTTTATCGAGTGCGTCGCCCCGACGATACGCTCGCTCTGTTTGGTCACCGATAACGTGCGCAAGCGCCGCTTCTGCAATTTCCCGCGGGAACGAGGTCACTTCTCCTGACCAATCTCGAAAAGTAGAGCGGAAGCCATGAACGGTAATCCCAGCATGAAGCCGTCTCACAAGCATTGCCAGCGCCATATTTGACTGCGGCGCGTGGAATGATCGGCCGCAAAATACGTAGCCGCTTGTGCGCGTCGGTAGAGCGCGAAGTATCTGTGAAGCGTGATGAGAGAGGGGGACGCGGTGTTCACGAGCCCCCTTCATCCGGTCTGCGGGCACCGTCCATATCGTCATGTCTTCGTTGAGTTCGCGCCAAGTCATTTGTCGAACTTCACCGGAGCGGGAGGCCGTCAAGATAAGAAACTCCAGCGCTCGTGCTGCGACGCCAGGCACAGCCCGAAGCTTTTCCAAAAACACGGGGATCTCGTCATATGGCAGCGCCGAGAAATGTCTGCGCGAAAGCTTGTGCCTACTCGGCAAGATCGTGGCTAGATGACCCCGCCAGCGGGCAGGGTTGTCCGCTGATCGGAGACCTTTCGCTTTGGCGACATCCAGAACACGTTCAATGCGACCTCGCAGACGAGACGCAGTTTCTGGCTTTGTGTTCCAGAGCGGCGTCAGTACGGCGAGAACTTCATCGGTTGTAATTGAATCGACCGGCTTTGAATGAAGAGGCTTAGCGTAAACGTCCAGGGTCATGCGCCACTGTGCCCGGTGCTTTGCGTTTCGAAAGCTCGGTCCGATCGACGCGATTAGCTCGTCTGCGACTTGTGCAAACGTCGGAATATTCCGTGGCCCCGTCCAGAGATTATGCCGCTCTGCGATTGGGTCGCGGCCCTCTCTTAAATGCGATCGCGCTGTGATAGCCGCTTCGCGAGCCTCCGCGAGCGACACCCCCCCGGCAGCTCCCAACCCCATATCGCGTGTGACGCCCGCGCGCGAGTAACGAAATACCCATTTTCGTAAGCCAGAGGCGCTGATGACTAGAGAGAGACCCCCGCCGTCTGAGTAGCGCCCCTTGGGGAGCTGGCGGGCTAGCTGCCGATGCGAAAGCCTGTTCAAATTGCGCTTGCTCATGACACCCCCCTTAGGTCCCAAATCCAGTCCCATTTCTGCTGCTGGATTGCGGTGGATGACGGCTGTTTCCGGAGGATACATAACCAACATAAAAATGGAGTTAGTGGCCCAAATACGCGCCGTTCCCGGAAGCAAGCGGACATTTGCGGATGTAGGTTCGACGGACACCCCTTCCGCCAAACACCGCCGATTGCCCTCTATGATGCGATATTGCCGCCGATCGCCGCACACCACCATGTGGTATGAAGAACCGCCGATTCTACGCTACAGCCCGATAAGTCTTGAAGGCCAGCGAACGGCAGCTATCGACCCATGGTCGCCGTCCGAGGTTCTTCCGTCATCGCGCGAAACCTGCCACTTGTTCGGCTCCCCATGGACGGGAAAGCCGGGGCCGAAGACTGCTTTCAGCGAATTTCAACAGCGGCAGAGCATGACGGGCTGCCTCGCCGTGCGGATGCTAGACGGGTGTCATCGTTGGCAGATGCCGGACAATGGCCTCAACGACTCCCGGTGCCGTCCTATTCCGCAATGTCCGCGTTAGCCAACTTTCGAAGTCCTTCTGCCGACAGGACTTCAGCTTTGATGCCGCAAGAGCCATCAAGCCCTTGTTATCATAGAGGGTCAGCAATCGCGAAAGATCACGTTCCGCAATTGCTCGCCTGAGCTCGTCTTTGAACCGTTCGGTAAGTCCGCAAACGTCAAGTTCCCCTGTTCTCTGCCTGTATTCATTCTCGATCTCATCGGTCGTGCGAGCGCCGCTCAAATCGAGCTTCTTCAAAATCTTATCAATGCGCCGCTTGGCATACCTGACAGCAACTTTTTCGATTGCCTCGTCGGAATCGACACTCTTGAAAATATCATCAGCAAGCGCCGCGATTCGTTGTTCCAACTCTTCTCCGCTGAACTCTTCAGACTGAGCTATGGCCACGCTTACTTCCGGCAACAGGACGACATTCTCAATCTCCGAGACCGGCAGGGTTTCGATTCCGAGTTCGCGCAAATAGCTCCTATAGTCCTCGTCGTAATGATCTGCATCGACGATACCCGAGCAAGTTATGCGGGTGAGATCGGCGTTGGCGCGCATTGTGACGACTGCGTGAATTACTTCAGTGCACGAGGAACGAGGAACCACCGTCCATTCTGGATAGCAGCATCTATACAGCGCCAAATCCAAACTGGATCGGTCGCCCTCGACGAACAAAATTGGTCGCCGACTGCCTAAGATTAAGGTGGCCAGTTCTTCGTCGAAGCCGGTATCTTCTGGAACATCGTCGATGGTCCAACGAGGAGCGGGATCGTAGTCCCGAATGACATATTTTCTTGCTGCACGCGCGGCTGCAAAGTCAAGATCATGGGTGATGAATACGAACGCACAATCAGGCCTTGCGGCTTCAAGTTCGTCCCAAAGCTTTGACATGATCGAACGGTGAACATGCAATTCAGGCTCATCCACGATCAGTGCTTGATCTGCTTCCGCCACAAGGGCCTGTCCTATCATGTAGAATATTGCACGCTCCCCATCGCTCATATCAGATGCTTTATAATTAGCGTCCGACCCCGGAACGGAAACAAGTATGTCATCTCCAGAGATATTTAATATCCTGTGCGGGAGAAGACGACTCCAAATATCTTTCAATTTATCAAATTTTGTAATCTCAAATTCTTCTTTCGAATCTTTCGATCCCGGCTTATGTTGATTGTATGCCTTCAGAGAAGTGTTAGATTGCTCAGCAAATAGTGCCTGAATTAAGAAATCGAAATCATTTAGAAGCATTACCGCTGCATTTTGACCCCAGCGGTGAATATCACGTTGATTGATTGGCGCGTCTTCTCTCGCATTTCCAGTTCGAAGGCCTGCAAGCGCCTTCTTTTCACTAATCTTTGCGACGTCAGCATTTAATTTAAGTGCGCGGTGAGCAGAAATGCGGTGGGCAGAAATGCCCAGTTTCTTCTCTATCTGGACAGCTAGCCTTGTTTTGCCGCCACCGTTTGCGCCAACAAAAATTACTGCGGTCCCCGGCTCAACATCAAACTGTCTATCACCTTCTATGCATGGAATTGAAAACTTGAATGCCAACTTATCCTCCTTGCTACTTTCTATCGAGACAGCCACGCAAACTTTACCAAAACAGGGTCTTTCTTGGGCATGTTTGCCGACGATTTCACCTTCGCGCTGGTCCAAATTGGCCGTGACCAGCCCGTGCACGGCCATGTCGTAGATGACGCAGTCGAGCAACTCGGTCCGCCATCTCCGCTTGATATCGAGGTCGAGCATGCCGAGGGAGCGAGACTGATCGCAGCGACGCGGTTGAATGAGGCTCAGGTCCGCGTTTTCCGCATCGCTTTGGTCAAGGACGCGGCTTATCTTTGGACTGGTTCGAATGCTGCTGCATGGAAAAAACGCGGGCGACTTCAGGGACAGATTCTTTTCTTTCCTCGAGGAGAAATCGAGTCATTTGGTCAGCCCGCTCGGCCTTCCGGCGATAGACGCGGAGCTGTGCTGCAAACATTGCGACTAGCGAAGCGGACAGCGCGATTGCCACAGGAACCAACACGACAGTGGATTGTGGGACTACCCTGTCGGTTTCGCGAAGGAAAAGAGCCAAGGCCGCGCTCATCCCAGCGGCCGTCAAACCGAGCGTTCCGCTCATCATCCACAGAAGCCTAGACCTCTGTTCGTCGGCGATGTTGCGCGCTGCAACCCTCTCTCGACTCCTTCCGTCGCTGTCAGGCTTTTCCGGAGTAAGCTTGCTTAGAAGCGCTGAGCAGTACTGATCTTTCTTTTCTGCCGAAATGAAGCTTGAATCCATCACCTCTTTCACGAGATCCGAAGCCACATCTTGGGGCTGGTTGAGGTCCGATGTGGGGAGTCCATACTTACGGGCAGTGGAAGAGATCAATGCTTCCACAATTTCGCGTGTGGGAACCCGGTCTTCCGGGATTCCCTGTCGGATCGCGTACACTACCTCTCGATTGGCAGAGCCAACTTTCGACAAATGCTCTTTGCGGTCACGACCGGAGAAAATCCAACGCGAAACACCTGTGACAATCAGGCCGCTAAGTATACCGCCTCCGATACCGATCACCCACGGATCATTCAACCACTCCATGATCATCCCCCCTCCACTGAACAGCTAATCTGACGAATGGAATAGAAAATTCAACTACTCGTATTGTCGGATATCTACGAAATTACATCCCTTGTGACGTGCGTCTGCTTCTTTGCTGTATCGAACAACAACCGACAGCCTGCTTCCCCCACTACTAACAGTGGATCGCGCTTCAATTTTGGAGGGCTATAGCGTAGGTGTAATTCTCGGTTTCGTCGGCTTCGGTCCGCCATGCACTTAATAAAATCAGCAAGGCCGCGCACACGGCGGCAAAATCCGCCCATGTTCCTTCCCGACACAGCGGATAAATTTTAGCGCTTTGTCCGCCCCGATCCTCTCCCCGGTCGAAAAGAATGGGCGGACGGCTGCGCCGAGATGTGGCGGCGGCACAGGGCATTGCTATGGGACCTCGGTCCAATCGACCATCGCCCTGCGACCGAACATCCTTCCTCCATCGGCAGCGGAGCCGTCGGACGAGGAGAGAGAGCTATGGCGACGAAGCCAAATATTCTTTTCATCATGGCCGACGATATCGGCTGGTTTAATCTGAGTTGCTACAATCTCGGCGTGATGGGCTACCAGACCCCCAATCTGGACCGTATCGCGCGCGAGGGCGCGAT
>Ga0182745_1000951_pt1 | contig 29390 bp, 22 predicted proteins | sample eDN3rd30CKraftBY_FD_128523 | JGI IMG/M metagenome (GOLD analysis project Ga0182745, IMG submission 128523) | Enriched backyard soil microbial communities from Emeryville, California, USA - eDNA 3rd pass 30_C Kraft BY (version 2) (version 2) | ecosystem: Environmental > Terrestrial > Soil >... | reverse complement strand
CCAAAAAGCGACAGTCCGGCGAAAGCCGCGGATGTGACGAGGAAGGTCTGGACGATTGATCCTGTCGTGTAGACGGCAAAGATCGTGCTCATCGACAACCCCATCAATGCGGCGAAGAGATGAAAGACGATTGTCGCTGTCCGTCCCGAGATCTGCATGATGCCAAAGCCCAGAAGCAGAACGATCGCCAGGGGCGACACCATGATGACGAAAGCCCAGGGGGTCATGAAGATGGCATGCCCAAGATCGGTTAGATAGGTTCCATTGGTCATCACATGCTTGGTCTCCGTTCCGGAAATCGCAAGGCTCGCCACAATCCATGCCGTCAATCCCGTGACCATGAGTCCCATGGACATCAGGGTGTAGACCCGGTTCATGTGATCCCGAAGCCCCAGATCGACATTCTCTCTGCCTGGATTTTGTGCAGAGGGCGCGGTCACGGCATATTTTTCCATTATGAACTCCAGAGGACTATCCTGTATGATATGTTGGTGGCGGGGACGCCTTTCGCAAGCATTTTCGCACGAAATTCAATGCGATGATGGCAGTATGTCCTGCCGGTCAAGAAATGGACGCGTTCACACTTTGGAGGGCAGCTATCCAAAAGTGTCGGATAAAAAATACCGCTTCCCACTTATATTGCTCCAGTCGCAAGAATGATGTTGATTTTTCCTTCAGGATAATCGAATCAACCAAGCGCGGCAGCCATCGTCGGCCCCTATAAAAGATGTGCGTATGAATGTCTGACATCATCAATGCGGTGACGAGCCTGCGGGAGCGTCTCGAAAAATCCGAATATAGTCATGATCTTGTTGTCACCATCGCCGAGGATTGGGAGGTCAACCCGATTCTGCTAGAGCGGAAGTTTTTCGAGACCTTCGGGATGTCTCCGGAGGAGGCAGCCACAAAATCAACCTGGAGGAATCGGATCAGTTTCGCCAGGAAGGACGCCGGGATCATGGCGCGTAATTTCGCACCGGCATCCTTGAGCTTCGACCTTGGTGACGGGCGGGCGCCCATGCGGGTGAACGGTGTCGTCGTAACCACGGTAAACCGCAAGGATTACGTGGTGATCGCGATCCATGAAGGTCAGCTCATGGCCATCGAGCTCGGCAACGCGAAATCACACGGAAACCCGATTTCCACCTTGTCGATCGACAAAGACTTCAAGGGTATCGAAGAACTTACCGAGCAGCTCCGCAAATCATTCAACCTGGAAACGCCAAAAGAAAAAGGCGATGAGGACATTGCGCCGGATTTATAGTAATCGGCCAATTCAACTCAGCCGGTCTTTGACATATTCCCGGAATGACCCAAATCTTCTATTCGAAATCTGCCAGCTGGAAAAATCGTGTTTCACCGAAACAACGAAAGCCAGTGCCATGACGAATATCACGGCAATTCTGAACAATGGTCCAAAATTGATTGCCTGATCGCCTCCGGATATTAAATAACCAATAAATGGGGCGATGAGCCCGACCGCCAGATAAATAGCGGCGATCTTCCTGTTATGAGCCGCAAAATGGTCGAGCTTATCGGCCGGAAAATCATTCTGCTTCACGGCCTCCGCAAATTTTGCCTTTCCTCCGTCGTGATGGCGGCCGTTCAGTCCCTTCAGGAAGTCCGTCCTGTCGAGCCGTGCCGGCCTGGCGGAGTTGCGGGCCTCTTCGATGACCGTCCTCACATGCTTGGAAGCCCGTTCTGTCTGATAGGCCGGCTGAACCTTCCGCCAGGCCCAGCCCCCCACCTTTCTGGTGAATCCCCGTTCGCTCATCGGATCAATCCTTGTTGATATATTCCTCGACCAGCAGAGAACGGATCTGGCCGGGCATGATGGTTGCCGGGCGCTGATCCGGCTTCCATGGCATCAGGATGATCTCAGGGATCTTGTCGACATCCGCGGCGCCGCCTTCTTCAGCCTGCTCGATCAGGGACGGGTCCGCGCAGCCCCCAGCCGCCATCCGCTGCATCAGATGGTTGTTGTATTCCTCTGGAGACATATTGTGCGCAGCCGCGTCTGCGGCATTGAGACCCGAAGGAGAGAACCCGCTCTCGGCCCATTTCTGGAAACCGCCCATGCCAAGCATATGGGCAGCGACGCCGGCGGCGCCGTCGCTCATGGGGACGCCGTTCACGACCTGACCCGGGGTGTAGAACTGCTTGACGTAATTCACGTTTGTCTGGGTGAACGCGGCAAATGCGACGTTCTGCGCATTCTGGTTGTTGAAGAAGTCGTCCCGGCTGTTGACCCCGAGAGCCTGCGCTTTGTCGGTCCAGACGACGCCCGACCATGAGCTTGTTCCCTTGCCTGCATTTCCCGAAGAGGCCTTGGTGATGAAACCCGCATCCACCAGTGCGGCAGCCGTCAACTGATAGGCTCCGGTGGCACTCGAAGAAGGGTTGGTCGAATGCCAGGGTTTACTCGCTGCCGCCTCGAACCCCATGACGATATCGGCATAGCTCCTCGACGAGCCATCTGCAGCGGTGCAATCCATACTGCCGGATGCATAACCCCTCTCTGGCAACGCGAATGTCGCCAGAAACGCCAGGGACAGGATCGCCGTGGTTGATACGAGTCGTTTCATTTTTCCCATCTCCTTATTGACGTGCTCATTCCAGATCGATCATTGCCATCTGGCCGGCCGAAAATGTCACCAGGGTCGATCCCGCTTCATCAGGTTTGCGGAAAATGCTGGGAGCATCGACACTCTTCGCATCTACGAGGACTTCGCCATCATTGCTGGTCACAAAGAACCTGTTACCACTTTCGCCATAATTTCCGGCAGGACCGAAAAGCATGTAGACGCGTTCATTGCCCGGATTTTTCGTTGTCAGTTCCAGTTCGTAGAAAATCGCATCCTTCGCATCCAGATTAAGATCCGGAATAGCCTCATTGAGAGGAGCGACATCCTTCGGCGACGCGTCGAAGGCGACTCGCCCTTCAAGAAGTCCACCGAGGATGTAGAGCGCATCGCCGCTGTAACCCCAGGTCACCCCGTCCGACCAGACGATCGGGGCGCCGGAAACATCTTCGACCCTGACCTCCTTGGCGAAGGCGCCGCCGACCGGCTCATATCCGTTTTCCTTGCGGGCCACCATTTGCCATTCGCAACCCAGGTCATCGCAATTGTCGAGGACGATCACGGCCGCCGGCTCTCCGTTCTGACCGAAGTCGGCGTAGAGGACATTCCGGACTCCAAATTCGGCGTCGACGAGCTCGACATAGGCATAGAGCTCGTCGGCCAGATCGAGAGATGGCGCTGCCACGGCCTCAACGGCCCCTTGGTTGGCTTCCTGAGCGTATCCGGGCAGCGCGAGTGCCGCAACGAGGGCAAAAGCTGCAATGGGGCTGTGCGGGTTCATCACATCGTTCCAATGGTTGTCAGGGTGAATCTATTCAGAAATGCGAAAAACCTAGCGCAAAAATGACAATCACTTGGGGAAAACGGACTATCCTTTACCTGATTACGATGAAGTCGTATCCGTTGGCGCTTTCCGGAATGATGATCGAACCGGTCCCGGATCGGAACATCTGTGGAAGCTGCAGCGACCATCCTTGCTCGATGATCTTGTTGTCCCGATCCGTTATGACGAAGGGGTAGCCTTTCGGTCCGCCAAAATTCCCGAGGCTGCGATCGTAGAAGATCTTCTCGTTGCCTGGATGTGCGGCCGTGATCTCAGCGATGCGAAGCTCGGTCTGATCTACGGTGAAGATCAGGTCAGGAAGGTCGTCGGAGAGATCACGGATCTCGTCTTCACTCGGCCTTGTCCTGACGAGACGATCGAGCAGGCCGCCATAGGGATAGATCCATGTCCCGTCATAGGCCCAGGTCACGCCATCGGAGAGGATGATGGTGATGCCGCCGGCATCCGCAAATTGGACCTGCTGTCCCCAGGATGCTCCTGAGATCACGTATTCTCCGCCCCTGTAGGTCAGCAGTTGCCATGCGCAACCAAGATCGTCGCATTCGTCCAGCATGACAAGGCCTGCCTGGACGCCATCATCCAGAAGATCGGCGTAATGGACCTCCCTGACGCCGATATCCTTGTCGATGCCGGTGATCCTTTCATAGAGCAGATCCTCAAGGGGGCGCTGCTCAGGGGGATCTTCCGGTTCTCCCGTAAGCGCCTGAATGGCATCGGATGCAATATCGATACCTTCTTCAGCCAGGACCGGGGAAGAGATCAATGCGGCGATCGACAGGAAGATGGATGCTTTCATGGCGGCCTCGTGTTCTGGCCATGAAATTATGAGAAAAATGAAATTTTCAAAGAGCCGGACCGGAGGATATGCTTTCCAGCATTTCCCGTTCATCATTATCCCGAAGAATCTGGTCGATCACTGGCGAGGTGTGGGGAGGATACTCACGACCCTCCATCACGATTGCCAGGTTTCTTTCAAGCAATTCGATCTCCAGGGATCGGGAGCCGATAGGATTGAACTGATTGCCCTTGCTTCCCGATATGACGACATGAGCCAGAACCCTGTCGTATCTGTCGCGGACGGTTCCGTCCCATCCCTGCTGGGGGTGAATGAAAAGGGCTCGGTCTCTTACCATCGACTGAACTTCCTTTTTCACCACATCCCCGACAGAACCTGCGTCAGGATCGATGCCAAGCGCTCTCTTCTCGGCATCGTAAATCGTGGTCATGCGGAGCTCGGCCGTGTCGACATTCGGCAGGCGGACCCTGAAATGGGCGAGGGGTTGTCCACCTGCATCACGCCTGGCCGGCATGAACTCGCCACGTTCATCGAAATATGACATGATCGCGAATGTATCCCCGTCGATCACCAGGTAATCGCAGGGCCTGCAGAAAATCAGGTGATCTTCACGCGATGGAAACATCCGCGATCACTCCACTCACATCGACATTCCTGACGGTGATACGGCATCGGCACGATTCTCCCGCTCGGAACGCAGTGCATGCAGTTCTGAGATCGCCACGCGGACCGGCAGATGTTCCATGTTCAGCGCGATGAACGCCGGCGTCTCCGGAGGATCGATATCGGATCCGTCCGGCCCGCGGAAAGCATTGATGTCGCCATTTGCCATGAACGCTTCCAGACCGGACCGGACGGCCTCGTTTCCGAGTGTCGTCACGAAATCGCCATGCTCCCAGGTGTTGACGTAGAGGACGTTTCCCTCCTCGGGATGGGCCCGGAAGAAGGCGTTCGGGCTTCCGACCAGGGAGCCATCGGGTCCTTTCGAGAGCATATTGATGCCTTCGAGAACGGATCCTGGCAATTTCGCCAGATCCGTCAGCGAGATCATCGCGTAGATCACTTCACCATCAGCCTTCCGGCCGGCGTCGTAACGCACAACGATGCTGTTCTCCCGGCCTCCGGGCACGTCATCCGGGACATCAACGCGACGCGTATGCGCGACTGCAAGGGCATGGTTCATCGGTTCCACCTTTCAAATTCAAGGGATTACCACTTGTTCATGAGGGATGATGGCACCAGGGCACGAAATTCCCAAACCAAATGGACGAAAAAAATCGGCCTCGATCGGCCAATTCCCGCTCTCATACGCGAATCCACAACGAATAACGGAGCTTCGCATGGAAAACATGCCTTCCGGCGCTATTATTGCATGCGAAAATGATTAATGAAGATGAGTTGCCTATGCTTGGCAGAAGATCCTTCCTGACAAACCTCGCCTGTGCGGCCTTGGTGCCGGCGACCGCCGTTCTGCCGGCCATGTTGCCGACCTCGGGTTTTGCAAACACCCCAAATCGGGCGGGAAGCAGGCTCGACAGCCTGGTCCGGGATATCGAGCCCGTGCTCGAGATCTACAACACCAATACCAAGGAACGCGCGAAATTCAGGTTCTACCGTTCATCCGGCTACAACATGGATGCCGTTCGCGAGTTCAACTGGATCATGCGGGATTGGCGCCAGCAGGAAACCCGACAGATGGACATCCGGCTCCTCTGGGGGCTTGCCGCCCTGCGGATGAGCGGCATAAAGGCGGGAAATCCCGGCCTCATTCATGCAAACTCGGGCTTCAGGACCAACAAGACCAATGATTTCCTCAGAGCCAGGGGGTATGGCGCGGCCAAGAAGTCGCTTCACCTCGAGGCAAAGGCCGTCGATTTCACAATGCCGGGCGCAAAGGTCTCCGATCTCGCTGAAATCGCCGAGTGGCTGGAGATCGGAGGAACGGGGCATTACCGGAATCGTTTCGTTCACATCGATTCCGGGCCGAAACGCAAATGGTATGGCTGAGGCGATGGCGGACACCGCAGGTGATGCCTGCGGCTTCCCGGATCATCCGTAAGGTGCGGGCTCAGGAATATCCGTCGACAGCGAAGGATCGTCACGTTCCGCATCTGCCACCGGCTCCTGGCTCCTGAGGTTCGCCGCCACCCCCTTCTCCCGTGATGACCTGCCCTCATCCAAGGCTTCCAGAAGCGGTTTGCGCATATCATCGGGAATCTTGTTGAGCCAGAAGAGAACCCTGTGCCTGGCGCGCTTCTGTAGCGGGGATGAAATATCCTCACGCACCAGGTTTCCGGCATTCTCCAGCGCATCCTCAATCTGCCGGCATACGGCCGGATTCCAAACCGATTTCGGGATCTTCTTGAGCGTTTCCTTGCCTTGCGGGGTCGGCTTCGGGAGCCCGGGGAAATCCCTGAACTCGATATCTTCGGACTCCACCGCCACATTGACATGGGCGGCATAGGTGGATGGGCGTCCAATGCCTTCGATGACCATCGTTTCAAGAAGAACAGCGTCCAGAGGCCATTCCTTCACCGAAGTCAGGAAGTTCCTGGTCCATGGGAAGTTGAACCCTTCATCACGGAACCACTCCAGATCCTGTAGCAGCTCGGCATCATCGCTGGCGATCCCCGCCTGATTGTCGATACCCCAGTTGCCGCGCTCCAGCGTGATTTCCCGGGACGCCTCGAAGGCTCTTCGCGAGACCAAGATCGTCATCGCATTGATGACGCTGTCCCGATCCCATCCGCCCGGAGGTTTACGCAACGGCTTGCGGATCAACTCCCGCATCTGCTGCGTCGTCTTTGTGGATATCCCCACGACAGGATGAAGCGCCTCATGCGCATTGTCATGAGTCAAGGCAACCTGCTCGAGAGACGAGATCCGGCCTTCGGAACTGAGAACCTCGGCTTCAAGCCCGTCGAGGCCGCAGCCGAAGCCCAGCATGGTGACCCGGGAGGCGCTTTCGCTCGAGATCTCATGACTGTCCGTGCGGGGATAGCTGATCAGTCCACGAAGATAGGAGTCCTGCAAACCCTGCATGGCCATCTTGACGGGGATCCCATGATGGCGAGATGCATAGGCCAAGGCATCGGCCGTATTGAATGGCCTGACGGTCCCCATTCGCGGGGCGATGGCGGCGCTCAGGGATTGCAGGGGCCTGACGGATCCCGGGATCTGGCGGCCAGACCATTCCTTGGCAAGGCGAATGAGCGCCTGAACATGATCGGGCGTTTCCGTTCCACTGAGAGGGACCCTGGCGATGAACGGCCTGCCACCGGTCGCCGATCGCGCCTGGAAGGTGATCTCGCCAACCTCGGGACGGCCCCTCAGGAACTGGGGCGCGCGGTTGTTGAGATAAACGGCGCCGAGAATGGCCGAACGCACCCGGCCGACGGCGACATTCGCCATGCGCGAGAAAACCGCGCCGATCCACCGATCGGTTACGGCGCGAGCACGGCCCGGAATGGCATCATTGACCATCCGTCCAAGGCATTTCCTGACCGGCTTGGCCATGCTCATCGCATGACGAACGCCTTTCGCCGTGATCGGACCAGGCCGAACCCTGTAGATCGCGTCCACGCGTTCAGGTGCTGACCGGAAGATGATCTCAGCGACATCATAGGCGATCACATCGCCTTCGACATCGTTGTCCATGGCCAGAACGATATGTGCATTGGCCGGCGCGGCCTTTACGGCGTCAACGATCCTCCGAAGCTTCTCCGGATCTGGTGCGCGCCGCGCCTCAAGCTTGCCTTCCTTCCGCATGTCGATGCCCAGAGGGAACAGCTTGTCAGGAAACGAGCAGACGTGACCACCCGTCGGAATGACCTGGGCGGTCATTCCGAGGGATCTGACGATACGGGACCAGGCTGCCGCCTTTCCGTTCGCTTCGATGAAGATCAGTGCCTGCATTTGAAGTTGAATCTTTCGCCGTGTGTCATGACCATGCGCTTTGCATGTGAAAAAAAGAAGCTATCAGAGGTGCTTCCAGAAGAAAATTCGGAAGTTCATCCTCCCACGGGAAAATCCGGCATGAAGGTTCATCTTTCTCCAAGGATCTTCTCTTTTGCGACACGATATTCGTCATCGGAAAGCGCCCCGAGCTGAACCAGGTCCCAGAGGACACGGATATCAGTTCCGATCATCAACGGCTCGATCGGGGCAGGGGAGGCGGGCGTTTCTTCATGCGGATCCATGTCCGACCCATCGGTCTCATCCATCTCTACCTGCGCGACCTCATCATCCTGGATGAGTTCACCGGGAAGATTCTCAGGGGGTTTCACGTTGATCCGTTCCCCCGAGTATTTCCCGGCAACGGACTTGAGCGGCACAGCCGCTTCCGAGGGCAGGGCCTCGACCATACCAGCGGCAATCAGAGACGAGAAATATCCTATTTTCTTGGCGGCGTGATGAAGTCTCGCTTCGTTATCCTCATCGCTGCCCTCCTCATTCCGGACATGAAACAGCACGGTATTGAACTGATGCAGGACATCATCCGTCCATATCACCAGGGAGACCTGCGGGATGTCCTTTGTCTTGTCGATATGCTTCTGCAGAAGCTCCATGATCCTTCCATATGTGGCGCTGTCTGCCGCGCCGCCGGCAATCTGCTCGCGGCTTATCGAGACGACGGGAACCCGACCGGCCCTTATCTCGATGGCCCTGATCGACTGGAAAAGCCAGCGGCCCTCTATTTTCGCGATCTTCGCCTCCGGGAGCGACTTCCCGAGGATCAGGCATTTACCGCCGTGATCGACGATGCATATGGACCCGTCATCGGGGAAGTGATGAATACTCGAGTTCCGGTGCTCCTTGGTCAACCTGGCCAGGAAACCCGCCGGATCGTCCTTGCTGCGGAACGATATGCCGATCAGGAAGAAAATGACCGCGCCGGATAGAAATAAGACGATATCCATGTAGATCCCCGATCTGCTCTTAAATCGAGAAAAACGTCTGGAGAAAAATATCAAGCCATCTCGACCGGGGATCCACAGGTTTTCGCGGAAATGATCAGGGCGCCGGATTTCTCCGGCGCCCTTTCCTTCACTTGGTCCCGGGATTGCTCTTATTGAGCGGCTTCAAGAGCAGCGACCCTGGCATCCAGGGATTGCACCGCGGCCACGAGCGGGGCGATCATCTGGACATAATCGACAGCCTTGATCCCGGCCTCGTTCGTTTTCACCGCCATTGGAAGAACTTCTTCGACCTCCTGGGCAATGACACCGAGAGCGTGATCGCCGCTTTCTTTCCAGTCATAGGAGACGGGACGGATCTTGCGGATGAGCTCCATGCCTGCATCGGCATCGACAGTCTCGATATTCTCCTTCAGGTTCCTGTCGGAGAAGTAGAGATACATGCCGCTGTAGAAGCGCGTCGCATAGAGGTGGCCATTGTAGTTCAAGCGCACGGAAGCATTCGGGTTCGTGTTGCCGCCATAGAATTGCCCACTGGTCCGGGTGTATCCGGCATAAGCCATGACGCCAGCAGCATCCGTGCTCGCACTCCGGCGGAGATAGTTGTCCGCAAGGGCGAACGTCGTTCCGGTTTGCTTAAGTCCAGCGCCTGTGCCGTAGAGCTTGTCGACATAGCCTTTCGTCGCGGCATGTCCACCAGCCGTCGGAGTCGCCAGGCCGGTGATCGTATTGCCCAAAGCCTGAATGTTTCCGTCCAGGCGGATCGACTTGAACGTCTTTGCCCCTTCGATGGCCTGAGAACCAGATGTCCGAACAACCGTTCCGTCGACCTTGAAGCTCAGGTTCCCGGAAAGAGGTCCGCCGCCATCCAGGCCATCTCCGGCAGACAGGGTCCGTGAGCGAAGCGCATAGCGTCCGTCGCCCCAAACGGTATCGAAGCTCAGGGTGATGTCGGATGAGAGCGGCCCGCCGCCGCTGAGGCCGATGCCGGAATTGACCCGATTTCCGCTGATGTCCTTGGGAAGATCGATCGAGGTCACCAACCCGTCGACATATTGCTTTGTCGCGACATCACGTGGGTTTTGCGGATCGGCTGTGAATTCGATCCGGTTCCCGCTCATGTCGAGATTGGCTGTCGCCTTGTGGTCACCGAGATCGTCACCCTCGATATCATCGATCATCTTCTGAAGCGTCCGCAGGTTGACGCCTGATGTCGAGGTGGAGGGGTCTGAAAGACCGGTGATCGCATTGCCGTTCATGTCGAGAACGCGCGTGGCGACATGGTTACCGAGGTTGTCCTTGGCCGCGGCAGACTTCACGTCAACATAGTATTTCGTGGCGGCGTCGCCGTCGGACAGAGGTTCACCCATATCGACGATGGCGTTGCCGCCCATGTCGAGATCCGCGTTCGCCTGGTGGTTCCCGAGGTTGTCACCGGAGGATCCGTCAAGGGAATCTCCAGCGCCGAAAAAGCCCGGGCTCGAAACACCCAGGACACCGGAACTGTCAGTGCCTACCCTGTCGGCCAACGCCGGTGTCCCGGCACCAAGAGCGACGATCATGGCGCTGAGGAGCAGTCTTGTTTTTGCGCTTGCCATATCCATTCTCCTGAATGGCTTCCAGTCTCTGTCACCTGAAACTAATCAAATTTGCGAAAATTCAATCCTGAAATTCTTGCGCAAGAAATGACACACCCGCAGGAAGAGGGCTTTCTTACCGGCGGGTGCATTGAGTTTTGGGAGAATTACTCCGCCTGAGCCTGTTCGACGATGAGCTTTTCAAGCCGCGCAATGCGGTTTTCAAGCTCCTGCCTCGATTTCTTCGCATCTTCGATTTCACCACGAAGGGTATCGTTCTTCTCCTTCAGGCTCGATACGGCCAGGGCCAGGGGAGGAACGATCTGGGTGTAATCCACCGCGAGAAGACCATCCTCGGTTTTATGCACGGCCCAGGGCATCACATCCTGGAACTCCTGCGCAATCACGCCATATGCGAAGTTCCCGCTTTCCTTCAGGTTATAGGAGACGGGTCGAATTCTTGACAGAAGCTCGAGTGCGTCGCTCGACTGGATGGAAGCCACATTCTCCTTCAGGCTTGCGTCAGAGAATGTGTTGAAGCTGTGCCCATAGACGGGTCCATGCATCCTGATCTCGCCACCCGTGCCAGGATTGACCTTGATCCCGTTATAGGCCTCCAGAGGAACGTTGAACTTGGCAACCCGGCCGGGCGTGCTGGAATAGACATGCAGACCCCCATCGATCCCCACCTGGCGGAAGAAGTGAACGAACCGGTAGGTCATCGATGAGATGACGCCGGACCCCCCGTCGGATGGATCGACACCATTGCCATACAGGCTGCTGTTGGTGATCTGTGCCGTTTTCGGAATTTGAACGAGCAGGGCGGGGGAGTTGAAGTTCGTCGTGCCGCCTTCTCCATATGTGTCACCAGCACTGAGGAAGAGCTGGATCCGGTTGCCCACTGTCGTATTGGCATAGCCCGCGCCAACCCGGAAATGCGTATCCGTCTGCGGAGCGAGATCGTTCGGGGTCAGCTTCAGGATGTTGGACGGGCTGCTTGCAGCGCTATTGAGGACTAGCCCACCCCAACCATTCACCACCGGGCTTGTATTGAACGTCTTCTGGCCCGTGATGGTCTGGGCGCCGGCCAGTTTGACCGCAGCGGCATCAGCAGCGTCGACATAGGACTTCGTCGCCGCCTGGGCGCCGCCCGTCGGTTCGGCCAGGCCTGTGATCGTATTTCCATTGGCATTGAGATTGCCGTCCAGGCGAAGCGCGGAAAAGGTCTTCGTGCCGGCGATGCTTTGATTGCCGGTCAGGTTGACGGTCGGCAGCGTGATGGCCGCGCTTCCATCGAAGCTCACGCCATTGATGTTGCGCGCTGTCGCAAGCCTGCTCGCCGTGGCCGCATTTCCATTGATCGAACCTGCAATCGTGCTGGAGAAGGTTTTCGTCCCGGCGACGGTCTGGTTGCCCGTGGTGTTCACGGTTGGAAGCGTGATGTTGGCACTCCCGTTGAAGCTCACGCCATTGATGGTTCTGGCGGTGCTCAGCCGGTCGGCCGCAATTGCGGCATCCGCTTCCTTGACCTTCGATTTCCAGGTGTAGGTGCCGGCATTGCTGTGCGAGCGAAAGCCGTAGATATTTCCCTGCCCATCGACAGAAAGGCCAATCGATCTCGAGGCACTGGTCTGCGCCATGATGCCGAGGGTGGTGGTCGGATTGTCCGTCGTGCCCTTGGTTCCTCCCAGATCGGATACATAGAATCCGTTCGGCTGAGCGCCTGCCGCAGTGCCGTTCACGTCGAACGTGCCACGCACATTGATCGGATCGGTAAAGGTCTTCGTGCCGGCGATGCTTTGGTTGCCGGCCGTTCTAACGGAGGTATTGTCGAGCGAGAACTGCTTTCCGGAAAGGGTCAGGCCGTCACCTGCCGTATATCCTCCGGTCGCGCCGGCCACGAGACCGTCGACATAGGTCTTCGTCGTCGCATGACCACCAGCAGTCGGGGTTCCGACCGTCACCGGGCTCCCGAAGGATTTCAGACCCGAAATGGCCTGGTTGCCCGTGGTGCGGACCACCGTTCCATCTACCGAGAAGATCCTGGCAGCGGAGAGGGACATGCCATCGCCTGCGGCATAGGTCAGAATGCTACTGGAAACCAGATCGTCGACATATTTCTTGGTCGCAGCATGCGCGTTGCCGGTGGGGGATGCGACGGAAACCGGTAGAGTGAATGTTTTCGCACCAGCGACAGATTGATTTCCCGTTGTTCGGACAACGGTTCCATCGACATTGAAGGTCAGGTTTGCAGACAAGGGTCCGCCGCCGTCCAGGCCGTCCCCCGCCGTGAGGATGCGGTCGCGGAGCGCGTAAACCCCATCACCCCACGACCTGTTGAAGCTCAGGGTGACATCCGAGGACAAGGGCCCACCGCCGATCAGGCCGGTTCCGGCATTGATCCGGTTCCCGCTGATATCATCCGGGAGATCGATCGAGGTCACCAGGCCATCGACATATTGCTTGGTCGCGACATCACGGGGGTTCTGCGGATCGGCGGTGAATTCGATCCGGTTTCCATTCATGTCGAGATTGGTTGTCGCCTTGTGATCGCCGAGATTGTCACCCTCGATCTCGCCAATCATTTTCTCAAGAGTGCGTAGATTGATCCCCGACGTGGATGTCGACGGATCTGCAAGTCCGGTGATCGCATTGCCGTTCATGTCGAGAACGCGTGTGGCGACATGGTTGCCAAGGTTGTCCTTGGCCTCACCGGATTTCACATCGACGTAATATTTGGTTGCGGCATCGCCATCATGCATGGGCTCACCCATGTCGACGATGGCGTTTCCGCCCATGTCGAGATCCGCGTTCGCCTGGTGGTTCCCAAGGTTGTCGCCGGAGAACCCGTCAAGGGAATCTCCTGCGGCGAAGAAGCCCGGGCTCGACATCCCGATGACGCCGGCACTGTCGTTGCCATCCCTCTCCGCCAGCGCCGTCGTTGCGCCGACCCCGATAATCGCTGCACTCAGGAAGAGTTTCGTCCGAAATCCCGACATCACCACCACCGCTCCATGAAACGTGAAAATTCACGTATGAAAACTATGGATTCCTGGGAAAATACAATGGGCGAAAGCCGCACCTGCGGTGAATAAAATCATTATGACTGAATTGCCATTCCGCAACCTGAAGAAGAAAAAATCCGCCTGCAAGTGCGAAACTGCAGGCGGATCAAATGATTAGCGCAGTGATCGTTCAGTTGCGACGTTCGGATTTCAACGCCGCAATTTCTGCGCGCAACTCATCGACCTGTTGCTGCAGGTCGTGAACCGTCGAAACCAAAGGAGAGACGATGATGCTGTAATCAACCGCCTTGTAGCCATCTTCTCCAGTGACAACGGCTTCAGGGAAGATCTCCTCGACCTCCTGGGCGATGAACCCGAAGGATTTACGTCCGTCTTCCTTGAAGCTGAACGTCACGGGCCGGAGTTTAGCCACCTGATCGGTGAAATCCGCATCCTTGATGTCATCTTTCAACCTGGCATCGGAGGTGCTGACGAAGTTCGGCGCCCGGACGACACTCGTGAATGTCTTTGCCCCGTCAACCGTCTGGTTCTTGGTGAGTGTGACAGCATTCGCATTGATCTGCTGTCCAACGACTTTCAGGTTTGCCGCGTCGGTTGCATCCACGGCATCACCAACGCCCTTGATCCAGCCTCCTTCCATAATGATATTCGAGCCAGGCACGCCGCCAACCATGCCGCCACGCCGCATGAGAATGTCCCGTGTGAACCTGACCTCATTGTGGAACACCTCGATGATGTTCCCCATACTCCTGTTGCGGGGGTGATCCTTGTTGATCCCCAGCGTGATGGAAGGATTGTCGGGATCGCTGCTCATCCCGATAAAGGTCACCATGGGGCGCGACGTCGTCGCTCCGGTCAGGTTTCCTGCATCGTCGTAGTTGTTGACGACCACATCCTTTCCGGCCATCAGCTGCATATTGGTGGAACTGTGAAGCCGTGCCGGATGCAGTTCCAGACTGGGCGCATCCGCGGCAGTTCCCCAGTTGATGAATGCTGCGTTCGTGAACGTCTTGGTTCCTGAAATCGTCTGAGCGCCGGTCGTCCGGACAGCCGTGGTGTCGAGAGCGAACCTTCCGTTCTCAAGAGAAAGACCGCTTCCGGCCTTGTAGTCGATGATCTGGTCATCGACATATTTCTTCGTCGCGGCATGGCCATTCCCCGTCGGAGTAGGAACGGATACAGGCAGAGAGAAGGTTTTCGAACCGGCGATCGACTGATTGCCCGATGTGCGGACGACCGTTCCGTCTACCTTGAATGTCAGGTTACCCGTCAGAGGGCCTCCGCCCTCCAGGCCGTCGCCGGACGTCAGGACACGGTTGCTCAGGGCATAGCGGCCATCACCCCAGGTCGTGCTGAAGCTCAGGGTGACATCCGAGGACAAAGGTCCGCCGCCGATCAGGCCGGTTCCGGCCTTGATCTCATTGCCGCTGACATCCGCGGGAATGTCGATCGAGGTCACGATGCCATCGACATATTGCTTGGTGACCAGGTCTCGCGGGCTTTCGGGCTCGCCAGAGAATTCGATCCTGTGACCATTCATGTCGATATTCGAGGTCGCCTTGTGGTCGCCAAGGTTGTCGCCCTCGATCTCGTCGATCATTTTCTCAAGCGTGCGGAGATTGATGCCCGAGGTTGCGGTCGAAGGATCTCCAAGGCCGGTGATCGCATTGCCGTTCATGTCCAGAACGCGCGTGGCGACATGGTTGCCGAGGTTGTCCTTGGCCGCGGCCGACTTCACATCGACATAATATTTCGAGGCTGCATCGCCATCATCCAGTGGCTCGCCCAGATCGACGATGGCGTTGCCGCCCATGTCGAGGTCGGCATTTGCCTTGTGGTTCCCGAGGTTGTCGCCGGAATACCCATCCAGGGAATCGCTGGCGGCGAAAAAGCCCGGGCTCGACATCCCCATGACACCGGAGCTGTCGTTGTTGTCCCTGTCAGCAAAGGCCGGCAGACCGAATGTCAGGGCTGCCAGTGCTGTGGTCATGAAAACAGTTCTACTCGCACGTCCCATCACACTCTCCATGTTTCGGCAGGACAACCATCCGATCATTCAAAGTAGGTGCCGCACTGAAAAGGCAATGAGGACGCTCCGGCCATTCGAAGCCTGATCCACATGTTCTTTCCGAAAATCGATCAAACCGCCGGATTTCTCACGGGCGCACTCTGTCTCGCAGCCCCCAGGGTTTTCCACGGAAACCCGTTGCCTCTGGGACCTATATATACGGAATTTCGCAAAGACCTACTATGATGACCAAGAAAATTCGCGAGGATGATATGACCGTCAAGAATGGGGCATTCAAGCCCACAGCAGAACAGGAAGCCATCTACGATGCGGCATCGACCCTGAAGAAGGGAGAGGCACTCAAGGTGATCGCATTCGCTGGCGCCGGCAAGACGACGACATTGAAAGGTCTCGCCTCAGCCAAAGGGAAGGAAAGAGGAATCTACCTGGCCTTCAACCGTGACAACGCCGAGGATGCCAGAAAGAAGCTCGCACTGACGCGCTGCACCGCTTCCTCCTTCCACGGCCTGGCAGCCGGCGTGATGCGGATCTACTTCGACAAGATCATCGATAACTACAAGGGTAAGGATATCCGGGGATCCGGCATTCTCAAGCAGTTCGACTGGAACAAGAGGGATTGGAACGAGACCAAGATGGCCCAGGCCGTCTCCAGAACCCTGGGCACCTATTGCCAATCCGCGGATGCAGAATTCGACGCGCATCACGCCACAACGGCCCTGAAGCAGATGCTTGGGGATCCTGCCTTCATCAAGGACGCGGCGAAGCGAGACTTTGCGGAGATGGTGATCAACGATCACTCCCGGATGATCGCCGATATGGCGCAGAATTTCTTCATCCATGAGATCCAGAACAGGAGGATGTCTTTCGACACCTTCCTGAAATATGTCGAGCTCGATCCGGACCGCCTGTCGGAAGCCTTCTCGATGTATAATTACGTCATGGCTGACGAGGCCCAGGACCTCAACCCCGTCCAGATCTCGATCCTTCGCAAATCCGGGCTTCCCCTGATCGCGGTCGGCGATCCGTTCCAGCAGATCTACAGCTGGAGAGGTGCGGAGAACGCCCTGGCGCAACTCGACGGGCAGGAGCTTTACCTGACCCAGTCCTTCCGTTTCAACGAGGAGGTTGCCGAGGTCGCCAGGCACATTCTGGCAAGTATGCCCAATGGTGGTCCGACGCAGCGCCTGATCGGGGCGGGAAGCGGCAAGGCGCCGGCCGATCACAAGGGTATGAAGGTCGCGATCGTCTGCCGGACCAATGCCGGCGCGATCGACGAGGCCATCAAGCTCATGAGCCGGGGGATGAAGGTGCATGTCGACAACCTGGGAACCCTGGTCCGGGATGTTCACTCCGCCCTTGCCATCAAGGAGGGCAGGCTCATGGATATCAGGTCCGATGAGCTTCTTCCCTATACCAGCTGGACTGAGCTCGAGGCCGAGGCAGAAGAGGGAAACAGCCCTTCCATCGAGCGCCTGGTCAAGATCGTGAACGATGGCAAGGTCGAGCAGGTCGATAAACTTGCAGCCTACCAGAAGGATCCATCCCAGGCGGATTTCGCCGTCTGCACCGCGCATAAGTCGAAAGGGATGGAGTGGCCCGGCGTGATGCTCGGAGCCGACTGGAAGGATCTCCAGAAGCTCGCCAAGCGCTATCGCGCTTCGGGAAAGAAGTCAGAGGCCCACAGAACCCAGGCCGAAGAAGAATACCGGACACTTTATGTCGCGGCGACCAGACCGATCGAAAACCTTCGCGGTCATGATCGCATATGCTTCCCGAAGATCGAGGAACCGCTCGACGAACCTGAGCGGCGCAATACCCCGGAGAGGTCATTCGACGCCATGCCAGGCTGATGAGCGCAAGAAGGCAAAAGAAAAAGCGCGCCAGAGGCGCGCTTTTTCAATGGTCTCGCTCGGGGGACAATCACGAGACCATTTTCTCGAATGCAGATACGGTGAGAGGCGCGTTCACGCACAGGACGCCTGCAATGGCGTGCGTCAGTCCCGCACCCCATGACTTCCTGTCCTGACCGTTACTTTTCGCCCAGGCGTTCAGAAGCAGGAAGCCACGCATGATGGCAATGGCGCCTCCGAACATCACGATGGCCGTGATGCCGGTGATCATCTCCCTGGCGGCGCTTCCATCCTCGAACATGCCGACCGTCTGTGGTGCATATTCGAAGATCGCCGATGCGTTGGGCGTTTCCATCCCGAAAAGGGAATAGGTCGCCACACGCATGAATCCGGGAAGCGAAATGAAGCAGACCCCCATGATGAAGGTGGTCATCGGCGAAAGAAGACCGCCCTCGTTCCCACGCGGGTTTTCCCCTTTCGCCTTGAAGGCCCGGATCGATGCGATGACCAGCGCGACGCCGATGGTCCAGGACGTCAAGAACAGGAATGACTCGAACGCCGTCAGGTAAGACAGAACGTTGCGAAGAATATCAATAAGACTGCCCATGAAATCCCTGCCTCTTCACTGTGCTTCATGTCGGGGAACGCAAGCCCCCGACATGAAAACCTTATCCCTTGATGACCGTGCCATTCTCCATGACGATGAGCGTCTTGCCTTCCGACGTCGGCTGAACATCGAGGACATAACCATATCCCTCGACAAAATCACCTTTTTTCGCATTTGCGGGAACGGCGTCGGGGCTCAGGCCGGCAGGTTTTTTGTTCGGGCGGGTCTCCTCATAGACTGCCGCGCCGCCGGGGACGTCGGTTTCCGACGACGAGCGGACACCAGAACCGCGGGCATCGCCCTGGATGGCAACCCTTGCGATCAGGCCGACATCGCGGGCAAGGCCTTCGATGCGGTCGTTCGCGGCAGTGAACTGACGCTCGACCTCGATGCGATCGGCAGGCTCGATGCGCTCAAGCTCCGCCACGCGAACCGACAGATCCTCGATATATTTCTCGCCGATATCGACCTTCTCCTGAACGCGGACGTATTTCAGGATGATGTCGTTCTGCGCGACGGCGAGCTGCTCTGCCTTGACCGCGACCTCCTGGGCTGCGGTCAGCTGCGCCTGCATTTCGCCGATGCGGGTATCACGCTCGGCAATTGCCTGGTCGAGCTGATCCAGCCTCGAATTGGCTTCCTCGAGACGGCTCGAGATCTCCTCGACCGCTTCACCCTTCGCGTAGCCGTCCAGGGTCTTCAGCACCGTTTCCGTCCGGGCATATTCCGACAGGAAGCCCTGCATCGCGGCATCGAGCGTGCCAGCAGCAGGCTCTGGACGCGGCTCGGAGAAGAGATCCGAAATGTCTCCTGATCCTGCCTGCACCAGGTTGTCGGCAAGGCCCCCGAAAGGCGCTGCGGCACCGGCTGGTGCGTCCTGGGGCGCCTGCGTAGGCTGAGCCGCAATATCGGCAGGATTGGCGGCAGGATCATCACGCAGATCCGCAAGCGGGTCATCCTGCGGTGCCGGTTGAGGCGCGGGCTGGGTCGATGCGACTTCCGCAGGGCTCACAGAAGGTGCCGGCTGATTGTAATCGGCCTGGGGGATCTGCTGACGGGGTGCCTGCGCCTGACCATGGTTCTGGGACTGGTTCAGCGTGTAGTAATATCCCCCGAAGCCCAGCATGGCGATGCATGCGGCTGCCGGGATACCGAACTTGCGGAGCTTGGATTGCGGCTTTTGCGCGACCTCGTCATCTGCCGCGGTGTCATCCTCGGGCTGTTCATGATCCTCATGATCGACAGCGTCTTCATCTCCGGCCGCGTCGCCAGCATCGACGATCGCTTCCTCATCGGCCTGATCCTCAGCCTTTGCGGCTTTCTTTTTCCCACCGAAGAGTTTCATCAGAATTCCCTTTTTCTCAACCGGAGCTTCGGTCGTGGTTTCGTCAACCCGGTCGTCCCCCGGGAGTTCATCTTCGTCTTGAATATCTTCAGAGAGGTCGAACTTGGGAACATCCTGAATGTCGATATCCACATGTTCCGCCTGGTCAGATACGGTTTCCGCTGCCACGAGCTCGGAAATATCATCTTCCACCGATGGAAGTTCGGCGTCATCGTCGAGCCTCCAGGGATCGGCAAGCTCCGCTTCTTCAGGGTCAGTATCTCCAGGCGGAGAAGGCAGTTCCTCGGTTCCCGCGACATCGTCCGCGAAAGCCTCATCGCCCTCATCGAAAGGCGGCAAGGGCATAGCCTCGACGCTTTCATCCATCGAGTCGGTCTCCGCCTCGATGCCGGCCGGGGTGCCGATCATGCTCGACAGACGATCGAAATTGCTCGAGCTGTCGACATCCAGGAGGTCGCCTTCTTCAGGCTCGCTTTCAGGTTCTTCCGTCTGGTCCGAGATCCCGTTGAAAACGTCTTCCGAAGCGTCATCAGCGATGAACGATGTGAAATGGTCATCCGTGACGGGAGCGTCTTCATCCTCGAGCCCGTCGATGGCCATGATCTCATCAAGACCGAGGGCCCGGACCGAAAGCACGGCATTGTCCTGGGATTCCTCATCGGAGATCGTATCGAAGGACGGGAGATCATCCTCTGCGTCATCATACGCAACATCATGGATGGTATCCGCAGGTTCATCCGACAGCAGATCCGCGGCGTCATCCTCGACCACGTGATCGGTAATGGATTGCGGTTCTTCCGATCCAGCAATTCCCGAAAGATCCAGGCCGTCGTCTTCAATCTCCGGAAGTGCGTCCGGTGCCGTGATCTCGTCATCGACGGAGAGATCTGTCAGGATATCGGCAGCCGGATCACCTGCCTCCCGTCCGGTCTCATCAATGCCAGCGACATCTTCAAAACCGGAAACATCGAAATCCGCTTCATCCGAGGTATCGTCATCATCGGCGCCGCCGATCATCAGCGGTGCAGCGTTGTCGAGATCGTCGTCCTGTCCCCCATCAAGAGCGTTGCTCGCGGCCGGGAAGTCATCCTCCACATCGGCAATGTCAGGATCGATCGTCTCGGGTGCTGATGTCGAAGCGGGCAGGGCGGGCCCATCATCGGGAATGACGGACATGACATCATCGAAAATTCCACCCGCGCCTTCCATAAGATCGAGTTTTTCGCTCAGATCGAGAATGCTGCGCTGTGTCTTCCTGAGATTGTCCGAATCCGTCAACTCCGCCTTGCGGGCTTCGACATCAGGATGCGCGACGCTGCCGGCCAAAACCAGGCCGTTGTCGTCCGCTACGACCTTCGATTTCGACTTTGGTATTCTGCTCACTGTCATCCCCCGATGATCTGTGGTTTCGAGATGCCTGTGCGGGTCAATTGACCCGCACAGGCTGCAGCACCGCTGCAGGCTGCGGTGGCTGCTGTGTCTGGGCGCCGGCTTCATTCGTCCGGCTGACAGGCGTGTCGGCGAGGACAGGCTCTGTCAGCATGATCGCGATAGGCCAACCCGACTGCAGGATGACCTTCGGACCTTTTGGCGCGTAGCTTGCGATGTCATTCGCGATTGCACTTGCCGCGACCGAAACGCCGGCGAGGATCGATTCACGTTCCGTGGATTGCTCGGTGATGACCTGCGCCGTGTCGCCCGTGCCGATTACGGTCTGTTTCGGCTGCGCCATCGCGCGAGCGTATCCCGAGATGAAGGTCGATGCCAGGAGAGGCGCATACCTGGCCACATACCGACGCTCGATATCCGAGCGCACCGCAGTCTCGGCCGATTTGCCATCCACCGCGACGCCCTGGATCTGGTAGACCCTGCCATCTTCAAAGGTCATATTCCGGAATTCGACGACCATTTTCGAAGATTGCACATCGGTAGTGAAATTGCCGACCAGGCGGGCGCCCTTGTATTCTCCGGAAACGACATCCGCGATCACCGGCGAGGGCAGATCAGAGTTCACGCCAGTCAGCGTTTCCGCATAAAGAATGTCGCCAGGGCGCAGCAAGATGTTCTCCGGTGAGTAGTCAGGGAGTTCCGAGTTTCCGGTATTTCCACAATTTTCGCAAGGAACATAAGAACCTGCGGATTCATTCGATTGTGGATTACCGGAATTTGCGGCGGTCTCGGTGAGAACCAGCCCTTCAACCATGCCTTTTGGCGCGAGCTGCTGGGCGGTCGCCCCCATCATCGCGGAAATGGAAGCGATATAGGGGTTCTCCGGCTCCTGACCATTTCCCCGGTTTCCGGCGGGCGCAGCCTGGGCAACCGTCACTTCCGGCTTGGGTGCTTCCTGAACACTCTTCGGAGCCGGCTGCGGGCGTGGAAGAATACGGCGCTCAACCGGACGCTCGACAGGTTTGGGAGGCTCTTCCGCCTTCGGTTCCGGTTCGGGCTCGCTTGCCGGAAGGACGTTCACCTCGTCGATAGCCTGGATCGGATCGACCTTTTCCATGATTACCTCAGGGGTCGGCATGGAGGTGATCCCGAGCTCCGCAGCCCGGTTCGACCTGTTGTCATTGGCCGTGCGGATCGCATCCTGATAGGCTTGGCTCTCCTGCTGATTGCGACCGGCAGGGGTCGAGTCGATTCCCGCCGGAGGGCGCCGCATCTGGGATGTATCGACCGCCGGCTGGGATGACATCAGCATCACGCCGGTGAGTGCCAGAACGCCGATCCCGGCAACGCCTGCCAGCTTGACGGTTGGGCTCAAACCCTTCTTTTTCTTTGGGGGTGGCGCGTCGGAGAGAACCTCGTCCTCGGGAATGACCACATCGTCGTTCATCGGTTCGTTGTCGGACATGTCATTCATCCTTACGGAAGCTGGACGTCGGCGCGCACGATCTGGCCGTCGACGGAGAAGTTTGCGAAATAGCTCGGCTGGATCTCGTAGACACGAATTCCATCGGGCCCGGACATCGAGCCCTGCCAGGTCGGAGAAAGAAGCGCATGTTTCGACCGGACAAGGAGCTTACCGTTGACGAGCCATGCCCTGGCATCGACGCCGGAAATCGAAACCGGACGGGCATCAGCCGGAAGATCGACGCCGGCAAGGGCCGCCAGGAGGAGCCCGGATCCGGCCTCGCGAACGGCATTTTCATTCGCCGCGGTATTGGTCGCCGCCATCGGGCCACGCGCCATGACCTGAACGTCATGCCGGAAATGCGCGGTATCTTCCGAAATATTCACCTTCATGACGACTGGCTTTGCCTGGCCCTGAAGGACCACGATCATGTTGGTGAATCCATAACGCACAAGGGGCGTGATCGCCACGTTGTTCGATGCGCTTCCCAGCTGAACGACCTGGAAGTTGTTGCCGTTCCCCAGGACGTATTTCTCGATCGGCCAGGGCTGTCCCGTCACATCGTAAAACCCGATTACGGAAGCAATGCCGGGTGCAACATGAAATTGCGTCGGTTCTTCACCGGGTTCGAGCGAAATGAAGCCAGCGTCGACACGAGCCTTCGGCTCCTCGCGCTCGAGAAGCGCCCGCTCCTGAGCCTCATGGATGTCACGACGTGCCCGCACCATATCCGGAGTCATCGGGTAATTCTGTTCAACGGCCGCGTTGAATCCCTCGATCTTTTCAGCGGTGACGACATTGCCATCCGAGAGGCCCGGAATCCCGTATTTGTTTTCCGGTTCACGCTTGCGGGGGCCAGCTGCCGCTACGGCACCATTCTGTTGGACCTGGTCGGCAGGAGTGGAAGCCTTTTGACCATCACGACCGGCTTCGGCCGGCGGATCCGCATTCTCGCTGACGAACATGCCATAGGTGGCTGACGGCACATATCCGGAATAATATCCGGTTGCGCCGCCAGCCTGTCCGCCTGCGGCGGAAGCGGGGGACGGGCTCCCCGCAGGCGGATTCTGGAAATCCTGGGCCATCGCGCTTGTCGACAGCAAGATTGCGATCAGGGAAGAACTGACGCCTGAAAGTCCCCATTTCATGAGCTTTTCCTCTTTCGCATGAATTACTTGATAAGGACGCGGGTAATGCCCATGCCCTTCGAGGAGATCGTCGTCGGAATCCGGGAGACCTCGATCTCGGCAAGACGGTTCTCCGTCGTTTTTTCCGATGAAGATTGATAGGTGATCGTGATCGGCACCTGGATGACCCAGAAATAGGAATCACCCTTCTGGCCGTGATTGACGATCGCTGCGCCATTGGCGACGACGCTGGAAATCAGGCGGCGATTGCGGATCATCTCGAGCGTTCCCGACCCCTCGAGGGCGGCCAGATAATTGTTCCAGCCAGCAGGTCGCTGAAAATACTCGGTGGCTTCAGCCAGATCCTGGCGCCAGGTGACGAAATTCATCGTCATCGCCTTGGTGATGGCCTCGACCGCGAAGTTGATGACCTGCCCTTCCTTGAAGTAGGGCTGGGATGCCGGGGTGATCTCATAGATCTGGCCGTTTTCATCGGCGAGGAAATAGAGCGGATTCGGCTTGTGGGAATAGGCGTTGATGCCGAACAGCAACGAGGTGAGGGTCGTGCCGGCGAGCACCGCCGCGGTGACGCTCATGTAAACGAAACCTTTCTTGTAGGTTTCATGCCGATGGACACTTGTCTCCATCGCACCGTATCGATTTTTCGCTGCCAATTGTCTTGTCCCCTTAACGGATCAGGACATAGTCCGCGATACCGATGCCACGATCCGAAAGGGGGTCATGGCTCCGCACGATCGACAGATATGCCTGAAGTTTTTCTGTTTTCACCCCTTCGGAAGACGTCAGCTTCACCTCCACCGGGACAGTGACCTGCCAGGTGAAGATCCCATCTTCCGTTCCAGACCAGGACTGCCTTGCAGCATTCGCATGTGCGTCGCGACTCCTGTCCCATCCATCGATTCCATCCTGCAAGCTGATGGCCTGGATATAGCTGTCCCATCCAACAGGGTGGGTGAAGTATCGCTTCAGATCAGCGGCCTCCTCACCGTCCCGACCGGTTGAGCCCAGGCTTGCCGAAACCGCCATTTCGGCAAATGCAGCGATCTCTCCATCGAGGAAGCAGGGGTCTGAAAGCGATGCTTCAGCAACACTTTCACACGGAGAAACCGTAACCCCTGACCCGCCTGGCATCCCGGCAGTCGCCAGAGCGGGGACCAGGGTCATGACGGTGATCAGGCTTGCGGCGAGAATTCCGGCATTTCCCTGGTCAGATTTCGATCCGTCACTCATTCCCGGCCCCGATGTCAAAGTATTTCAGAGGAACGACGAGGGTTCGGGAGCTTCCGACACCGGGTGCAAACCTGGTGTTGGGACCTGCCGAGACGTCTTCCGCCTGCTGCATGACATCAACATAAGACTTTCCGTAGGGAGTGTGCTCCAGCAACTTGCGCAATGGCGCCGCATTTTTGTGGATAAGCATATGCGTCGCGACTTCGCCAGGCTTGCAGATGACTCCCCCGATGCCGGGGCGGAGTCCGTGCCGTTTCAGGATCTCGATGGCATCTGCCTGCGATACCATGCCATCGCTATCATCCTCGATCACACCGCAGGCGACCTCGATCAGGGCCCCGAACTGGAAGCTCTGGACACCGTAATGCTTCGTCTCGGTGCGGACCTCGGAGGCGTTGATCTCCCTGTAGACCCGGTTGTGATCCTTGTCCTGACGGATATCGTCATTGAATTCCTGCACCTGCTCCATGACGCCGAAGCGCTCGGTGATGAAGATCATCGCGTCGGCGATATCCGCCGGAACGCCTTGCTTCAGGGCCAGCCAGGCACCGGTTGCGAAGGAGCCGATGACATCGATGATCCGGCGTTCGATGTTGAGCTGCGAAAGGGCCTGAACGATGATGTCATAGGTGGGATGATAATCCTTTGCGCGCTTGATCATCATGGCCACGAACCGGTCGGAGAAATCTCCCTTCAGCAATTCGCGTGCCGGGTTTTGCACCTTCTCGGTGAATTCCTGGTAGTTCCAGCCTTTCGCGAGCCGCGCCCGTCCGAAACGTGACTTGTCCGCGGAGTCCTCGAGTTGCGGAACGATCGAGGTCATCAGGAATGTGGCCTTGATCGAATAATGCCTGTGGGCTCCGCCGCCTGACACACCCTGTGCGACCACGGCATTGCTGACGGTCGCCGAGTGCCGCGCCAGTTTCAGGATGGCCTTCATCCTGATCTGGTCTTCCTTGTCATCGCCTTCGGCCTCATCGAAAATGATCGGTGCAGCCCGATGGTTGAGGATGTTGCGGATGCCGGACTCGGTCGAGTTGGCCACAACCCGATCGGCGTAATCGCCCAGAGCGGGCCCGATCAGGTTGGTCACGGCCCAGGTCTTACCCGCAGACAGTGGTCCGTCGAGCCAAAGATGCGGCCGCCACTCCAGGATGCCGCAGATCGGGGACAGCATGACCCAGCCGAACACCGCGATGATCGACAGTTCCCGGGTTTCCTTTCTCCAGTTGAGATTGCTGATGATCCGAAGGTATTCCTCGATCTCCGGGCAACCCGGTTCGAACGGGTTCTCAAAGTCGGGAGTCTTGTTGGCCGGGCCGATGGTGTAGCACTTTTCGCCACGGAAGCTGTGAAGATCGCAGGTTCCGCGACCTTCGACATAAAGCTTCTGGCCCGTGTGGAAGACCACATTGGCGCCATCGATATGAGTGCCCTGCCGGACCTCCCGGCGGGGATCCCAGGGGCCGGCATTGTAGCAGTTCTGGATGATGTCGTTGTAGACCTGATCCCAGTGAACGCCCGGAGTATTCCCGTCCTTTCCCGCCTTGTGGTAGTTTTCTGACCAGAACTCGAGCGGCGCCAGATGCAGCATGTTCGGCGGCGTGTAGCTCCGGGTCGTAAGCGTGAAGATCTGGTTCGAGCTCAGGTTCAGGACATAGCTTGCATTGTCCAGATAACCGAGGCAGCGATAATACGGATTGTGATCGTCCGGATCCAATTCCGGATCAGCTTCATCCGGCCCGAAGATTTCGCCGTCGAGACCATTGATGGCGATCTCCTCCACTTCGCCGAATTCTGCGACAACGGATGCGGAAAGTTGGGCGATTGCCTGGCTTTCGTCTTCCGAAAGATTGTCTGTCGCGATGATGATCTCCGGATCCAGGGTGGAATCATCGCCTGCCGCATCCATGTCGACCCAATGCTGGTCGAACTCGTCAGCGGAGAAGTCCGGGATAAAAGGGATGATGTCGGCCGAGGCCTCCGCCCCGACCATCGTGAAGGCCTCCACGGAATTGCCATTCCCATCGCGCAATACGACCATGTCGCCGGAAATGGATCTGGACGTATCCTTGATATGCTGGAGGACAGCAGCAGCTTCCCATCCTTCGTCCTCGGCATCGGCGATATCCCAGCCGGATTCGACATCCTCTGGAACCGTGATGTGATTGATGCGGATCAGCGCCGTGTCGATTCCCAGGTCGATCGCTGCCTGCAGGATGCTGGTTGCAACCTGGCTGATATAGAGTTTCTGGCGATCCTCGATTGCCCCATCGGGGCGCATGAGGGGACGATCGGCATCCTGCCAGATCGTGAAGGTGATTTCACGATCCAGCCCGTCCAGGAGGGGCATCCAGTCGGCATAGATCGCGGCGTTCGCGCCGCCCATGGGGGAAAGCGGAAGCCAATCGGTATAGTGATCGAAGCCGTCGGCGAAGCGGCGCGCTGCGTCCCGGGATTTCTCACCCTCGACGATCAACACGTTGCGCCCGCGCATCTGGTGCCATTTCGCAGCATCTTCCATGCCGTAGACAGGCCGGCGGCGCCATTCACCCGGTCCTTCATTGACCCATGCCAAGCCAGGTTGCGCCCTTTCGATCAGATGGTCGGGGCAGGGCCCTTCAGGCGCCATGAGACGGGCCGGAATGAAGTATTTCTTGCCGTCGCGGGTCAGGCAGCGCAGAACGCACATGATCAGCTCATTGTCGATGTTCCGGTATTCATGGACCATCACCGGCTGATATTGCTTGGCTTCGAATTTCTTGTCCTTGAACCGTCCGCCGTCCTGCCACATCCGGAATTTCTGACCGATATGTGGAATGCGGGTCTCGGGAGAGACCGCGACCAGATCGCTTTCCTTGAGATCCGAAGGAACTTCCTTGACCGCGCTCGGACGATAGGCCTGTTTCCTGGATTGCGGCTTGTAATCGCGCTTTGGCGTCCGCTCCGACCAATTGGCAAGTTCATCGGGGATCGTTACGCCCGACCGGCGTGCGCCTTCGATGACAGCTTCCGTGAAGCTGATATTCAGGGTCTCGGACAGCAGGCTGAAGACATCGCCGCTGGCATTGCAGCCTGCTCCGAAGCAATGATAGACGCCGCGATTGATATCGGCCTGGAAACTGGGAGTCTTGTCGACATGGAAGGGGCAGCAGGCCTGGCGGACCGCGCCATGGCCGCGCCAACGGATCGGACCAGGGGCGCAATCGTCGAGGGCACGGTCGATCGGGTAGGCGATCTTGACCTCGTTCTTCAGGTCGTTCCAGATCTGCTTGTAGTCGGTTGCCATTTTAGCACCATTTTTCGCATGAGCGTTCATTACCGAACGCCCCCAAATTGAACGACATAGTCGAGATCGCCGTCTCCGCCTTCGCGACAGGGATCGCACATGCGGTTATGTTTGCCTTCAGAGACGAATTGCCTGGTGCAGCAGATACAGGGGATCAATTTGCCTTCCGTCTTGCGTTTACGGCTCAGAAGGAGCCGTGACGCCTTGACGGAGACGGAATCTTCGCTCCTACCAAGGATTTTCGCGATATCAGCAGCACTTTTCCCACGATTCCACAGCGTGTTCAGCGCGGAAATCTCATCGTCGCTCCAAAGAGCGGGACGGCCGCCCGCGCCCGGGCCCGTCGCCTGCTTGCCGCTGATCATGAAAATGTCCCCCATAGGCCAGTCGAATTTTCTCACGCTAGTATATCGACATATGCATGCGAAAAAAAAGACCCAAAAGACAGAGACGGCGACATTCGGGCTTGTCCGCTCAAGTATCGGATATTTAATACAAAAACACGATCCAACACCCAATATTGGTCCGGTTCGGACCTATTGATTGCCAGGTCCGATGGTCGCAAAACGCTGCAAAATCAATTGTGTAACGAGTGTAACGGCAGTCGCAACAGGGGCGAAACGGCATTAAGTCTATGAAAGTATTATGTTTTTATATTTATGTTACGGTGTTACATAGATTCATAGATTTATATCCTTAGACACACACATACGCACACTCACGCACACATATCCCAACACATCCCCCTGGCCGTAACGACGTAACGAGCGTAACATTGCGTGTTTTCAACATGTTGAGCGTTTCACGGCCGTAACCGCCGTAACTCGAGCCGCCCCCAGGGGCGCAACCCGTCAGTGGCAGAGCCCTCAGATTGCGGCGGACAAACAATCGCTTCTCCTGCAGCTTATCCACATTTTCCGCATGAGAAAGCGGGTGGCAGAACATCGTTTTTCTTATTTTTGCATATATTCCCTCGTGCAGCCGTCACGGGAACAAGACGAATGCTGCCGAATCTTGAAAAGGAGTCACAATGTTGACCTTGAGAAAAATTGCGGGCCGTGCCGCAGCGGCAGGTCTTGCTCTCGCTGCCTACGCACAGGCCGCATCCGCGCAAACACGCAACGTGGGAGGTATCGCACAGGACCTGACGGGACAGATCACCAACATCTCCTCTCTGGTGACCGTTGTGTCCTTCGTTCTCGGCGTCGGCCTGGCGATCATGGGCCTGATGAAGTTCAAGGCCTATTCGGACAACAAGAACGACCCGAGCAACAAGCTCTCGACGGCGTTCATGCTG
>Ga0182745_1000949_pt1 | contig 29427 bp, 16 predicted proteins | sample eDN3rd30CKraftBY_FD_128523 | JGI IMG/M metagenome (GOLD analysis project Ga0182745, IMG submission 128523) | Enriched backyard soil microbial communities from Emeryville, California, USA - eDNA 3rd pass 30_C Kraft BY (version 2) (version 2) | ecosystem: Environmental > Terrestrial > Soil >... | reverse complement strand
GCACGTTAAATCACAATGCCTTGAAGGAGAAGTGGTTGCAACACGTAATGGTGTCTACTCCGCATCAACGGAAATTCAAGACTTACGACGATTGACGAAAAAAGCTGCAGAGCTTGGGAACAAGGGAAATCAACTTCATTTGGCTAAAGTGTTACCGAATTTTGAATTTCCTGAAGCCTCCAAACTCATCAAGTTATTGTTTTGCGGTTTCTTAGAACGAATGTCTGTGCTCAAACAATGGACCACGATCTTCTTCAGCAGATCCTTGCCGAATCGTTCATTGAAAAGATTGAATGGTTCGAGACCATCGATTCCACCAATACCTATGTCCTTCAGTTGAAGAGTTCCGACGATCAGTTGCCGTTGCTGGTGGGAGCAGAACTTCAGACCCAGGGACGGGGTCGGGGACAGAACAAATGGTGGGCCGGATCGGGAGCACTCACGTTTTCACTGCTCCTTGTTCCGGAAACATGGGGAATCACCCAGGCTCAATGGCCGCTGATTTCACTGGTCACCGGACTGGCGTTGTGTGAGGCCCTTTCCTCCCGAATTCCCGGGGTCGATCTGCGTCTGAAATGGCCGAACGATCTTTATGCAAATGGTCGCAAAGTCTGTGGCATTCTGTTGGAATCCAATCCAGATCATCCTGATCGGCTGGTCATTGGGATCGGCTTGAATGTGAACAATTCGCTCGCTGACGCCCCCGTCGAAATCCAGCAGATCGCCACATCTCTGACTGATCTGACGGCGTCTCGTCATGACCAGACGTCCATTCTGATTGCGGTATTGAACGCACTTTCACGGGAACTGTCTTCACTTGGACAGAACGAGACTAGTCTGATCCCCCGCTTTCGTGAACGTTGTTATCTGACTGGAAAAATGATCTCTGTTCGGGACGCGGCGAACGACCAGACGGGAACCTGTCAGGGAATCGATGATGACGGCGCACTCCGAATCTGGACCGCTCGAGGACCGCAACGAGTTTTTGCCGGGGTCGTGACCATTCTTTCTTCAGACAATGAAAGCTGGTAATTGCTGTCGATATTAATCTTCCAATTTCCCCAAGGCAGGCGCTGGACCTCCGTCATGACGATTTCTCATGCCAGGATGGATCGAATGACGTTTCCATGCACGTCGGTCAAACGGCGCTGCAATCCATTGTGATAATACGTGAGTCGTTCATGGTCGAGCCCTAGCAGATGCAGGATTGTCGCATGAAAATCATGTACCGTCACAACGTTCTCGACAGCCTTGTATCCGAATTCGTCTGAAGCTCCGAAAGAGAAGGGAGCTTTCACTCCCGCTCCGGTCATCCAGCAGGTGAACCCTTCCGGATTGTGGTCACGTCCGCTGGCTCCCTGCTGAAACGTTGGCATTCGTCCGAATTCCGTGCACCAGACCACCAGCGTTTCCTTCAGGAGCCCGCGCTGCTTCAAATCCCGGATCAGCGCGGCGGTTGGCTGATCGAAGACGGGACCATGAACATCATACTGGTCCTTGATGTGCTTGTGGCCGTCCCAGTTGCTAACCCCTTCTCCTCCGGTCTGATAGGCTCCGTTGAAGAGTTGCACGAAGCGGACTCCCTGCTCAATCAGTCGCCGAGCCAGAATGCAGTTTCGGGCATACCCGGCTTTTAATGAGTTTTCTGTGTCATCTGCCCCGTACATACGGAGAGTGGACTCTGATTCCGTTGTGAGATCGCCGATTTCCGGAACGCTGACCTGCATGCGGGCCGCCAGTTCATAACTGGAGATTCTTGCAGCCAGTTCCGAGTCTCCTGCGTACCGCTGCAGATGACGGTGATTTAATTCCTGCAGAAAATCCCGAGTCTTCGAATCAAGTCGCTCATCGATCGAATCCGGTCGTTGAAGATTCCGGATCGGTTTGGCGGCATTAAAATCGGTTCCCTGATAAGCAGCGGGGAGAAATCCGGGCCCCCAGTTATTGACCGACGCCTGAGGCACTCCCCGAGGATCCGGAATGGCCACATAAGCAGGCAGATTCTGGTTTTCGCTCCCCAGGGCGTATGTTGTCCAGGCTCCCATGCTGGGGAACCCGTTGAGTGTAAATCCGGTGGACATATAGTTTTCACCGGGACCGTGTGTATTCGTCTTCCCTTTGATGGAATGCAGAAAGCAGATGTCATCGGCCAGTTCGCGCAGATGGGGAACCAGATCAGAGATCATCTTGCCGCACTCTCCACCGGGACGAAATTCCCAGGGACTTCGCGTTAAATTTCCCTGCCCTCCCTGAAATGTAACCAGTTTTTCCGCTCCCGGCATCGGCTGTCCATGTCGGGCCACCAGTTCCGGTTTATAGTCGAACGTGTCAATCTGGCTGCAGGCCCCGGAACAGAAAATCACCAGGACATTCTTGGCAGCAGCCGGAAAATGAGATTCACGTGCTCCAAACGGCTTGCCGGGATCAATCTGCGGAGTGATCGGCCCGGACCCGCCTGAAGAAGCAGACTCATTCGATGCCAGCAAGCCTTGCTCAGACAGCATCATTGACAATGCAATGCTGCTCAGTCCTGTAACCGTCTGATCAAGAAAGCGTCGACGATCCAGAAGATGACGGCTCTGCAGAGCTAATGAATGAGATGAGTTGACCATAATCTTGTTCCATGGCACATGCGTTGAATTGGGATCGTATCACCGTAATCAACGGACATTGCTTACTGAATAAACAGAAATTCATTGCTGTTCAGCAGCGCCCGGCACAACGCAGGAAGTCCTGCGTCTGCGACAAACACGAGCGCGGAATCAATTTCGTTGTTCGAAGCGGGACGGGAGTAACAGAGTTCATAGGCCCGGCGAATCTGTGCCTGCGGATTGTCCGGCAGATCCCGTTCCAGCCGTTCAGCAAAAAGCTGAGACTGCTCGATCAGAAAGGTGCTGTTAAACAGGTTCAATGCCTGTAACGGCGTGGTCGACACCGTTCGCTTCGGAACCGATGTCGCCGCATCAGGACAGTCAAACACTCCAAAGACCCCGTCCTGTTCCATGCGGACTTTCGTCATGTAGATCATTCGTCGCCATTCCGGAGGTCCGAAAGAGGTCTTCGGATAATAGTGCCGCACATTTTCGGCTTCGATTTCGAACAGGCTGAACCCCGGTCCTCCCTGTTTCAGATCGAGAACTCCGGTCACGGAAAGAATGGAATCCCTGATTGGTTCCGCTTCGAGACGCTGGGGAGGATAACGCCACAGGAACTGCGTGCCGGCATCGATCTTCAATGCATCGGGATGAGGAAGACTTGCCTGCTGATAGGTTGCCGAACTGAGGATCAGCCGGTGGATCTCTTTGAGTGACCAGTTCTTCGCGATCAGTTCACCGGCCAGCCAGTCGAGCAGTTCCGGATGGGTGGGCTGGCTGCCGCTCGCTCCAAAGTCACTGGCGGTTTCCACCAGTCCCCGACCGAAATGATACTGCCATAAACGATTCACCATGACCCGTGCTGTCAACGGATTCTGAGAATTCGCGATCCATTCCGCGAGAGCCCGACGCCGTTCTTTTTCCGGCAGATCCGTCGGCAGATTCAGGTTTGCAAAAACAGCAGGAACATTCGGGGCAACCTGCTCCCGTTTCATCATTGGTTCCCCACGGAATAGCCGGTGAGTCGGTCCGGGTTGAGAATAACTCCCGGCATAAATCTGTGGCGGCTGGGTCAGATGGGTTTTCCGTTCACGGGCGGTATCCAGTTCCTTCAGGAGATGCCTTGCTCGCTGGGCCTGCAGGGGAGGAAGGTGATCGAACTGTTCCGGCACTGACGATTTTGTTCCCCCCTTGCCGGGCAAGCGTCCCTGAGAACTGGCAATCTTCTTCCAGTTCTGTCCGTCAATTGAGCTTTCGATGAAATAGGTCACTGTCAGGCGATCGGTATATTTGCCTTCCCGGTCTCTGGACCATTCAATCCGGTCGATCTGTTCCAGTTGAGGGAATTCGATCTGAACCCATCCCCTTCTTGGTTCGTCGGAGATCCAACTGAATCTGTTTCCATACCGTCCGTCGTGAATATGTTCGAGCTTGTGAATTGCAAACCCGGCCAGAGAGCCCGATGCCGTTGCCTGACTCCCGTTTGCGGCCAGCGCCACATTTCGACTGCCTGAAAAGACTTCCAGTTCATCCAGACAGGGTTGACCGGAGTTCGTATTCTCGATCACAAATCGCACCAGTTTTGCCGGATGAGAAGCAAACTGCTCCACGTTACCGCTGGCCTGGACTGGATTGCGAAACCGGGGAGTTGTTCGGGAGAGATTTCTTTCACCCGGCTCAATACTCTCCAGAAGGAGGACATCTGCCGTCAAAGCGGCGCCAGTCTCTCCTCCCACCAGGAGAAGCTTCTGATGGACATCCAGTGAAACGACTCCGACATGATAAAATCCGCTCCACAAGGGGCGATGAGGCACTTCTTTCCCCCCCTCGGCGGACTGCTGTTGATTGACAACGGCAATTTCTTCCCAGTCCTCCGTCGTCGTTGGGTCCCCATCCCGGTCGATCACATAACGGGCGTCCTGGGAATGAGATTCATAGCCACTCCCCCAGGAGAGCCAGAGACGATATTCTCCAGCAACTTGAGGGGACCAGCTTATCACCGGCTCTCCGGGAACATTCTTCCACCAGGTATAGCGTCCTCCGCTGATATTGCGGACACGGTCCCGTCCGCCTGGATCATCAGCTTCTCCTCGTCCTCTTCCTGGTGGATTGATTCCGAATCCGGCGACCGGTTGAAGCAGTTCAACCTGAGTTCCTTCCACGTCAGGTGCATCATCAATCAGAAGAAACTGTGCAGGAGGATTCAATCGTGGGAATTCGCCAAGCTGACGCTCCAGCTCCGAGATGACGGATTCCACCAGTTTCAACTCCCGCACCTGATCTGGCAGAAGCGGTAAAGACATATCGGCGTGCTTCACCCCAGAGAAGATTGCCTCCAGTGCATAATAATCCGTCTGAGTAATCGGATCGAACTTATGATTATGACAACGTGCACACCCCAGCGTCAGTCCGACAAAGGCTGTCCCTGTCGTATTAATCATATCGTCCAGTTCATTATGACGTTGCATTAACGTCAGATTGAGATCTGGACTTTTGACCTGATCAAATGCCCCGGCGACAAGATAACCTAATGCATGAAGATTTCCGAACGTGTCACCTGCCAATTGCTCTTTAATAAAGAGATCATAAGGTTTATCAGTATTAAAGGATTCGATGACATAATCCCGGTAATGCCAGGCATGCGGACGTTCCCGATTCGTCTCAAATCCATGGGTTTCCGCAAAGCGAACCAGATCCAGCCAGTATCGAGCCTGACGTTCCCCATAATGTGGACTCGACAGAACATGCTCAATCACCTTTCTGGTTGCCTCGGAAGATTCATCCTCGACATAAGCCTGCACTTGCTCTGGAGTCGGTGGCAATCCGAGCGAGTCCAGGTACATCCGACGGATCAGCGTCTTTCGGTCTGCCGGAACACTCTGCGAAAGCTGATGCTCACGAAGTCGTTCCAGAATGAATGCGTCAATCGGATTCTGAATCCAATCGCTTTGCAGTGCCGGAGGAATGATTTTGGCGATCGGCTGAAACGACCAGTGGTCCGTTGTGTTGCTCTCTTCGTCGGCCGTTCCATGCGGTCCCGGCCAGACGGCTCCCTGATCAATCCAGGCCCGCAGCAGTCCGATTTCTTCGGCAGTCAAGCGTTCTTCGCCATCGGGTGGCATCACCAGACCCGATTCAACTCCCGCTACCAGCGTGATGAGATGACTCTCAGCACTGTTCCCTGGCAGAATGGCCGGTTCCCCGGAATCTCCTCCCCGAATCAGCGACGATTTCCGATCGAGCCGAAACTTCCCTTCCTGCGTATCCTCTCCGTGACAGTCGACACACTTCGCGACAAAGATCGGCTGGATCTGTGTTTCGAAGTCGATCTTCCCAACGGCAGCCGGAGGGAGATCTTCGGCAGTTGCAGCGCAGGTGAGAAACCCATTGAAGCATAATGTGATGAACAAGATGCGTTGCATGCGACGACCTCACTGAAGCCAGATCATGCTCACGATCCCAAAGCGGCGTGGTCTCAGACGCTCTGGACTGGGAGCAGACAAAGGAAGGAAATAGGGGGGGAATAAATCAGTCAGTTGAAATCCCATTGATTACCTGGAATCTCCCTATCCAGGATAACTCTTCATAGAGAGAGACAGCCTATGGTTTCGTTGTCTGGATGAGCAAGATCTCTACATTCTTCAATCCTGTTGACGGAACAGTTTGCTCCAGACCACTCCCGACAGGTGAAGAGTAATGTTCTGGAATTAAGTGAATCGGAGGAGCATAGATATCACTTGGTGACACCTGCTTTAACTTTGAAACAACGACTTGATGATGACCAGGGATCACGCCGTCGTCTTTTCTTTTCGTCGTTAATGAAAACCGTCCATTTTCATCAGTCACTCCCCTGGCGATGGGACCGCGTTCTGGAATAAATGTCACAGATGCTTCGGCAATCGGGATGCCATCCAGCAGGATTGTTCCCTGCACCGGAACCAGTTTCAGGGCTCCCGTGTTCTGATAACAACCTGCCAGGATGGTCGTGATTCCGATAACGGCGAACAGGAATACAGGAATCACTCCCCTCTCTGCCGCGATACCGGACTTTGACCGATTCCGGAATGGGGAAATCTGCTTATTCATAATCACCGGACTTTCTCGAAATCGCCCTTCGGTGTGATTTAGAAGCCCTCACAAAACTTGTCCCGATCCGCTCGCAGAAAGGGAATTCTCATCGTTTGAGAGGTTTTGTTCGTGGCTCTAAAAACCGGATGGATCACCATGCTCCGAGGATCTGGCCATCGCGACGATCCCCAAGTTTCATATAAGTTCGGTAATCGACGTTTTCACTGATGAACTGGGTGGAACCATCGCACAGCAGGAAATGGCACCCACCTGTATGTCGCGATTTAAACGACATCGCCGCGCCCCATGCTCCGGAATCTTTTCTGCAATCCGTGTTGTTCGTGCTGTAGCCCGGTTCATCCGGGCAAGTAGGGACGTTGATTCCTCCAGTCATCGCGTACCACAAAGCATTTTTATGCATCCATCCATTCTTAGCATGCGTGCTGCAACCCGGCCTGATTTCACCGATGGCAACCGTGTTCGTCAATCCGTCGGTGATATCAGAAAATTTTGCGGCCCATGCATGGTGTCCAAACACTCCGGAGATTTCGGAGGGGTTCAACGAGTCGCCATGAACAGCACTCCCGTTGGTGTTAAGAATATTATAAGTCCCACAGGCATCATTAAATCGTTGCCCTCCCTGACTGAACCCGTAGTTTGTCACTGCCCGTTCCGCCGTTAAAGTGTTTTGCCCACCATTCATCAGATTCGGTCCGGTATCGCTAGGACACCGAAACCCGGGGATGACTCGCTGACAGAGAAGCGAGGTTGAACCAGGCACAGTCTGGACGTCAATATTGGAACGGAAATCGACCATATTGTAGAGCGTCGATTGATCCAGGAACGGTAACAGTCGGACAAGGGCATTTCCACGATTGTCTGCCCACCCCCCGGGGAGACCACTGACTGCTGTCACGGAACCACCCGGAGGAAGCTGGCGATGTGTGTCGTGATAGTTATGCAGCGCCAGTCCCAACTGTTTCAGGTTATTCTTACACTGAGTTCGTCGTGCCGCCTCACGAGCCTGCTGAACTGCGGGGAGCAACAATGCGATCAGGATGGCAATAATTGCGATAACAACGAGTAACTCAATTAACGTAAATCCTCGGAACATAGCATAAGGTGGATTCTCTTTTTGAAAACTCGCTGACGAATAGAATTTCATTATATTCTCCTGCAGCACTAAAAGAATTGAACAACGAAACAAGCTATTTCTGAAATCGAAATGGATCTGTCGTTTCTAACACCGCAAACAAAACCTCTGCAACGATTGGGATTTCCTTATTCGCGATCAAGTCACGGAAAGTCCTTAAGTGCCGCGAACGAAACCTCTCAATCGATGAATATTTCCATTCCGCGAGCGGATCGATATCAGTTTTGTTAGGGGTTCTAAGTTGAAATGAGGGGCGCAGCTCCAATGTCATGTTCAGGCGAAGCTGCTGATTCACTCGAAAAGGCCCCTTCAATCAAAGTGGCACTCGCGCTTTTGATATGATGTGTCATCGCGTTTGTCGCTGCAGTGATCTCCGCTTGAAGCAGTGCATCGATCAAGACGAGATGCTCTCGGTGAGCCAGTTCCTGTAAACTTCGCTTTTCTTCAAGCAATCCCCGGGCGACCCTGACCAGTTTGCCGACGCGCTCGATCTCATAAGCCAGATAATACTGGCCGCAACATTCGGCAATCAGAGAATGAAGCTCACGGTCGCACCGGACGGAGCGCTCCGACCAGCGGAGAGAATCCCCCTCTTCCATCAGCCGAACGGTCTCCCGACGAAGAACCTCCAGCTTCTTGACGGGAATATTGCCACAGGCCAGACGGGTTGCTTCCGTCTCCAGAAGCGCGCGAACCCCATAGATTTCACGCAATTGCGGAGGACCGAACGGGCGGACAACGGCCCCTCTGTTCGGAAGCAGATCCACCGCTCCAAAACCGGCGAGTTCCAGCAATGCCTCTCGGGCAGGAGTGGCGCTGACACCGAAGTCGTCGGCGAGTCTCTGAACAATCAGACGGTCGCCCGCTTTCAGGTCGCCGCGGAAAATAGCCAGGAGAACCTGACTGACAACGTCAGATCGAAGCCCCTTGGTTCGATTCACTCCGGAGAACATCACAATAACCTGTCTCTGAAAAAGAACTCAACACATTACAGAAATAAGGTTTAAGTTCTTTTCCATGAAGGATTCTATAAAATATAAAATGTGATCTGGACGAGAGATTAACCCTTTTCAGATGGAGAGTCAACGATGCATTAAAAAATGCTTATATCAGGGGGCCCATCTGTGATGTGATTGATATGGAAGTGGAAGAGCCTTTTGAGTCTGCCAAAATAAAACAGAAGCTGTCGCCGCCAAAATTGGCGTGGAAATAAAATTTTTTTCGGGACTGAAAAACTCGTCTTGAGCAATTTCTGCCGGTCCCCCTATATTCCCCTAATCACTGTCGCGCCCCAAGTACAAATTCTCGGGGGTGAATGCGGCTTTCCGGAAGATGCAATGCCTGACGGATGTCCTGTCCGGCAATTTTGGATTCGCAAATTCCGATCGCCGGCGCGACATTTGACCCAAGGAGGGATGCGATATGAAGTGGCTCGGAGCAAAATTGCTGTTGGCGACGATGATTGTCACGGCGTTCACAAACGTCAGTCGGGCAGAGACCCCGATCGACCCCAGTCTTCCGGTTTTTACTCCATCGGAAAAGACAACCGGGAAGATCACGGTTGGCGGCTCGATGACGATGGCCCAACTGGCCGCGATCTGGGCCGATACTTTCAAAAAACAGGCACCTGGCGTCGAGTTTGAACTCGTTGCACAAGGTTCAACAAATGCCATTCCCGCATTGATCGAAGGGAAATCCGATTTCGCCCTGCTGAGTCGCCCCATTTCCGAGCAGGAATTCAAGGCGTTTCAGGATAAATTCGGATATGCCCCAACGGTCGTAGTTCCGGCTCTCGAGCAGATCGCCATCTACGTTCACAAAGACAACCCGATCGAGTCGATCACACCGGCCCAACTGGACGCCATTTTCTCCAAGACGCTGAAACGGGGAGCAACCCAAACCGCTTCAACCTGGGGAGACCTGGGAGTGAAGGGAGACTTGGCCTCCAAGCCGGTCGTGGTACAGGGGCGTCGTGACGAAACCGGTCTTCAGGTCTACTTCCAGGCGGTTGTTCTGCTGGGGGGAGAGTACCGTGATGACATGATTGAAAATCAATCCAGTATCGACCTGATCAAAGGAATTACTTCCAATCCAGGCTCGATTGGTTTTGGCGGCGCTGCGATGGCCAATCCAGATATTAAAGCCGTTCCACTCGTTCTGCAGGAAGGACAGGAGCCGTTGGCCGTCAACACTCCGGGGTATCCGCTGGTCCGGCCGCTGCAGATTATCGTCAATCATGCTCCCGGCAAGGAACTGACCGGCGCTGAAGGAGAGTTCTACAAGTTCATCTTCTCTCAGCGTGGACAGCAGGACGTGATTATCGGTGGACTGGTTCCAATTTCCGCCCGGCCTGCACAAATCGCACTGGAAGCAGTCGGTCTGAAAACACTGAATTGATCATCTCTTTTTCGTTGCCGTTTGGGTCTTCATCAGGAAAATCCAAACGGTGGCAGGTTTCCTTTCCTGTACGGGATGTCCCCAGACAGGCTTGTTCAGAGCCACGAACAACACCTCTTCATTGATGAGAATTCTCTTTCCGTGAGCGGATCGGGGACAGGTTGTGTCAGGGCTGTTTATTCAAACACAAATCTCTCACTCTTCTTGTGAGTCAGGAGCCAAAATATGAAACGGACTTCATTGGCTGCCACCCTGCTGGCATGCTGTGTCACATTTTCCCCGGCGAGTCAGGTCTGGGCGGTCAATCCGTCAAACCTGCCCAATAACAACAATAACAACGTGTCTCCGCTGGGAACCACTCCCTACGGGAACAGCCTGTTACCAGGACAAGGGTATTACAACTACAACAACGGAACGGGTTCTGGAATCGATCCGCTGCTGAATTCAGGGCTCTACTATACCCCGACATACCCGAACCTGAACGACCCGCTTTCACGCACCATCCCGAACCCCAACCCGGCTCTGTATCCGAACGGGACCGGTCGGGACCGGTTGAATCCGAATCCGGCAATTGCTCCAAACTACGTTCCTCCGACACAGGGAAACACTTCACAGCTTCGTAAATGGCGACTGGGTGTCTACTCCAAAGATTTGGACACCGGCGTTCGCATTCATGAGATTGTGCAAGGAGGGGCCGCCCATCGTGCCGGACTGGAAGTCAACGACCAGATTGTCTCTGTCAATGGATTTCAGGTCGGCTACGTCCATGGTCAGCTTTACGATTGCGGATCCGAGTTTGACCGGCTGGCGGATCAGAACGGCTGGGTGACACTGCTGGTCCAGAACAGTCGTGACCGGTCGCTGGTGAATGTTCCTGTTCAACTGGAATCCCGTCTCTCGACATTGAACGGATCCATCGCTCTGGCAAATCGTCAGACATTGCCAGCGAATGCCGTCGTCAACGTGGAACTGCGAGAAGTTCTGAACAACGCTCCTCAGGGAGTCGCGTTCCTGAGTCGCCGAATCGATAACTTCAATCAGTATCCGATTCCGTTCAGCATTGATTTCGACCCGGCTCAACTGACCAACGGACGGCGGTATGTGATTTATGCCAACGCCATTGTGAACGGTCGTGAAACTCACCGGACTCCGGAACTGGTTCAGGTCCTGAATACATCCGGACAGGTTCGACCAGTCGCCCTGCAACTTGTTCAGGTGAACGCCACCAACACGTACCCAACCAATCCTGGATATGGTCAACAGGTTGGCTATCAGAGCAACGACGCACAAGTGGCCCAGATTGTGAAATGGTTCAACGATTACCTCGGACGAAATCCATCCGATCGGGAACTGGTTACCTGGATGCAGCAGTTGAGTCAGGGACAATCTCTTGCTCAGGTGCAGTTGAGCTTGCTGGCGAACGAACAGTTCTTCAATCGCTGCGACGCCGACAAACGGGTCTATGTGACCCGGATGCACGAACTGCTGATCGGCCGTGCTCCGACAACGGCAGAATTGAACTACTGGGTCGACCGTTACGACGCTCAAGGGGGAATCCGCCGCGACCTCGCCCGCGAATTCCAGGGAGCGTTGGGAATCTACTAATCCCTGCCCCCCCCCACGAAACTCAATGTATGATCACAAACAGGCAGGAGGATTCATTTCCTCTTGCCTGTTTTTTCTTTTGAAACCAGTCCTGCGATGGGGAGGGAAAGGAGACTCGAGGAAGATTCCTGTCCTGGATGATTCACACCTCCGGTAGGGTGCATACAGCAACTCTTTAATTGGCGGTGCATTACGCACGAAGTTTCATCCGGATAGAAACCACACACAGTTTTTGAGACTGAGTTGCGGAATGCACCATCTCTCTGACAAATGTTCGTGCTTCATGCACCCTACGAATCTCGAGGAAGATTCCTATGACGCCTCGCGGAGACGAAGCGACGGGGTTTCGATGGTGACAGTGGTGTTCGGCGGTACGCTCTTTGTCAACCAGACACTGGCTCCAACAACCGACTGTTCGCCAATGAAGGTCAAACCTCCGAGGATGGTGGCGTTTGCATAGATGACGACCCGATCTCCGATGGTCGGATGGCGTTTACTTCCCCGCACGATATTGCCCTCTTCATCTTTCGGAAAGCTCAAAGCCCCGAGAGTGACTCCCTGATAGATCTTCACTCCGGTTCCGATTTCACAGGTTTCCCCGATCACGACTCCGGTTCCGTGATCAATAAAGAAGGATGGGCCAATCGTCGCGCCGGGATGGATATCGATTCCGGTCTGGCCATGCGAGAATTCAGACATCATTCTCGGGATCAACGGGACCTTCTGTCGGTAGAGCTGATGAGCAATGCGATGGACCGTCATCGCTTCCACTCCCGGGTAGCAGAAGATGATTTCATCGAGTCCACTTGCCGCGGGGTCTCCGTCGTAAGCCGCCTGAACATCGGTGGCCAGCATCCGGCGGATCTCCGGGATGGCTCTGAGAAATCGCATCGCTTCCGTCTGGCCTTGTGATTCAAAATCGGTACCCGGTGTCTGGCAGGCACTCATTCCGTTTTTACGGAGATGCTCGTAACGTAAAGCACGACTGATTTGCTGGGAGAGTTTGTCGTGCAGTCCGTTGATCAGATCTCCTACGTAATAGGTCACATTGCCCAGATGAAGATTCTGCCGACGGCGATACCCCGGGTACAGAATTTCCTTGAGATCGGAGAGAATCTCCAGAACCACGCCGGGGCTGGGAAGCGGACAATGCCCGAGGTGATTGATTTTTCCCAGTTCCCAATAACCGTCCACAATCTGATCGGTCAGGGCTGAGAGTTGTTCTTTCAGCGATTGCTCTTGCAGGTGAAGATCAGTCGACATGTGTGAGCGTCCGAAGGGGGCCGTCAAAGCAACAAAGAATGATGAAGGCATTCTTCTGAATTCTGCCAATGTGAAGAGGAGCGATCTGCCACGATTTTTTTACAGGTCGGACTGAATCTGTTGTTGTCTGTCCGCGTGGCAGAATCTCATCAATGATTCTCTCACCAGTCCATCATGATCGGAAAGGAGAAGGAAATGAGCAAGAGCTGTTCGCTCCATTCCAGCGACCGGCCTCACGCCGGTCAGCAACAGCCAAATTGATGCAATCGGGGAGAATTCATAATAGATGGCATACTCTATAACACAAGAAATTGCAAGATTCAGAGCCGTTTTCCCGGGTTTTTACTTGTTTCGACAGAAGTCTTCACAGGGAAGATGAAGCTCCTGCTGAGCCGCATGGGAGATGACGCAATCTCTTTGGTTTGCGGCTCGGCGGGAGCTTCGCCCTCCCGAAGTTATTTTCAACAATGGCAAAGTCCTGTTCGTTTCCCGGGTGTGTCAGATCGGCTACCGGCCGGATTCTTCAGACTGGATTCGTGTTCGACGGGAACGGAGTCGCGTGAACAACTGGGCAAACCGCCCTTCCGGTGGAGTTGCTGTTGCAGTCACAGGTGCGGCCGGTTCTGGTTCGTTTTTCTTCGTAATCGTCTCTTCCGCTTTCGGCTCTGTGACCGAAAACGGAATGGAGACCGCTGCTTCTGGTTCCACGACATCAAATCGGCGCGGGTGCATCAGCAGAGGAGCCGAGGTGGATCGTTTCAGTTGTTCCTGAACATCCCGACGCAGTTGCTGAATGGTTTCCAGCAGGCTCTGTTCGACATCCGCAGTATCGATTTCGTCTGCTGTGACGAACGGGGAAACCGTTTCAAATTCGACGATGGAATCCCGGTCTGATTCTGAAAAGGGCATCTCTTCAGAAAGTTCTTCCAGACGATCCCAGTCAAAACTGTCACGACGTGATTCCGGCAGTTCCTGATAGCGGTCGAGCAGAGTGTAGCGGTCGAGTACCGGTGTTTCGTACATGGGGGTTTTCAATCTGATCGATTCAAATGTCGGAGGGAGCGGAACAACACTGCTGGCATAATTGCCGGCATACTGAAAAGTCTGCTCTGCAAACTCGGGAGAGAATGAGTGATCCGGCTGCTCCGATTCCGGTTCTCCCCCCACTTCATACACGGCATAAGGAGGAGACTCCTCCTGCAGATTTCTGACGTTCTGCTCCAACGATTCACTCTCCGTCCATTCGATCTCCATGGAGTCGATGGAGTCGTCCATCTCTTCTGGCCGGGATCGTAAGAACTCGGGAATCGGGAACTCGTCCGTGTCTTTGTCGGTCGAAGAAATCGCTCGCTTCAGCTTCTCTTCGTTTTCAGTGGAAGTCGGCATCGGCGGCGGAATTTCATTCCAGCGCAACGGCAGTTCTTTCAGGTCGTCCAGAGCCGCGCGAACGACCTCTTCATCGACAGGAGAGCGGTTCATTCCAAATGCGAGTAACAGGGAATGATCGGTCAATTGTGCCAGGCAGCGCAGATTTCCGTCGCTTGCCAGACAGATTAATTCCAGTGCCCGTTCCGAGAAGACCTGAGTCATCTCGGAGACTCCACAGAGACGAAGACGATCCCTGATCAGAGCCGCCGATTCCGGTAACGTCAGCGGAGAAAGGCAAACCTGAATTCCGATTCGCTGCGCAAAGGCCGCCAGCGCCGAATCGGTTAGTTTTTCTTCCAGTTCGAACGATCCGCATAAAAGCACCTGAACGGGAGGAATGCCGTTGGGGGCATATTCCGAAAGAGTGCGGAGTTCCTCAAACAGCTGGGAATTCAAAGACTGGGCTTCATCCAGAATCAGCAACAGTCGCTGATTCGAGAGTTGTGTGACAGCACGCAGCAATCGCAGTCGGGCTTCCTGTTCCGAGAGTCCGACGTAATCGGCTCCCAGTTCAAACAAGGCAGACTGCAGGAACGCCTGACGATTGGGCAGACTGGATGCATTCAGGTAGAGAGCCCGAAAGTCGGCATGCAACAGGTGAGCCACCTGTTTGCAGAGCATGGTTTTTCCGCCGCCGGTCGGAGCGGTGACGACAGCAATCCCACGTGATTGAGAGATGCACTGAACAATGGATTCCAATGCGTCCCGAAACGAATCGCTGGCAACGAAATCGTCTGCACACGGAACCGCCGAAAACGGGCGCCGATTGAGTCCGAAGAATTCCTGATACACAAAACCACCTCACTCAAATGCTCCGTCAAGAGCAGATTGCTCTACCATGTGCCCGCGCAGCGCGTTTTTCGACAACAAAAACGCTGTACTCCACGTGGCGGGGACGGAGAGATCCGTTGCAGGTTGCTCAAGGCGTCATCACCTGTCTGAAACATCGAATCGTTGTGGGCTTTGCATACAGCAAAATGGCAATCCCCGGTATAACCCGCAAGATCGCGCCAGCACTCAGAAAAAGAAGAGTTTCAAATAGGGAAATTCAGAGGAACCACGGAATGTACGGAAAACGCGGAAAAGAAGAGTCGAGACTGGGGGACAAAACCGGCTGTTATTTACTGAGCGCCGGCAATGTCTTTGCGGAGTGCCCGGGCTTCTTTCAGATAGATATGAACCATCGCGTTTTGTGGTTTGTCGGTATTGACGTGTAAAAGCACACGAATCACGCGAGGCAGGCCGGTCGGAACGGCGATTTCCGATGCACATAACAGCGGAACCTGATTCATTCCCAAGTCCCGGGCCGCTTCGGCGGGGAAGGACGCATTCAGGTCCGGCGTGGTCGTGAAAATCGCAGAGACCACTTCAGAAAAGTCGGTCAGTTCATTGCGTGCAATCATCTCCGCCAGCAATTCCCGGGTGGAAGCGAGAATTTCTGACTGCGAATTTTCAAGACAACTGGTTGCACCGCGAATGCCGCGAACGGGCATGTTCATTCCGAAATCGAAGGACGAAGATACCTGACCATCAAACCAGTGGTCTGGTTTGATATCGACGCGGATTGTAGCGAACAGAATTCAGCAGGTCACCCCAGTCGAGAGCCTCATTTTTAGAAATCAGGAGGCCCCACTGGCACGCGGTTACCAGCGTTTTCACTGATAAAAAGCGTGTTTCGAGGCCACGTGAAGATTCAGCCGACTCCAACCCCGATCATTCAGAGGAACCACGGAATGTACGGAAAACACGGAAATAACAGAGACGAGGTGGTGACACTCTTAAGGACCAGTCCCGAAATAAATTCTCGGGTGACCCGGCCAGAATTGGCCGGGTCGCACAGCGACAAGAAGCCTGTCCCTCAGTGTTCGATTCCATAGAAAGCCTTCATTTCCCATGCGGCGATCGATGGACAAAATTCACGGTCAACGACAGAAATAGATGCTGAGGGAAGGTCTTCTTGTGCCTACGGCACCCGGCCAATTCTGGCCGGGCTACCCGGACTTACCGACAAGGAGTAAGCTCGGGAAGTTATTTCGGGACTGTTCCTAAAAACAGACTGCCGACTCAGAGGAACCCTGGATCTCAATGCAACCCGTTTTCCTGATTCCTGTTCCGTGATTTCCGTCTTTTCCGTGGTTCCTTCCCCACTTTAATTCACACTCGGGACTACCAATTCCACTTTCAGGATGGTGTCGATTCGGGCAATCGAATCGAGGAGGTGAGCCTTCGAGTAGCTGTCGAGGGCTAGTTCTTCATTTGACAACGTTTTCTGGGCCGAATCCCGCAGTGATTGAAGATGCATGCGTGTGAGAGTCCGGGCATCGCTGGGGGACATGGACGAATGGACGACCAGAGAACCCAGGCGACGAATCGTCTCTCGCTGCAGGTTTCGACGGAAACCGGAAATCAGTGGACTGCGGTCTTCGTATTTCTGCTTTTCTGGTGTTGTGGTCCATTCCCCGAAGATCCCGTCAACGAGAAGACGGAGATGTTCTGCGAGGGTGTACGGGTTGTCGTCATCGGCCGCTCTGTACTCGGATTCCAGAATACGGCTTAATGTGAAGGAACTGAGTAATCGTCCGACGATGGCATCCTGTTGAGCGAGCACTTCATCATGAATCGAAATGTCAGGCCGAATCGGTGAGGACATTCCCCAATGACTCCAGCGGGAAACCGCCAGATAATTCAGTTCCTTTTTATTGTAATCAGGAGCCGCGAAGGCCGACTCGGCAATGAGTTTCATGGCTTCTCGCTGTTTCTCGGGAGAGACCGACATGAACGGAGCCCGACCTTGATTCTCAGCCTCTTTTTCCGGCTTGTGGTCTCGACTCAGTTCGATCCCGCCGGGGAACTGTGACACCCGCGATGCGGCGGCCCAGTATTGACGGAACAGCAGATGAAACGCCTGTCGGGCACGTTGATATCCGTCCCCTGTTTTGACCGTCCGTTCAATGACTTTGGGGAGAGCATTCGCTGTCAGTGCCATTTGCCGTCGAGAGAATTCGATCGGATCGTCTCCAAGATCGAATCGGTTCGAATACGGATCAGGATCGATCGAGCGGGTTTCTTCATCGGTGGTGTAAGCCAGTGACGGCTCCGTCGATCGGGCTGTGATCTTCTTCAGTTCCGCCGGCTCGTTTGCAGTAATCGGCTTGTAACCATATTCGATGGCCCAGTAATCGTAAGGGCCAAGCGTTTGTGTGTAATACAGTCCCTGCTTTTCTTTTTCCTCTGGAGGAAGAAGATTCGGTGGGGAATAATCCATGACGCTCGCGACAATTCCTTCCTTCAGACCGGTTTCCTTGTCGTTGATCTGATCCAGCGTCTTCCAGGTACTGGCCTTGAAATTATGACGCAGTCCCAGTGTGTGCCCCACTTCGTGCATGACCACTTCTTTAAGGGCCTGATGGATGAATTCTTTGGGAAGATTCCCGTCGACGGAACCTTCGTTGGCGACAAACAGTGCTGCAGCGAAACCGTTCAGGCTCTTGCGTTCAGCACAATGCGAGCAGCCTGACGAGTGTCGATGTCCGGAATGAAACGACTCCTCAACGGAGGCCATGAGAGGATCGTCATTCCCCTGATTCGCTGTCAGAGTTTCCTTGCCACGGAAGATTTCCCAGCGCTGACTCCAGGCTTCCAGAAACCCGGAATCGAAGATGATGTCGGCGTCAAGAATCTGACCTGTGCGGGGATCGATTCGTGACGGTCCCATGGCGAAGTTGGCTTCCGCGGTCATCCAGCGGAAGGTGTTGTAATTCACATTTTCCGGGTCGAAGTCGGGATCATTCGGTTGCTGATCAACTTTGATGGCTCCCGCATACCCCAATTTTTCAAATGCCTTGTTCCACTCCAGAATTCCGGCTTCCACCGTTGGACGCAATGCGACAGGAACGGTGTTCTCAATGTAAAATTTGATCGGTTCCTTTGGAGGAGAGACATCGATGGATGGATCGAGCTTTTGCAGATTCCAGCGATTGACATAACGGACAAAGTGATCGGGATCCTCCTGATTGGAAAAATCCTTGATGGCCGTCACAAAGTAACCGACCCGATCGTCTGCCAGACGAGGTTTGAATCCATTCGTTCCGACAGCGGGGAGAACGCTGACGCTGTAGTGCACTCCGACCTGAACTCCGCGCGAGTTCGGAACTGAATCGATGGGGGTGCTGCCAGAGTAAACGGCGTTAATCTGCAGTTCAACGTTGTTCTCGAAGGCTTTGATTTTTGTCAGAGTCGAGCGGTCTTGAGCGAACCGGAATCCACTTCCGATGGCGCTTCCGATCTGCAGTTCATCGTTCATGAACACCGAAGTCAGGTCGACCAGAATGGCCCCCGTCGGCGTCTTCGTCAGAATCGGGAGCGAGTATAAAATACTGTCGCTGTAAGCCAGGTCGACGGCAGCGGCTTCCGGAGTATTCGGCTTGGCTCGAAAACGGACATTCCGCTGGTAAATGAAGAGCTTATCGTCGGTCTTCTTGAAGAACCAGATGGGGTCGTCCCCGAATCCCCAGGACATGCCTCCCAGGACCGAGCCACGGCTGATGCCACGGGAAATCGAAGGAATCACAATGTATTCCTTCCGCAGCATGGCATCGGTGAATTCGCCGAGAATCTGCTGGTCGCTGGTGTACAGCGTCCACATTCCGGTCACTTTTTTCTTCTTGTCGATCAACTGATCGAAGCGGGCTTTTGCCTTGTCTGCATCCTGCGCCATGGCAGGGGCGGTCATCAATAACGCCAGCCCCAGCAGAGTTCCACGCAGCACATAGTTCATTGACGTACTCTCCCAATGATTTTATTCAAGCAGACACCATTAAAGTTTACCAAAGCCACCTAACCAACGAAAGTTACCTGAATTGCGACAACATGCCGTTCAAGAATTCAAAACTTCGACAGGATTGTCGGAATGACGAAACCAAATGAAACGACTTGTCGTTCAGGTTGCAAAATTGCAACAGAGGGTGATACGACTTCTCACGAATAGACAGGAGAAACTGAGAACCCGTAACAAAACTGCCCCCGATCCGCTCACGGAAAGGAAATTTTCATCGTTTGAGGAGTTTTGTTGGCGGCGCTAATGACGTCGCTTTCAACAACGATACGCCTGTCCGACAGCGCAGACAACGGGGAGAAAATCAGAGTGAACGCGCTTTATGGAAAGTGTGCCCTGGTGAAGAGCAATCGTGTTCGGCACGAAATTGGACTCTCCCTCCCGATCGAATCCAACAGCTTCAAACATGTAAAACCTCTGCTCTAAAAGCATTGACAACCAATCAGCGGATGTCATTTTGTTCAGGCTGACTGTTCATCTCTCCTCAGCTTTGTATCCTGTTGCACGAATTTTCTATTTATGTGCGCTCAATGTGTGCGCTCGACGAAGGTGAATCAGGTGCGTCGAGACGCACCCTGTCGGACTGCGTTCGGATCGCGAGCGAACGCAATTCTTCTTAAGGAGATCAGGAGTGACTCGTTCAATCACGGAACCGGTGTATGTATCGAGAGCCGGACGTACGAAAATTGTGGCGACAGTTGGCCCCGCCTCCAATTCCCCGGAAACCATCAAACGACTGATTCAATCAGGAGTCGATGTCTTCCGTTTGAACTTTTCTCACGGAACACACGAAGAGCATTCGAGAGTTCTCAACACCGTTCGTCAGGTGAGCCGCGAGCTGGGGCAACCGGTCGCAATTCTTCAGGATTTATGCGGTCCCAAGTTTCGACTCGGCCCGATCGCCGGAGATGTTGTCGACTGCCTGCATGGTGATCTCTTTTCTCTGGTGACCTCCAGTAATGGAGAGAACCCGAAGGAATTGACCTGTTCTTACACGCAGCTTCCCAATGACCTCCGTGAAGGAGAAGTCGTTCTGTTTGCGGACGGAACGGTGATGATGGAAGTCGTGCGGACAACTCCTGATCGCGCAGAACTTCAGGTCACACTGCCAGGACGCCTTCGTTCCCGTCAGGGAATCAATTTGCCGGGTTCGCTGCTCAAGGTCCCAGCACTGACAGATAAAGATCTCGCCGACTTGAACTGGACGGTCGGTCATGGAGACGACGTTCAATTTGTCGGATTGTCGTTCGTCCGATCGTCGGCCGATGTGCATCAACTGCGTAAGGAACTGATCGATCGGGGCTGTTCCGCGCGCATCATCGTAAAAATCGAAAAGCCGCAGGCAGTTCAGGACTTGAAAGAGATTGTCGGAGCTTCCGATGCCGTGATGGTCGCGCGTGGTGATCTCGGGGTCGAAATGGAAATTTACCGGGTTCCTACGATCCAGAAACGGGTCATCGCTCTGTGTAACGAGATGCATCGTCCGGTCATTACCGCGACACAGATGCTCAACAGCATGGAACAGTCGAATCGTCCCACTCGCGCCGAGGCGAGTGACGTCTTCAACGCTGTTGTTGACGGCACTGACGCCGTGATGCTGTCCGGGGAAAGTGCCATTGGAAATTATCCAGTGGAAACGGTCGACATGATGCGTCGTATCTGTATCGAAGCTGAACAGTACATCAAAGGCAAGCCTCACGCCAACGGGCAAACGTCTCCCGCTTCGCTCGCAGGACTGGTACAACCGATCAGTCGAGCGATGGTGGATGCGGCGTGCGTCGCGTGTGAAGACCTGCAGTCTCCGCTGATCGTGGCGTTGACGGCAACCGGTCGCACCGCACTCGCCATCAGTAACCGGCGTCCGGGAGCCACGATTCTTGCACTGACTCCGTCGGAGCAGACTGCCCGACTTCTGAGTTTGTGCTGGGGGGTGACGACATTGGTTTCCCCTGATTGTGCGACCAATCTCGCCGCAGTGGAACCGGCCATTGAATGGGCCAAGGCACAAGGTCTCATTCGGGTTGATCAGCATGTGATCATCGTCCGCGGAGAATCCCCCGGCGATACCCCCACACGATCGGTGATCATTCGCAAAGTGTCGTGATGACGTTCCGCTGAAGCTCTTTGAAAGAAACTGACAGAGACGGAGAGAAGCGAATTCGCAGTTTCAGTAGGTCATGCACCGCATGACGATCCAACTGAAGTCTGTTCTCCGCTGGTGACACAAAAAAACCGGCAGCGTTTTGCTGCCGGTTTCCAGAATCGTTCACACCTTCAGATTATGGATTGACTCCACCACTGGCGTTGATGAACGGGAAGAACTGCGGAGAGTTCGCTCCACTGTCGATGACCGCGGAATTGGTGATGACAAAGTCCCACTGTTGCTGGAATCTCTGGAAGGCAGTCAGCACGTCTGGGGCACCCCCAGCCTGAGTGAAGACGTTCGCGCTCCAGTTGCTGCTGTAGACGTTGAAGTTTGTCAGGATTTGACGGTTTCCAGGTGACTTCGTCGGGTCTGCATTGTAGACACCACCGACTACAGTAGGATTCAACACCGATCCGATGTTGTTGTCGAAGTCCAGCCACATGTGGGCCAGAGGATCGAGCTGAATGGTCTGCCGGTTTGCAGGAGGAGTTGCCGTCGCGGTCGTTCTGGCACTACTGGTTCCCACTGTTGCAGAAGCCAAGGCATCCTGAGTCCGAGTGTAGAACCCGAATCGGGAGTTCCCGCTCATGTCATTTCCAGCAATGATCGCGTGTCCAGTCGTATTCAGACGGGCATCAAATGTGACCGCACTGACGTCGTTGATGAAGAACGCCGCTCCCGCAAACTCTTCCCCAAGGCTGGTTCCTGCTCCGAGGGCCAGATGCACACCATCGTTGGCGTTGTACCGAATCTGGTTGTTGGTCAACTGCAGATTCGCAATGACGTCCACATAGGTCTGATCAGCAAATGGGGCATTCGGATCGTAGTTCGCCATGCCGACCAACTCTGGATTGTTCCATGTGACGGTATCAGCAACGGCATCGTTGGTCGAATCCCTGTTCGGAATGACCTGGGGACGGTTTGCACTGCCGTTCACACCGCTGGTCAACTGTTCGGCATGCAGACTCATCCGGAATCCATCTCCCTGGTTGTTCTGGATCACGTTTCCGTCGAAGACGAAGTTGGAACCATTGTCCCGAATTTCAATGTCGACACCATCCCCTCCGTTAAAGGAAGACTCGTTCTGTCCAATGATGCTGTTCTGCACAAGCACGTTCAGAGTTCCACCGTAGAATGGATTTTCTCCGGAACCGTTTCTATTCCCTACCGCGGTGTCGAAGAAGAAGTGCATGCCGTCGTCTCCGAATCCGGTGAAGGTACTATTGGCCACCTGAATGAAGGTGTCCGCACCACGGACAATCGCTGTATCGTTGCCGTTGAAGCTTAATCCGAACCGGCTGCCTGTTCCGCTCTGCTGTCCTCCCAGAGCGAAGACGTTATCGATGTTCAACACCAGAATCTCCGTTCCGGTCTGGTTGATCTGAAACGCGTCGATCCCGTTCTGGGCGATAACCACGTTCGGACGGGCAGGCGGAACATTCGATCCCGGTCCTGCTAACGAACTTGCCGGATCCCCCACATTGATCTCCATGATTGAGTTGATCGTGGATGGGTCCAGAAGCTGCTGGTTGGAGTTGTCGTTGATCTGAATTCCGTTGGCACCGTTGTTCATAATCTGCGAGAGCTGGATGTTCCCGAAGATATCGACGAACAGTTGCGAAGTGGCTGCACCGGTGTTTGTCCGGTTGATTTGAACCCCGTTCTGGCTATGGCCGGTGACGACATTTCCGTCCCAGAGAGCATTTGTTCCGGTAATTCCACCGAAGTAGGAAACATCATTCGTGGTCAGGCGAATCCCGTTGACCTGGGTGGAACCGCCGGTTCCGTAGGTTCCCTGGATCACGTTCGCGAGCAGATCGACCCGGGCATTGGCAGTACCGCCGGTGACGATGTCCACTCCCTGTCCGGCGTTTCCTGCGATCCAGTTCTGGCCGACAACCAGACCAATCCCATCGTAGGTTCCATTCAGTACACCCGCAGCTTCAACATAAATCCCGCTGATGCCGTTGTTGACGATCAGGTTTCCATCCTGAGAATCTCCAACACCGTCAGCGGTCCCGATCTGACCGTTGATGATGGCGTCTCCCTGACGGAAGACCTCGATTCCGTTTCGACCGTTGTTGCTGATCTCATTTCCCTGAACCAGCAGACCGGGCGAGGTCGGATCCCCTGCGGCATGAATGTGCGAAGAGCCGTTGGCGAGGACTTCAATTCCGTCTCCGGCATTCCCGGAGATCAGGTTGTTCAGAATGTCTGCCTGGTCCAGAACGGCGACGCTTCCGGTGAAGATTGAAATTCCCTCTCCATCGAAGAGTGTATTCGTTCCATTTCGGGCGTTGATGATCGCGTTATTCTGAACGACCAGACGTGAGATGGTATTCGGCACATCATTATACAGGTTGAGTGCGATGTTGGCATCTGCGTTGTTGTCAAAGACGTTTCCTTCTCCGTCACCCGTGCCTCCGATGGTCAGGTCGATCGTTGCCGATTGAGTGGCCGAGTAAGTCACGCCGAAGCTGCCGTTGTCCTCAATGGTGTTTCCGGTAAAGGTGCTGATGATACTTCCGGAATCCGAATACAACTCCACGTTCACCCCGGCACCTGCGTTGGCCTGAATCACGTTATTCACGAAATCCAGTCCGATCGGTGAGGCACCCGTATCCGGATTGAGCATTCGCACGCCGTCTCCGGTCACCTGATTACTGATCGTGTTGTTGCTGATGATGCCGAGACCTGGACCTGGCAGTGTGCTGGCTCCGGTGGCAATAATGTTGATCCCGTGGAACTGGTTATTGTCGATCAGGTTGTTGTTAATGGTCATCTCGGTGATGTTTGACCCACTCGCGGCATTGATCTCAATACCGGTTCCATTGGCATGGTCGTTGATGATGTTACGACTGATGACAAGTTCGTTGATGGAACTGTTGGTCAGTTCGATGTTCACCCCGTTGAGACCGTTCGCCTGAACCGCACTCGGAAGAATCACGGAAGGCATGCTGCTGGTATTTACCACTGGTGCAGTGGTGTGACCAATATGAACCGGCACTCCAGTCGGCGTCGGTGAACCAATAATCGGTGCCGGTGGCGTGTATGAATCCGCCTTCGACATGTCGACCTGGTAGCCCAGATCGGCCATCTGTGCAATGGTGATGGCACTGAGCGGATTGACGCCAGAATTGATGTATCCGGTCATCAGCTCATTGTTGAAGACGGATTCCCGCCAGTGCGAGTCGGCTGTTCCCGGTCCTCCGAGGAATTCCACCGGAACACTGGTGCCGGAGGTCCCGAAGATGCTGTTGTATTGTGCAACCGCCTGAGAGCCGGTGAAGACGGGATTGGCTGTTCCAGCTCCGTTGAGCAAGCCTTTGAGTTCCCAGATCGTCCCGATTCCGAGGACGTGTCCCATTTCGTGGAGAATCACATCCAATAGTTCTCCCGAGCTTTCCATTGCGGCCAGGTCGGCCGAGTCGAACTGCATAATCCCGGAGTACGGCAGATACGATCCATCCATTCGCAGAGCTGTCGGACCCGCCTGTCCCAGAATTCCACCCGCTCCGTCGATGAAGACACCCGAGGCAGTGATGAGAACGTCGTCGATCGCTCCTACGTCGGGCAGGTCGCCGGTAATAATTTCTTCCCATCGCTGTTCTGCCAGGGCGAAGATCGCCTGCTGGCTCGGTGTCAGCCCGCCATCAAAGACCAGTGTGATATCGAAGAGAGATGAGGCCGGAGGAGGGAGCGTTCCCATTCCGTTGTTGTCGATGAAGGCATAATTGACAAGCGAGTTCAACATCTGCAGGTTGATCCCGTGGCCGGCATTGCTCCGGATGTCCGGGTTTCCAACGATCAGCAGATTTGTAATGGTGGAGTTGACTCCGTTTACCCAGATACCGTCTCCACCATTTCCAACAATGGTGTTCCCCTGAATCCAGATTTCTTCCTGAGTCATATCCGTGACAGAGAACGTAATCCCGTTCCCGGCATTTCCGTTGACCGTATTGTTCAGAATCGGAAGATTCAGGATCGTTCCGGCCCCATTCCCGAAGATCGCGATGCCAGCACCGGTGCCGGTTCCGAAGCCGTTATTGTTAAACGTATTGCCGGAGGTTGTGCTTCCGATTGCTCCTTCAATGGTGCCGTTGTTGGCGGTTGCCAGCAGACCGTTGTCGCCGTTTCCGTTGAACTCGTTCCCGGAGATCGGTGAACTGAAGGTAATCGTTCCACTTGCCTCCGCATTCAGGGACAGTCCGTTTTCATCGTTTTCGTTGAACTGGTTCGCGTTCTCTGCGGTTCCATCTCCAATTCCGGCAAAGATGATCTCAGAACCTGCGCCATCGGCGTCGACGAACATTCCGTTTTCGGCGTTGTCGTTGAACTGATTTCCAAGGAGTGGATTGAAGAACTCGATCGTCGATGCGTTTTCAGCCTGAACAATCACTCCGTTCCCGGCGTTTCCGGTTGAGGTGTTGCCGTTGAAGGTGATCACATTGAACGTGCTGGCGTTATCCGCCTGAATGGCGATGCCGTCTCCGTTGACGTCGGTACTGTTGGTCACAGTATTGTTGTTGATGTTGGCCGTGATCGTGGCACCGTTGTCTGCCAGCATGCCGATTCCCGTTCCGGATTCATCAACAGTGTTGCCGGAAACCCCCAGAGTGAAGATCTGTCCAGCCTGGATCGGTGGTGCCTGCACGGGATATGCAGTCCCGGCAGGAGTGGCCACGGTTCCGGCGGCGACGATCGCAGAGTCTGGTCCATCAGCCAGGATGAAAATCCCAGCAGACGCTCCGGGAGTTGCATCGAAGCCGGTGACCAGGTTCCCCGCTTCGGCTGCTCCATTGTTATTAGTGGCATTGCTGACAGCCAGATGCAGGGCATTGGCTCCGTCTCCATTGATGTGCTGGATCCGGATTCCATAATCCCCGGCGGTTCCGGCAGTAATATTATTACCGGCAATCACTCCCAGGCCGTCAAATGCCAGTCCCAGTGGACCAGAGGTATCACTGACCAGATCAATCCCGTTCACGACATTCTGGAAATTATTACCGTGAATGTAGAAGCCGTTCGTGGAGGCCGTCCCGGGAGCCATCACGATCCCGCTGCCGGAATCCGATCCGTCGATCGTGAATCCGAAGACCTCGTTACTGTTGCCGGCGATCTTGATGACATCTTCGTTGCCACCAACTCCGGCACTGTTCGAGAGAGTCGGCCGTGCGCCGCCGAGGCCGCTGGTGGTTCTCAGGCGATCGATAATGTTGACCGCCAGAGGAGCGTCATATCCCGGGAACCAGGCTTCCGTGAGAGGAAGCTGGGCTGCCGGCAGATCCACTTCACCGAACAGACGCTGACCGGTGTAGCTTCCTGCAGGTCCGTCGACCAGTGTGATTCCTGTGTCAAGCCGACCAGTCGTCGAGCCGTCTTCCCGATAAACAAAGATGATCTGGAATTCATCTGACCGTCCGGAAGTCTCATAGGCGTCCAGAGACTGGTACGGATTTTCAATCGTTCCGTCCCCACCTGCTCCACCTCCGGCATTTGGATCAATGTAGGCAATGGTGATTTCAACACCATTGGGGTCCTGAGCATTCTGGTACGAATTGGAGGAAGTCTTCCCTACCGGGATGCGATAACGCCGCTGGACCGATTGTGTCATGTACGACTGTACCGGAGCACGACGGAAGAACCGTCGGGGGAGTCCTTTTCCGAACGTGTACTCGAAGTTCAGCGAGAACAGCGACTGGAACATGTCGTCATAGGTATAGATTCCGTTCATCCAGAGATTTTCGGAGATCTGGGCCTGAAGACGGGCACTTCCCCCGGTGGTGTCAATGTTCTCACCAGTGAGATGATAGACTCCGAGCCCCCATTCGAAGCCGTATTTCCCGATCCCTGGCATCGGTGTGGCCATCTCGATATCGAATGATTTCATTGCGTTATCGAAATAGCGCGTCACCTGTGCCGCGATGTTGTGACCGACAAAGTCAGGTGTTCCAACTGTTGCATGGGAAAATCCCTCTGTTTCCCCAACTGGAATCCCGAAGTTTCCTCGCAGGCTATAGTAGTTTCCGATCGATTCGAAACTTCCCCCCACCTGATTGAAAGCCCGGACGTGTCCGTCGTCCCAATCCCACCAGATCGAGGCCCCGTAGACCCGATCGCGGTCGGCGTTGTATTTTCGGATCCCTGCCCCGATGTTTGCAGCAGCGACCCCGTAATCGGTCACGTTGATTCTGGGGTTGATCCAGGTCAGCGCATCGTCCGGAGACCCAAGCAGCGGAACGAGGACGTTGAAATTGGTATATCCCCCGTCGTATCCGTATTGATCAAGGTTCGTTCGTCCCAAGCGCCAGAACGGCTGCTTGTTTTCGGATGCCATGCTGGCGAATCCGACCCCACCTGGACTGGACGGTGGTGATGCGAAGTAACTGGGATCCAGGGGATTGGCCCCCATTGGTGGAGGCGAGAATTCCGCCTGCGCCTGCTGGATCTCAGGTCGATACTGGCTCTCCGGTATTGATCTGACACTTCCGGAGGCACTTCCCCCCAGACGAGCCGATCCGGCGTCCCCAGAGATTTCAAATTGTCCATACCGGCTCTCTTCGTCGAACGGGGAACCTCCCGGTACGACAAACAGTTCCGCCCGGGTTGGCGATGCCAATCCCAGACAAACTGCAACCATGGACAGCCAGCGCTTACGTGCGTGTTTCATCGATTGCTCCAGCATCCTGCTGACAATCTCTCTCTCGAGGGGGAAGGACTTCAACACTGCCCAGTTCCGCTGAGCGGCGCTCTCCCGTCACTCCGGCATTACCCACGTTCCAGACTCTCTCAATGTGAGAGAATGTCGAACGACGTGAATGACTTCGGTTGCGACCGGAACAAACCGGTCCCGCCGGGCAGAATCAGTACGTGACGATCCTGTCGACAATGACGGTTATCCTGAAGGATCGGTCTGCGCGGGGGGGAGAGTTCAAAAGAAAACCGACGGTGGAAAGAAATAACGATTATTCGATTTTTTACGACATCAGCGCAGGCATTCGAGATTACCCATCTTTTCTATTCGGAACCGATTTTCCCTTCATTGGGAAATCTGGCGAAAACTGCCGGTTCATCAGACTTCACAGCGGTCGCAATTTGCCGGAGAATGCAATACCGTGTGTTTTATGAAGATGGGCCAAGCGGCTCCGGTATTCTGATCTGAGTGCATCGCACTGAGAACGTGCATATTGTGAACGTGTACTCAGAACGTTTTGCCTTCCTGTGACCTCGTGAGGAGAATGTTTCGATGAAGAATCTGTTTGCGGTATTGACTGTTGCTTTGATGTGCAGCTGGACTGTTGGTTGCGGCGCCCCAAAAGAGCCAGCACCGGCACCAGCTCCAGAAGCTCCTGCTCAGACTGAAGCTGCTGGCGAAAAGAAGGAAGAAGTGAAAGCTGAAGAAAAGCCAGCTGAAGAAAAACCAGCTGATAAACCTGAAGGCGGCAGCGCAGAAAAGTAAGCATTGAATCGAAAGTCTTCGGTCGGAATCCCTTTTTGAGGGCATTGATCGACCGGGATTCAAGTCGATGCTGATTTATATAAATAAGGCGACCTCGGAGGTCATTCTCCCAGGTCGCTTTGTTTTTTAATGGTTTGCGAATCTTCACGATTCTCCGCAAACAAATAAACCCAAAGACATTAAGACGAGTCACCTGAAGCCTTCAGGTCCAGAAAGCGATTTTTTTACGAATCGGTAACATTTTAGCGGAATGAAGTCTGTTCAAATTGCAAAGAGATTTTTACCGCAAAGACGCGAAGGACACCAAGAAAGAGCGAACCACGAATAAGCCGAATCCGACGAATCTTTTGTCAGGAATCTCACTCTGATTCATTCGTGTGATTCGTTCGATTCGTGGTTTCTTCCACACGTAATTCAGGCCATTTTGACCAGACAGACTGGTTGGAGGAGATGACTCACTCATGATTTCCAACCCCTTCG
>Ga0182745_1000947_pt1 | contig 29466 bp, 27 predicted proteins | sample eDN3rd30CKraftBY_FD_128523 | JGI IMG/M metagenome (GOLD analysis project Ga0182745, IMG submission 128523) | Enriched backyard soil microbial communities from Emeryville, California, USA - eDNA 3rd pass 30_C Kraft BY (version 2) (version 2) | ecosystem: Environmental > Terrestrial > Soil >... | reverse complement strand
TCGAAGAGCGCATTGCGGCCTCGATCTACAAGCAGGGCGAGGCGAAGCAGACGGCCGGCGATGCCGTCGGCGCCGTGGACGATTTCCTGCGTGTCGGCCTGCTGGCGCCCAATGCCCAGGTCAGTGCCAACGCCGAATTCGATGCCGCCGGCATCCTGCTGCGGGACAAGCAGTGGGAGCGGGCGTCGCAAGTGCTCGAAGGCTTCCGCCGCAAGCATCCGGATCATGCGCTGATGCCTGAAGTGACTCGCTCGCTGGCGGTGGCGTATCTGGAAACTGGTCGGGCCGGCGAATCGGCAGCAGAGTTCGAGCGAATCGGCGCACGTGCGGAAGAGCCCCCCGATGTACGTCGCGAAGCGCTGTGGCAGGCCGCGACCTTGTACGAGAAAGCTGGATCGCAAGCGAATGCGGCGCGTGCGTACGGCAACTACATCAAGCAGTTTCCCAGCCCGCTCGATCCCGCTCAGGACGCGCGCCAGCGGCTGGCGGATATGGCGAAGGCGCAGAACGACGCTGGCACGCGTTCGCAGTGGATCGGCGAGATCATCGCGGCAGACAAGGCAGCCGGTGCGGCACGCACCGATCGCAGCAAGTATCTGGCCGCGCGTGCCACGCTGGAAACTGCCGAGCCGCAGGTGGCGTCGTTCAATTCGATCAAGCTCGTGGTGCCGCTCGACCGGTCGCTCAAAGCCAAGCGCGGTGCAATGGAGAAAGTCCTGAGCACGTATGGCCAGGCGCTGGACTACGGCGTGGCGGAAGTCACCACCGCGGCCACTTATGGTATGGCCGAGCTGTACCGGCAGCTCGGCGCGGATCTGATGGCGTCGGAGCGTCCTGCGGGCCTCGATGCCGACGCGCGCGAGCAGTACGACGTGCTGCTCGAAGAGCAGGCATTCCCGTTCGAGGAGAAGGCGATCGAGCTGCACGAGACCAATGCCGGTCGCACCAGCACCGGCGTGTACGACGAATGGGTGCGGCGCAGCTTCGAGGTGCTGGCCAAGCTCAAGCCGGCGCGCTATGCGAAAGCGGAGGTCAGTGAAGACTATGTACCAACGCTACGCTGAATGCCCACGCGACGCCGGGACTGATCGTGCAACTGGCACGGCCGAAGGCGTGCTTGCGTTTATCGCGTCTGGTCCTCTTGCAACAAGACGTCGAGTTGAAAGGCGTCGTGGCGTGGCGCGACTCTGTCTCGTGCTTGGCTCGATCATGGTCCTCACCGCCTGCGGTTCCGCGCCTTCCAGGCCAGAGCAGGAATCGAAGGTCACGGACGCCGCTGCGATGCAGCTTCCCCCGACCGAGGCGCCGATCCCGCCGGAAGCGTTGCAGCAGTTCGACAGTGCCGTGGCCTCGATGAGCTCCGGCGATCTTGTGGTGGCCGAGCAGGGCTTTCGTGCGCTGAGCGACGCCTATCCCCAGTACTCGGGCGCGTTGCTCAACCTGGGCATTCTGCAGGCCAAGGCCGGCAAGCTGGAGGACGCAGAGAAGACCATTCGCGCGGCCATCGATCGCAACGCGAACAGCGCTGCCGCTTTCAATCAGCTGGGCATCGTCTACCGGCGTCTCGGCCGCTTCGAGCAAGCCAATGAAGCCTATCAGCGCGCACTGCAAGTCGACCCGAATTACGCGCTGGCCTATCTGAATCTCGGTGTGCTCTGCGATCTGTACTTACAGCAGCCGCAGCGCGCACTGGAGTCATATGAGCGCTACCTGTCGCTGGCGGCAACGCCGGATGCCAAGGTGGCCGGCTGGGTGACCGAGCTGAAGGCGCGGCTGAGCAATCAGCGCAGTGCGAGGACGCAATGATGAGATCACTTGTGACGGCCGCACTGTGGCTGCTCGGATTGCACGCGGCATGCGCTGCGGACACTTCACCGACGAATTCCTCGTCACAAGAAGTGCGGGCCGGGGCCTCGGCCGCTTCCCAGTCCTCGCCGGCTTCTCATGCATCGTCCGATGCCGCTGCGCCTGCTGAGAAACAGGCGTCGGCGTCCGATGTGCCCAAGGCCGATACAGATCGTGTGCAGCCTTCTGCGGCTGCAGCCCAGCCCAAGCGCACCGGCGACCGGCTCGATCTGGATCCGACCATCGTGACCGGCAACCGCGAATTGCCCAAGGTGCTATACATCGTGCCCTGGAAAAAAGCCGAACTGGGCGACCTGCCGTCGCAGCCTTTCAACACGCTGCTGGACGAGGCGCTGACCCCGGTGGATCGTGACGTTTTTCGTCGGGAAGTGACGTACTACGGTGCGGTGTCGGCAGGTGCCAACAGTGCTGCTGCACCGTCGTCGTCGCAGGCTGCAGGTCCTGAGAAATAGGTCGCAGCGCCGCTGGCCGGCATGGGGAGACTGTGGTTTTGGTCAAGCAACGTACAACGGTTCGTGCGGCGCCCGGGCGTCGACCGATCTTTCGCGCGCGCATTTTACTCGAGACTTCGCACCGCGCCTGAACGCGGCATAGCAGAGGAGTTACGTCGATGGAGCTGTATCACTTCATGGTGAATTTCTTCAGGGAGGGAGGATTCTTCCTGTATCCGCTGGCCTTCATTTTCGTGGTGGGCGTGGCCATCTCGATCGAGCGGTTCATCTATCTCACCGCCGAGACCACCGCCAACCGCCGCATCTGGAGCCAGGTGGTGCCGCTGATCAACAGCGGCAACTTCAAGCAGGTGGTCGCGGTCACCTCGAAATCCAAGGCGGCCATCGCCACGGCGCTGAACTACGGCATTGCCAGGCTGGCGAGCGCGCGCCGCCGCGACGATGTCGAGAAGGCGATGGACGAAAGCCTGCTGGAGATCATTCCGCGCATGGAGAAGCGCACGCACTACCTCTCGGCGCTGGCCAACATCGGCATGCTGACCGGCCTGCTCGGTACCGTGGTCGGCCTGATCTCGGCCTTCGCCTCGATCGCCACCGCCAATCCGGCCGAGAAGGCCAGCCTGCTGGCGGCCAGCATTTCGGTGGCCATGAACAACACCGCCTCGGGCCTGTTCGTCGCCATCACGCTGCTGCTCACGCACATGTTCCTGGAAGCCAAGACCACCAAGCTGATCGACAGCCTGGAGATTGCCGTGGTGAAGTTCCTGAACTCGGTGGTCGAGCGGCGCCAGGACGACGCCGAAGAAGAATCTGCACCGGTTGCGTCGCCCCGCGGCCGCGCCACTGCCCACGGTTGATCCGCACCGGCGCTGGAGGAAAGAGGCATGGCGCAGTCCAAGGTCGCGCGGCGCATCGGCCGCAACCATGCGCGTTATCGCGGGCGACATGAAATCAATGTCGTGCCCATGATCGACATGATGATCATCCTGGTCTTCTTTCTGATCTTCACCGCGGTCTTCACCAAGACCAACGTGCTCGAGCTCAACCTGCCGGCCGCCGACAGCTCGGTGCCGGACCTGCCGCAGGGGCTGAACCTGGAAGTGATCGTGCGCAAGCAGGGGATCGACGTGGCCGACCGCGGCACCGGCGTGCTGCGCAGTCTGCCGATCGCGGCCGAGGGCTACGACCTGAAAGGTCTGTCCGAGTATCTGCAGATGGTGAAGTCCAAGTATCCGCAGACCCAGAACGCCACCATCCTGCTGGAGCAGGACGTGCAATACGACACGCTGGTGCAGGTGATGGACGCGGTCCGCGTGTTCCCGGTGCCGGGTTCGCAGTGGGATCTGGCGGAGCTGTTCCCGGAAGTGTCCGTGGGAGACGCCCCCACATGAGACCGTACCGACTGATGCGTCACCGCCGCCGCCAGAAGACCGAGGCCGGCGGCCACATGACCCTGGTGCCGTTCATCGACATGCTCATGATCCTGGTGGTGTTCCTGCTGGTGCACACCTCGGACGTGGACGTGCTGCCCAACACCAAGAACATTTCCATTCCCGAGTCGATCTCGGACCACAAGCCGCGGCCCACGGTGGTCGTGATGATCACCAAGGACGACCTGCTGGTGGACGGCCGCTCGGTGGCCTCGCTGGCCGAGGTGATCGCCGCGACCGACCCGGTGATCGCACCGCTCAAGCAGGCGCTGCAGGCGCAGGCCGACACGGTGCTGAAGGATGCGGCCAGGCAGGACATCGCCGAGCGTGAAGTCACGATCCTCGGGGATCGCCACACGCCCTACAGCGTGCTGCGCAAGGTCATGGCGACCTGCACGGATGCGGAATACGGCAAGGTTTCGCTGGCGGTGATCGAGCGTGAGCAGCGCGCCCGCGCGGCGTCCTGATGACGAGAAGCAGCATGGCACTGGCGCCGTACTACAGACTTTACGAACTGCCCTGGTCGCCCACCGAGGAGATCGAGCGCCGGTTCCGCAAGGTCCTGCGCAATGTCTTCATCCTGTTCGCGGTCCTGGCGCTGCTGATCCCGCTGTTGCCGGTGCCGGAGAAGGCACAGGTGCAGCAACCGGCGATCCCGGATCGCATCGTCAATCTGGTCATCGAAAAGAAGATTCCGCCACCGCCACCGCCGCCGCCGACCCAGGTCGAGCCCAGGCAGATACCGCAGCCGGTCGAGAAGGTTGCGCCGCCCAGGCCGCAGCCACGCCAGCCGGATGCACGTGAAAAAGCACAGAACGCCGGACTGCTGAAATTGCAGGATCAGCTCGCCGAGCTGCGTGACAATTCGGTGCTCGACAAGGCCGCGATGACCCAGAACCTGACCGGCAAGGTCGGCGAGAGCACGGCCTCGGAGCGTTCGCTCATTACCTCGAAAGTCGGCGCCGGCAGCGGCGGCATCAATACGGCGGCGTTGAGCCGCGGCTATGGCGGCGGCGCAGGTTCGCTCACCGGCCATACCACCACGCAGGTCACTTCAGCGACGCTCGCAGCCCAGGCCAACGATGGCGTGAGGCGAGGTGCCGACAGCAGCAAGGCGTCGCGCAGCCGCGAAGAGATCGAACTGGTGTTCGATCGCAACAAGGGCGCGATCTATGCCATCTACAGCCGTGCCTTGCGCGAAAAGCCCGATCTGAAGGGCAAGCTGGTGCTGGAGCTGACCATCGCGCCGGGCGGTGAGGTCACTGCCTGTCGCGTGCTGTCGAGCGAGCTGAACGACCCGGACCTGGAACGCCGGCTGGTGGCGCGGGTGAGATCTTTCCGTTTCGAGGCGCGCGACGTGCAGACCATCACCACGACCAAGCCCATCGACTTCTTCCCTGCCTGATCGTCACGCGCTGCGGCCGCTGGCGGGCGGGTGAACCGTCCGTCGCGATCCGGCCGCCGTTCGCCGACGAGACTTGTCAGCCGGGGGAGTGGATCGGGATGATGCGGCGCATACGAGGAGCCCAGCGCATGAACATCGACTCGGAAATCCGTCACTTCGTCGACCTGTCCTCGATCGACAAGGCCCGTTTCCTGGCGCATTTCATGTACGAGCTGACGCTGGAAGGGCGCAATTTCTACAGCCCCGGCGGCGACCAGAACATCGATGCCAACAAGCTGCGCTTCATCAACGAAGTGCAGCACCGCGTCACCCGGTTCATCGAGCAGATCCTGATCGACGATCCGGCCCGCTCCAGCGACGACGTGATGCTGCGGCTGCTGCTGGCGCCGCGCAGCGAGAAGACCATCGAAACGCTGGTGCATTCCGCTTATACGCGCACCGTTCAGGCCACGGGCTGAAAGCGTCGTCAGCTTCCGGCGGCGGCCGCCTTGTCGCTGGCCGCGCTCGCATCGGTCTGCACATCTGCCTCGAACAACCGCTCCAGCTCCCTTGCGGCGAGCTGCGAGGTCTGGATCAGCTTCTGTTCGTCATCGCGCGCTTCGCGCTGCATCTGCAGCGTATGGATGTCGTGCTCGTCGAAGCGCTCGATGCTGTGGCTCGCTTCCGCTCGTGGCATGCCGAGCGCTTCCAGCGCGTGCTGCGCCAGGTTGAGGCTCGACCAATAGGTTTCGCGAACGATGTAGCGCACGCCCAGGTCCATCAATCGCAGCGCGTGCTGGCGATTGCGTGCGCGGGCGAGCAATTTCAGGTGGGGATAGTGCCGGCGCACCAGTTCGGCGGTGCGTACGGATGCCTCGACGTCGTCGATCGCGAGTACGAATACTTCGGCCCGTGCTGCGCCCGCAGCTTCCAGCAACTCCGCCCTGGAAGCGTCGCCGTAGTAGACCTTGTTGCCGAAGCGGCGCACGAAATCCACCTGCGCCACGCTGGCCTCGAGCGCCGTGAAGCGGATCTTGCGCATGCGCAGGATGCGGCCGACGATCTGGCCGAAGCGGCCGAAGCCGGCAATGATCACGCGGCTGTCATCGCTTTCGATGTGATCGAACTGGCGCTCGGCGCGCCGCGTGGTGAGCTTCGGTTCGAGGAAGCCCTGCAGCATCATCAGCGGCGGTGTGGCGATCATGGAAACCGTCACCACGATCACCAGCGTATCGGCCAGCGACTGCTGCATGACGCCGTAGCTGACCGCCAGCGAGAACAGGACGAAGCCGAATTCGCCCGCCTGCGGCAGGGCGAACGCCAACCCGCGCGAACTCTGCGGCGTATGTCCGGTTGCCCGCGCCAGCACCCACAGCGTCGCGAACTTGATCACCAGCAAGCCGCCGGCCAGCGCCGCGATCTGTCCGGGGTGTTCGAGCACCAGTCCCACGTTCGCAGTCATGCCCACCGACATGAAGAACAGGCCCAGCAGCAATCCCTTGAAGGGTTCGAGGTCGGCTTCCAGTTCGTGCCGGAACTCGCTTTCGGCCAGCAGCAGTCCGGCAACGAAAGCACCGAGCGCCATCGACATCCCCACGCTGTCCACCAGCAGTGCGGTGCCGATGACGACGAGCAGCGCCGCGGCGGTGAACGCTTCCTTGACGCGTGTTTCGGCAACCACGCGCAGCACCGGTCGCAACACGAGACGGCCGCCGAAGATCAGCAGCGCCAGGACCGCCAGCCCTTTTCCCGCCGCCGCCATCGTGGCCCCCAGGGTGAGCTCGCTGCCGTGTGCGCCGAGTAGCGGCAGGATCGCCAGCATCGGCATCACCGCGATGTCCTGGAACAGCAGGATGGAGAAGGCCGAGCGCCCATGCTGAGTGTTCAGTTCGCGGTGCTCGGCCAGTAGTTGCAGCACCAGCGGCGTCGAGGACAGCGACATTGCCAAGCCGACGATGACCGCTGTCGATGGCGCGAGTCCCAGCCAGTACGCGAGGGCCGCGAACAGGATGGAGGTGACGACCACCTGCGCCACGCCGAGCCCGAAGACCGATTTGCGCATCGCGCGCAGGCGTGAGGGCTGCAGCTCCAACCCGATCACGAACAACAGCAGCACGATGCCGAACTCCGCGATGTGCAGCACGCTTTCGCCGTGTTTGACCAGGCGCAGCCCCCACGGGCCGATGACGATGCCGGCCGCCAGGTAACCCAGTACCGAACCCAGCCGCAATTTACGGAACAGCGGCACCGCAATTACGGTAGCCGCCAGAAACACGGCTGCATACGCCAGCAGACTCATGGGTGATCCCCGGATGAAAGGTAGAGACGGACAGGTACGTCCTGACGTAGTGATCGTAGCAGGGGCGGTGCGCGGCCGGCTGCACGGGCAATCAGGGCCGACCTCATGGCTGCCGGCCGCCGGCGACATGGATCATGCCGTGCTTTTTTTGAGGACATCCCTAAGGACTTGCATGCATCCGGCCGCCGCCCGCCCCCTGCTCACGATCGATGACACCGATTGCATCGTGTTCGTGAACGACGCCTGGGTACGGTTCGCCCGCAGTGTGACAGCGGGACTGGCGCAGGCGTTGACGGTCGATGCGGTGATCGGTCGTCCCATCTGGGACTTCGTCGATGGCGTGCAGGTGCGTCAGCTGTGGGAAGTGCTGTACGAGCGGGTTCGTGCCGTCGGCGCGCCGGTGTTCGTGCCGATGCGTGCCGATACGTCCCGCATGCGACGGGTGTTCGACGTCGAGCTGCATCCGCTCGGCGAGCGTGCGATTCAACACGTATATGAATGTGCCTGGACCGAGGCGCGCCCACCGGTCGCGCTGCTTGATTACGCCTCGCCTCGCAACGGCCACAGCCTTCCGCGCTGTGCGTGGTGTGCCCGTATCCAGGTTCGTGTCGGTGTCTGGGAAGAGATCGAAGATGCTCAGCTGCTGTTGCATCTCGATCCGACGGATGCGCTGCCGATACTCAAAAGCGCAGCCTGTTCCACCTGCAAGCAGTCGCTGTTGAAGACATTTCCGGCGCGCGTGGCGTAGCGGAAGCCTGTCGTGTCGTTGCCCGCAGGCCTGCGTGCGGAGGCATTCTGGTAGACTTCCGCGCCTCATGAATATCGCCTGCAAAAAGCGCTGCCGGATTCGCCCCCGGGCTTGAACCCGACTCCCACGCGCCGTTTTCGCCATGCCTCGTCACGATCTGGTTTTCCCCGTCAAAGATGCCGAACTGCGCGAAGACGTGCACATGCTCGGCGCGCTGGTCGGCGATGTCATCCGCGAGCAGGGTGGGGACGATCTGTTCGAGGCCGTGGAAAGCGATCGGCAGGCCGCCATCGCGCAACGCGAAGGTGAAGCGGAAGGCGCGGTGCAGCTCGTCGTGCGCACTCGCGACGTTCCCGCAGCGCAGGCTCGCGATCTGGTGCGAGCGTTCTCGACCTGGTTCGAAATGGTCAACATGGCGGAGAAGGCGCATCGCATCCGCCGTCGCCGCCAGTATTTCAACGAGGACGCGACCCAGCCCGGCGGCATCGAGGAGGCCATTGCCACGCTCAAGGAGAAGGGCCTGGCGCTGGCGGACATCCGTCAGCTGATGTTGCAGATGTGGATCGAGCCGGTGTTCACGGCTCATCCCACCGAATCCACCCGCCGCACCATCCTGCGCAAGCAACAGAAGATCGCCCAGCTGTTGCTGGGCCGCCTGGGATTGTCGCGCTCTGCCGCTGAAACGCGCCGGATCTGGGAGCGCATCCGCACTGAGGTCACGTCCGGTTGGCAGACGGCGGACAACTCGCGCGAGCGGCTCACGGTCGCGGACGAGCGCGAGCACGTGCTGTTCTTCATCGTCGAAGTGCTGTACCAGATCGTGCCGGTGTTCTACGAGGAGATCGCCGCGGCGCTGGAAAAAGTTTACGGCCCCGAGGCGCGCGATCTGGAGCTGCCGGAAATCCTGCGTTTCGGCTCGTGGGTGGGCGGCGACATGGACGGCAACTCGGACGTGAACGCCAAGACCATTCGCGAAACCATCGCGCGGCATCAGCAGCTCATCGTCAATCGCTACTTCCTGGAGTGCCAGGGCCTGGCGGAGTCGCTGTCGCAGAGCGCAACTCGTATCGGGATTTCGGCCGGGCTGCAGGAGCGCATCGAGCGTTATCAGGCGCTGCTGTCGGCGGCGCACTCGTTGTCGCCGGCGCGTCACGATCGAATGCCGTACCGGGTGTTCCTCGGTCAGGTGATGGAGCGGCTGCGCGCCACCTACGAAGGCCGGCAGGGCCACTATGAATCCGCCAGCCATTTTCATGCTGACCTGAATCTGATCCTGGAAAGCCTGCTGGCGAACCGCGGTGCGCATGCTGGCGCTTTCCAGGTACGTCGCCTGATGCGCCGTGTGCGTACTTTCGGGTTCCACCTGGCAACGCTGGACATCAGGCAGAGCTCGGCCGTGCATCGCGCCGTGATCGGCCAGGGCTTCGGTGATTCGAGCTGGAACTTGCGCATGGGCGAGGAGCGCAGCGCGCGGCTGAGCCTGGCGCTCGAGCGCGATGAAAGCCCCACTGCGGTACTGGACGCCACCGGCAAACGCGCCCTCTGGGTATTCGAGGCGTTGGCGCATTGCCGGCACCGCAACGGGCCGGACTCGATCGGCCCCTACGTGGTCAGCAGCACCCGAGGCATCGACGACATTCTCTCCGTGCTGTTGCTGGCGCGCTGGGCGGATACCGCGGATCGCCGCTGCGGTGACGTGCCGGTGGACGTGGCGCCGCTGTTCGAATCGGCCGAGGCACTGACCCGCTGTGGCGACGTGATGCGGCAGCTGTTCAACGAGCCCGTCTATCGGCGCCATCTGCTCGGGCGCGGCAATCATCAGTACGTGATGATCGGCTACTCGGCCAGCAAGAAGGATTCGGGCGTGATCATGTCGCGCTGGCTGGTGCGCCAGGCGCAGGAGGCGGCGGTGGCGGCAGCCAATGAGGCCAATATCGACCTGACGCTGTTTCACGGTCAGGGCGGTGCCTTCGGGCGCGGCGGCGGCCGTACCGAGGCGCTGGTCCGCAGTGCGCCGGAAGGCGCTCGTCGCAACAGTCTGCGCATGACGGAAGCAGGCGAACTGATCAACGAAAAATACGGATTGCGGCCGATCGCGCTGCGAATCTTCGAGCAGGGATTCAATGCATTGGCGCTGGCCGGCACGGGCGTGCTGCCGCCGGAAAGTGTCGAGCCGCGCTGGCGCGATGCGATGGAGCTGCTCGGCATGGAAAGCGCTCGCGTCTACCGCGCCATGGTGTTCGACGACGCGGAATTCCCGGAATTCTTCCGGCAGCTCACGCCCATCGATGTCATCGAGCGAATGCAGATCGGTTCGCGCCCGGTCACCCGTATCGAGCGCGATGGCATCGCCGCACTGCGTTCGATTCCCTGGGTGTACGCCTGGTCGCAATGCCGTTACATGGTGCCCGGCTGGTACGGCGCCGGCTCCGCACTGGCGGCCGTGGGCAAGATGCTCGGTGCCGAGTTGCTCAAGCAGATGTATCGCAACTGGTTCTTCTTCCAGAACCTGGTCGACGACATCGAGCTGTCGCTGGCGCGCGCGGACCTGGCAATTGCCGCGCACTACGATGAGCTGGTGGAGGAGCGGTTGCGCCGTTTCATTCCGGCGATCCGCGACGAATACGCATTGACCAAGCGGCTGGTGCTGGAAATCAAGGAGGAGCAGTGCCTGCTGGAAAGCGAGCCCACCATCCAGCGCTCCATCCGGCTGCGTAATCCTTACATCGATCCGATGCACCTGGTGCAGGTGGATCTGCTGAAGCGCTGGCGCCGTGACGGGCGCGAAGACCGTGAGACGCTGGCGGCGCTGCTGTCGTCGATTTCGGGAATCAGTCAGGCGCTGCAGGGCGCCTGACGTTGCGGCAGGAATTGCCTGCTTTAGCCGGTGCTGACGTTGCTCACGTAGGGCAGCAGCCAGTTCACCACGGTGTCCAGGCCGGTCTGATTGCATTCCTGGAAGAGCTCGGGGCGCTCCTGGAGCAGTCGATACGCAAAAGCCACGACATCGGTCGCATGGCATCGGCGCGACTCGGGCAGTCGCAGCCACTCTTCCAGAATGCACGTTCGCTCATCGAGCTGTGCCATGTCCCCCTCCGCAGCTGAGCTGCTGGGTTTTTGTGCGCGCGGAAAATAGCAGCGTCGTGCTCGTCGTGCATCCGGTTTTTTCTTGGGTTGCCAAGGCAACGATGTGGGTCGCAGCATCGCGCGTCGCTCCTTTGGCAGGGGGCTCGTGCAAACAAGCAGATAGCGTTGGCGGCTCGATTCGGCTGGAACGTGCGGCGCGCACTGTTGCGTATCTGTCGGGCGCATCGATGTCGCCATCGGCGCGACTCAGCGGAGATTGCGCGCAAGACAATTGAGGTATGTGGTGCATGGAGGTGTTCGGCGCTGCATCGATTCGCGTCGATTAGAGTCGCGAACGACTCGCGCGACCGTGACTCGTGTCGCGGTGTGGACAAGTACGCAGTGCCTGGAACTGTGAAAAATCTGCTCGTATGTCGTCCTCGCCATTGTGTTGTTCATGGCGGCTTTCCCTGAATTGCACGCTTGCGTCTACCCATGCGTCGTTGCAATGCGGCAGAATTGCGCCCCTTTCAAACGACGCAACGGGCGCACGCCCACGAGATACTGCCTTGAAGAAGCGAACCTCGAAGAAGACCTCCTCCGTCCGGACTGCCTGCCCGTGGGTGACGCTGCCGCGTAGCGGCTCGAACCTGCACGTGGAAGACTTCCTGACGTTCCGGCTCACGCGGCTGTCGAATGCGCTGCGCACCAACCTGACCAAGCGCTACCTCGAAGAATTCGAGCTCAGCCTGCCGGAATGGCGCCTGCTGGCGCTGGTGACACGGTTTTCTCCGCTGCGCTTCTCCGAACTCACCAGCCGCAGCAGCATGGACAAAGGCCAGGTCAGCAGGACGCTGCGCGTCATGACCAAGCGCGGCCTGACCAAGACCAAGATCATCGCCCAGCGCGGCTCGCGTGCGGCCGAAGCACTGGCCGCGCCGGTCAGCGTCTCGGTCACGGCCAAGGGCAAAGCGCTCTACAAGTCGGTGCTGCCGGTGGCGCAGCAGCGTCAGGCGCAGATGATCTCGACGCTGAACGTCGCGGAGCGCAAGGCGCTGTACCGCACGCTGGACAAGTTGTACGCCACCATCGGCGACAACGTGGCGACGGACGACGTGTAACCCGCGGGTTTACTTGTCCACGGGAAACCGGCGGAGGTCTTAAACATCCGCCGGTGTTGCAAGGATTGCTCGGCCTGCTTCTGCGGCACGCCGAATCGGAGCCACTGACTGCGGTCTGCTTGGGCGCGGTGGCTCGCCTTTCGAGGGGTGGCCTGTTCTGGGTCGCTACCCAATCAAGATATTGAAGAGTGGCTTCGTTCGACGGCGTTGTGATTCGGTGAATTGCCCGCTTCGACCGCGGCGAGTCTTGCTCGGGGAGCTGAGCAGGCCTCTTGACTGTATTGCGGTCGGGGTTCGGGCGGTCGACGAAGATGGGCAGCTTCGATAGGGGCGCGGCTGCGGAGGGTAGCTTCGATTGGCAGCGCGCGGGTCTGGTAGCTGCTGAAGAGTAGCTTCGTCTAGCAGTGTGCGGTTGCGGCGGGGATGTCTCGTTTCGGGACCGCCGTGAACCCATCCATGGGGGCTGCCGTCGAAAACATCCTGTTTTCGAGGCTCCCGAAACGAGACACCCCCGCCGCAACCGCAGAGGCTTCCAGGTCCGTGGCGCTCGGAGAGCGCGCTTCTAAGAAGCTGGCCCCGCCCAGAACGGCGCCTGGCACGATACTGCTCATGACCACCATGCATATGCTGGACTCTTAAGTGCGGATAGGACGCCTGGCACGCCGCCAATCCTGCTGGAAATCCGCTGCTTCGCCCGGAGCGACACCCGGCACGCCGGGGTTCTGAATCTCCCGAGGGCAGCCAGCAGCACGAGCGATACCCCTGCAGTGGGGTGCGAATCCCCGGCACCGGCAGTAAGCTGCGGTCATGAAGGCCGCCATCTCTTCCTCCGCTACCCAGACGCTGAGCCGGGCCGACCGTGAGCAGGTCGATCTGGCGCTAGCTCAGTACCGCGATCAGCCCGGACCGTTGCTGCAGGTGCTGCATGCCGTGCAGCAGCGGCTTGGGCATATCCCCGATGCGTCGATTCCGGTTGTTGCTGAGTCTCTGAATCTTTCGCGCGCGGAAGTGCATGGCGTCGTCACCTTCTATCATCACTTTCGCCGCAGGCCGCCGGGCCAGCATGTGGTGCAGCTGTGCCAGGCTGAAGCCTGCCGCGCCATGCATTGCGAGTCGCTCACGGCGCATGTGAAGCGGCGGCTCGGTATCGACTTCCATGAGACCACGGCGGATGGCCGCTTCATGCTCGAGCCGGTTTATTGCCTCGGCAACTGCGCCTGCTCGCCGGCGGTCATGATCGATGGCGAGTTGCATGGCAGGGTGACGCCCGAGCGTTTCGATGCCCTGCTGGCGCAGCGGGAGGCCGGGAAATGAGTGTTACGGTTTACGTTCCGGCGGATGCGACGGCGCTGTCTCTGGGCGCACAGTCCGTCGCCGACGCTATTGCGGCCGAGGCCGGCAAGCGCGGTCTGCAGCTCAGGCTGGTTCGCAACGGCTCGCGTGGTCTGTTCTGGCTGGAGCCGCTGGTGGAAGTGGCGACGGCGGCGGGTCGTCATGCGTATGGGCCGGTGACGGCGGCCGATGTGCCGGGCCTGTTCGAAGCCGGCTTCCTCGAAGGTCGCGCGCATCCGCTGCATCTTGGGCTGACCGAGGAGATCCCGGCTCTCAAGAGCCAGCAGCGGTTGACGTTCGCGCGTGTCGGCGTTGTCGATCCGGGCAGCGTCGAGGACTACGTAGCGCACCACGGGTATGTCGGTTTGCGGCGCGCGCTGGCGATGGAGCCGGCGGAGATTGTGGCCGCTGTAACGCAGTCCGGACTGAGAGGGCGCGGCGGGGCAGCGTTTCCTACAGGCATCAAGTGGCAGACGGTGCTGGATCAGCCGCCGCAGCAGAAATACGTAGCCTGCAATGCGGATGAGGGCGACTCGGGCACCTTCGCCGATCGGTTGCTGATGGAGGGCGATCCGCTGGCGCTGATCGAGGGAATGACCATTGCCGGACTGGCGGTGGGAGCGACCCAGGGCTTTATTTATCTGCGCGTGGAGTATCCGCACGCGCATCGAGCGCTGAACCGCGCCATCCAGGCTGCTCGTGAGGCCGGCTATCTCGGATCGAACATTCTGGGTAGCGGCCGCAACTTCGATCTGGAAGTCCGGCTGGGGGCCGGCGCCTATATCTGCGGCGAAGAGACGTCGATGCTGGAGAGTCTCGAAGGGCGGCGCGGCGAAGTGCGGGTGCGTCCACCATTGCCGGCCGTGAAAGGGCTGTTCGGCCGGCCGACCGTCGTCAACAACGTGATTTCGCTGGCGTCCGTGCCGACGATCCTGCAGCACGGCGCGGCGTTCTATCGCGACTTCGGTTCGGGCAAGTCGCGCGGCACGATACCGCTGCAGCTGGCTGGCAACGTCAAGCGTGGCGGGCTGTTTGAGCGCGCTTTCGGCCTGACGCTGCGCGAGCTTTTGTACGACTACGGCAGTGGCACGGCTTCGGGCCGTCCGGTTCGCGCCGTCCAGGTCGGCGGCCCGTTGGGTGCGTACATTCCTGAATCGCAATTCGACACGGCCATCGATTACGAGGCGCTGTCGGATATCGGTGCGCTGTTGGGCCACGGCGGCGTCGTGGTGTTCGACGACACCGTCGACATGGCCGACATGGCGCGCTATGCGATGGAGTTCTGTGCCAAGGAGTCCTGCGGCAAGTGCACGCCGTGCCGGATTGGCTCGACGCGTGGGGTCGAGCTGCTCGAGCGCGTCATGGCCAACGTGGAGCGCGAGCGAAACCTGCAGCTGGTGGAAGAGCTGTGCGAGACGATGCTGCACGGTTCGCTGTGCGGCCTGGGCGGCATGACGCCGTATCCGGTGCAAAGCGCACTGAAGCATTTCAAGGAAGACTTCCTGGCCGGTCCACGGCCTTCTCGCGCCGTGGCGCAGTAACGGGAGCATCATGTTCGCCATCGACTACACCGATCCGGGAACCCCCGCCAGCAAGCAGGCGAAGCAAGTGACCGTCGAGATCGATGGTCGCGCCGTCACCGTGCCGCAAGGCACTTCCGTCATGCGGGCGGCCTCCTCGCTGGGCAACCAGATCCCGAAGCTGTGCGCCACCGGCTCGCTCAAGGCGTTCGGCTCCTGCCGGCTGTGCCTGGTGGAGATCGAAGGTCGCAAGGGTTATCCGGCCTCGTGCACCACCGAGGTGGCCGAGGGCATGAAGATCCGCACGCGCACTGAAAAGCTGGATCAGCTGCGTCGCGGCGTGATGGAGCTGTACGTCTCGGATCATCCGCTGGACTGCGACACCTGCCCCGGCAACGGGCACTGCGAGTTGCAGGACATGGCGGAAGTCGTGGGAATCAAGGAATCGCGCTACAGCATGGGTGGTGCGACTCATGCGAACGCGGCCAAGGATGTCAGCAATCCGTACTTCGCGTTCGATCCGGAGCTGTGCATCGTCTGTTCGCGTTGCGTGCGTGCCTGCGACGAAATTCAGAGCACGCTGGCGCTCACCATCGACGGCCGTGGTTTCGATTCGAAAGTGGCGGCCAGCCAGTCCGAGTCCTTCGTCGATTCGGAATGCGTATCCTGCGGCGCCTGTGTCGAGGCCTGTCCGACGGCGGCGTTGTCGGAGAAGTCGCTGATTGCGCTGGGGCAGCCGACTCGCACGGTCACGACCACTTGCGCGTACTGCGGCGTCGGCTGCTCATTCAAGGCGGAAGTGCAGAACGAGCAGGTCGTGCGCATGGCGCCGAATCGCGATGGTCACGCCAACCAGGGGCACGCCTGCGTCAAAGGCCGTTTCGCTTACGGCTACGCGACGCACCCAGATCGCATCGTCAAGCCGATGATCCGCGAGAAAATCACGGATCCGTGGCGGGAAGTCAGTTGGGAGGAGGCGCTCGGCTACGCGGCGGCGCAGTTCAAGCGGATCCAGGCGAAATACGGCCGCGACTCGATCGGCGGCATCACTTCTTCACGTTGCACCAACGAGGAAACCTTCCTGGTGCAGAAGCTGGTGCGCGCGGCGTTCGGTAACAACAACGTCGATACCTGTGCACGTGTCTGTCACTCGCCCACCGGCTACGGACTCAAGAACACGCTGGGCGAGTCGGCGGGGACCCAGGAATTCGAGTCGGTGATGCACGCCGACGTCATCATGCTGATCGGCGCCAATCCCACCGATGCTCATCCGGTATTTGCCTCGCAGATGAAGCGTCGGCTGCGGCAGGGAGCGAAGCTAATCGTGCTCGATCCGCGCGAGATCGCGTTGGTGCGCACTGCGCACATCGAGGCGGACTATCACCTGCAGCTGCGCCCCGGCACCAACGTTGCGCTCCTCAACTCGATCGCGCACGTGGTCGTGACCGAAGGGCTCGCCAAGACCGATTACATCGCCGGGCGCTGCGAGGAGGATTCCTGGCGCAAGTGGCAGGCATTCGTCAGCGAGCCGAAGAACTCGCCGGAGGCCATGCAGGAAGTCACCGGTGTGCCGGCCGAGCTGGTGCGCGGTGCGGCGCGACTGTATGCGACTGTGCCCAATGCAGCCATCTACTACGGCCTCGGCGTCACCGAGCACAGCCAGGGCACGACGGCGGTGATGGGCATCGCCAATCTCGCCATGGCGACCGGCAACCTCGGTCGCGAAGGTGTCGGCGTGAATCCGCTGCGCGGCCAGAACAACGTGCAGGGCTCGTGCGACATGGGCTCGTTCCCACACGAGTTCAGCGGCTATCGGCACGTTTCAGACGACACAGTACGGGCAGCGTTCGAGTCGGCATGGGGCGTGACGCTGCAGTCCGAGCCGGGGTTGCGCATTCCGAACATGTTCGAAGCGGCCCTCGATGGCACTTTCCGCGCGCTCTACATCCAGGGCGAGGACATGGCGCAATCCGACCCGAACACGCAGCACGTGCAGGCGGCGTTCTCGGCCATGGAATGTATCGTGATCCAGGATCTGTTCCTGAACGAGACGGCCAAGTACGCCCATGTATTCCTGCCCGGCTCGTCGTTCCTGGAGAAGGACGGCACGTTTACCAACGCGGAGCGTCGCGTTTCGCGCGTGCGCAAAGTGATGGAACCGCTCGGCGGGCTCGCCGACTGGGAGGTCACGCAGCGCCTCGCCAATGAGCTCGGCTATCCCATGAATTATCGCCATCCGTCCGAAATCATGGACGAGATTGCGGCGCTCACGCCGACGTTTGCGGGCGTGACCTATGAGAAGCTCGACCGGCTGGGCAGCATTCAGTGGCCCTGCAACGCCGAGGCGCCCGATGGCACGCCGACGATGCACGTCGGGCAGTTCGTTCGCGGCAAGGGCAAGTTCTTCCGTACGGAATACGTGCCGACCCAGGAGCGTGCAACCAGTCGTTTCCCGCTGCTGCTGACGACGGGGCGGATTCTCACTCAGTACAACGTCGGTGCGCAGACGCGTCGCACGCACAACGTCGTCTGGCATCACGAGGACCGGCTCGAAATTCATCCGCACGATGCCGAGGCGCGCGGTATCGCCCATGACGACTGGGTGGGCATCGCGAGCCGTGCCGGTGAAACCGTCATGCGCGCAGAAGTCACCGAGCGCGTGCAGCCAGGCGTGGTCTACACCACGTTCCACTTCCCCGAGTCCGGCGCGAACGTGGTCACCACCGACAATTCCGACTGGGCCACGAACTGTCCCGAGTACAAGGTGACGGCGGTGCAGGTGGTCAAAGTGAATCAGCCTTCGCAGTGGCAGCAGCGGCATCGCGAACTCACCGAGCGACAGCGCATTCAGCGGCGATCCCGGGCTGGTCATGTCTGAAGATCCATCTGCCCGAACGGACCCGACCGTCGCCCGCGCTGCGGCGTGGTCTTTGACTGGAGCTGGAAGCGAAGAATCCCCTGCCTCGGCGGGGCGGAGCAAAGAACCCTCTTGCTCCTCTTCTACGGGAAGCGGACACGGGGAGGGTCCTGCCACGACCCGAGAAGTCATGGTCGATCGCTGGCGGGCAGGTATTGCAGAGCGCGTGGCCGATCTCGTTGCCGAAGAAGCGCCGGTCGCGCTCACCTTCCACGGGGTTCCACACGTCGTCATGCTGGCGACGCCGGCCGATCTGGAAGATCTCGCCGTCGGATTCACGCTGAGTGAGCAGGTGGTGATGCAGCCGGCGGAAATTCGCTCGGTCGAAGCAACGCAACGCGAAGACGGCGAGCTCGAAGTACGCATCGGCATCGACGCGGCGCGTTTCTCCGAGCTGCTGCGCCGCCAACGCAATCTGACGGGACGCACCGGGTGCGGCTTGTGCGGCGTGCAGACCATCGAAGAGGCGATCCGTACGCCGGCGGCGGTCGCGAGCGACGTCCGCGTCAATGTAGATGAGCTGCATTCGGCGCTCGAAGATCTGCGAGGGCGGCAGCAGATCAATGCGCGAACCGGCAGCGTACATGCGGCGGCGTGGGTGATCCCAGGCAAGGGAATCGTCTGTGTCCGGGAGGACGTCGGTCGTCACAACGCACTCGACAAGGTCATCGGCGCCATTGCGCGGACGGGTGGAGACTTCAGTGCGGGTTATTTCCTGGTGACCAGTCGCGCCAGCTACGAGATGGTGCAGAAGGCAGCCACGGTAGGTGCAGCGTTCCTTGCGGCGGTTTCAGCACCGACCGGGCTTGCGATCCGCTTGGCGGAGTCGGCCGGGCTCACGCTCGTTGGATTCGCGCGGCGGGATCAGCATGTGATTTACGCTCATCCGCGCCGATTGATAGCTGGCGGCCGCTGACAAAGTCGGGCCGTCCCCGGAGCCACATCGATACATCGTTTCGTGATCCATGAAGCCGAATCCTGACATTCTCATCCGCATGGCCAATGACATTGGCGCGTTCTTCGTCGGCGAATCGAGCCCGGAAGAAGCCACGCGAAGCGTGCTGAATCACATCCGGCGCTATTGGGATCCGCGCATGCGCGCGCAGATCGTCGAGCAGTATCAGGCCGGCGCGACCGGATTTGACGACCATGTGCGCGCGGCGATCGAACTGCTGGCGCGGGGGAAGCCCTGAAAAATGCTCGTTCTTGGTCATTCCCGCGCGAAGCCTGTTCCCGTGTAGGTGGGGCCGGGAATCCATCCGATCCACCGGAGCTCCTGCCCCACTTGCACGAGGGCAGGTACTGAGTGGGAATCACGAGTAAATTAGCGCGTCTTAAACCTGCAGGGTTTCCGCGTTCGCGCCGAACCGCTGCCGGCTCGCAGCGTTGACCGTATTCAACAACAGGCACGCGATCGTCATCGGCCCGACACCGCCGGGGACGGGAGTGATTGCGCCAGCGCGCGTCACGGCAGTCGAGTAATCGACGTCGCCCACCAGCTTGGATTTGCCGCTACCGTCGTCGATGCGGTTGATGCCCACATCGATGACCACTGCACCGGGGCGGATCCAGCCACCCTCGATCGACCGCGGCCGGCCGACAGCGGCCACGAGAATTTCTGCTTCCGCGCACAGCGCCGGCAGGTCGCGGGTTTTCGAATGCGCGATGGTTACCGTGCAATCGTTTCGCAGCAGCAGCTGTGCCATCGGCTTGCCGACGATGTTCGAGCGGCCGATCACCAGCGCGCGCTTGCCGGCCAGGTCCGGCATCACTTCGCGAATGAGGATCAGGCAACCCAGGGGCGTACACGGCACCGTCGCGGATTCGCCGAGCGCCAGTCGCCCGGCGTTCATGGCGTGGAAGCCATCGACATCCTTCTCCGGATCGATGGTGGCGAGTACGGCCGCACTGTCGACGCCCGCCGGCAGAGGCAGCTGCACCAGGATTCCGTGCACCTCCGGGTTCGCATTCAGGCTGCGCACCAGTGCGATCAGCTCGACGGTGCCAGTCGTCGCCGGCAGCCGGTGATCGAAATGCCGGATGCCGGCTTCGGTCGCCTGCCGCGTCTTGCTGCCCACGTAGATCTGGCTGGCCGGGTCCTCGCCGACGAGCACGACGGCGAGTCCGGGAATCAGTCCCTGCGACTTCAGTCCGGCAGTGTGTTCGGCGATGCGGCGACGCAGGCGTTCGGCAGCGGCGCGGCCGTCGATGATATGGGCGCTCAAAGGATGTTCCTTGCAGAAAACGACCGGTTGCGAAGTCGCCATTGTGATGGGACCGCGAAGTTTTTGCGACTCGCCTTCGACGATGATCCGGCGCTGCTATGATCCGTCACCATGTCTGCTCAGTGGCGGGATGCTCTGGATCGCTGGCTGGCCGCGGGATTGCTCGACGAAGCGGCCGCGGCGCGTATTCGTGCCTGGGAGGCAGGGCATGCAACGCACGCCGGGCGCAGTCGTCTGTCCGCCATCATTTTTGGATTGGGCGGGCTGCTGCTCGCGGCGGGCGTGCTGTTGTTCGTCGCGGCGCACTGGGATGACATATCGCCAGGATCGCGTTTCGCTCTCGTCATGGCGATGGTGGCCGTGCTGCATCTGGGTGGTGCGCTGACCAGCGGCAACAGTCCAGCTCTGTCGACTACCCTGAATGCGGTAGGCACCGCTGCGTTCGGCGCGGGAATTTTTCTTGCCGGCCAGATCTTCAACCTGGCGGAGCACTGGCCGGGTGCATTGTTGCTATGGGCGCTCGGTGCGGCGGCAGGTCTCTATCTGCTGCGCGACTGGCCGCACGTTCTATGGGTGGCCGTACTGGCGCCGGCCTGGCTCTGCAGCGAATGGATCGCTGCGAACCAAGGGCCGCGCTTTTTCCTGGAGTACACGGTCATCGCCAGCGGCGTGACGCTCCTCGCCGTGGCGTATCTCGCCGCTGCTTGCGACGGGCGGGCTACTGTGTGGCGCCGGGCGCTCTCGCGGTTGGGTGCGATCGCGTTGATTCCAGCGGTGATCCTGCTCGGGGCTTCGCATGAGCGGAGCTTTCTGTTCGAGTTGCAACCGAACGCAGCACCTTCGACCGGGTGGCTGATGATGGCGTGGATTGCCGCCATCGCGCTGCCGTCGATTCTGATTTTTCTGCTGCGCGGTCGGCAGGCCGTAGGGTTCGCCGCGGCAGTTGCGTGGGTGCTCATCGTCGGGCGATTCGATTGGAGTTTCGACGGCGGCGAATTGGCGTTTTATGCGTTGTGCGCGCTGGGTGCCGCGGGCGTGGTCTACTGGGGCCTGAAAGATCAGCAGCGCCTGCACGTCAACGTCGGCATCCTCGGATTCGCGCTGGCCGTCGCCGCATTCTATTTCTCCAGCCTGTTCGACAAGCTCGGCCGCTCGCTGGGCCTGATCGGCATGGGGGTGCTGTTCATCGGCGGCGGCTGGCTGCTGGAGCGCACGCGTCGCACCCTGGTCGAGCGCATCGACGGCGGCAAAGCATGAGCACCTTCACCAAGGGCCTGATCGTCGGCGCGGTGCAGTTGCTGCTCATCGCCGGCATCGGCGCGAAGTTCCTGATCGATCGCGCCAACTATCCACGCGTCTGGGTGCTGACCGCACCGTTCGATCCCGACCTACCGATCCGGGGGCGCTATGTACGACTTGCGGCCGTGGTCGAGCATGGCGAACCTGGTCACCAGGAAGCGGTGGAGGTGCTGCGTGTGAGGCTGGCTGCGCAAGATGGCAAGCTCATGGCAATCGCCGACGAGAATGGCCGGCACTGGCTCAATGAACGCACTTGCAATGGCCAGCCCTGCTGGGTGTTGACGCAGCCGCTGGCTTATTTCATTCCCGAGCACGTCGCCGATCCGTCACGGCGCCAGCCGGGTGAGGAGCTGTGGGTCGAAGTCACCGTGCCGCCGCAAGGTCCGCCGCGCCCGATCAGGCTGGGTGTGAAGACCGGTGGCAAGATCGAACCCCTGATCCTGCAGTAGTCGGCAATCGCGGGCGTTCACGGGGCTTACTTGTCACTTCCGCAGAGCTTGCCCCGCGCAGGTAGGGTGGGGGTCCACCTGGCCGATTCGGATGGATTCCCGCATGCACGGGAATGATGAAGTATCAAGCCTCCGTCAAAGCCAGGCTCATGTGCGTTTCGCTGGTCGAGCGCCCGTTGAATCGCAGGGCATCCGGTTCCACGCCCCAGGCCTGGAATCCGACGCCCTCATAGGCCCGCCGGGCGCCCGGCGTCGTTTCGTTGACCGATAGTTGCAGGCTGGTAACGCCGGAAAGGGTTCGAGCATGGGCGATGGCTGCTTCGAGAAGCCCTTTGGCGAGACCGTGACCACGCCACTGCGGCGCCACGAACACTCCCCAGATGTAAGCGATGTGTGCGGTCTTGAGTTGCGGCAGCCGATACATGCCAAGCATGCCCACCAAGCCTTCTGCGAACGCGCCGATGATCGCGCAGTCCGGGCCGCGGCCGAGTTGCTCACGTGCGGCTGCAATGGATGCGATCCGGTCATCCTCCGGACTGGCACTGAAAGCGTAGGGCGAATCGAGCAGCGCCTGGTGACGCAGGGTAAAGAGCTGTTGCGCATCGGCGGGCGACAGCAGGCGGATCTGGGTGTTCATGCGCCGAGTCTACCGAACGTCGGTGTGGATTCAGAAGGTCGCTGTGCGGCGCGGGCGAGGGCAACCTCTCGGCGGGAGGGGCTTGCACGTTCTACGACACATGTCGTAGGCTAAACCACATTGTTAGTCATCAAGGGGGCGCGCATGGCCTCGCCCAGGCTCAGCAAGCTGGAATTGCAGATCATGGAGGCGCTGTGGAACGCAGGCGCCTGCTCCATCCGTGAGATTCACGAGGCCTTCCCCAAGCGTGGCCGACCGGCTTACACCACGGTGCAGACCATGGTGTACCGGCTCGAAGCCAAGCAGGCGGTGCGCCGCACCAAGAAGATCAGCAACGCCCACATCTTCGAAGCCGCCATCACGCGCGACGCGGCACAACGCCGGCTGATCGATGAGTTGCTGGGGCTGTTCGGCGGACGCACCCAGCCGGTGATGGCGCACCTGATCGAGTCCGGCAAGCTCACGCTGGAGGACATCAAGGCGGCCGAGAAGGCGTTGCGGCAGCTTTCCGACAAGGAGCGGCCGCAATGATGTCGGCGCTGGTGAATCATCTGTGGCAGTCGACGCTGTTCGCGCTCGCGGCCTGGATGCTGACACTGGCATTACGGAACAACGGCGCGCGTATCCGGTACTGGATCTGGTTCGCAGCCTCGGTGAAGTTTCTGTTGCCCTTCTCGCTGCTGGTCGCGCTGGGACAGCAGCTCGGCCAGATAGCGCAGCCGTCTGCGGTCGCGGCGCCGGAATTCTTCGTCGACGTCGTGCAGCAGTTCACGCAGCCCATGACTTCGGCTTCCGGTTTTCCGACGTACTCGTCCGGCGGTCTCGCGCTGGCCGTATCGGTTCTATGGGCGCTCGGCTGCGCCACGCTGCTGTTGCGCTGGCTCATCCTTTGGATGCGTGTCAGAGCCGAAGTGAATGCTGCGGATACCCCGGACTTCGATCTTGCCGACTTCGAGATGCCGCTCGCCGTAAGAACCTCTCGTGCTCACAGCGAGCCCGGTGTCGCCGGCATCCTCGAGCCGGTGCTGTTGCTGCCCGCCGGTATCGAAAGACGGTTGACCGCATCGCAGCTGCGGGCGGTGCTGGCGCACGAGCTGTGCCATGTTCGTTGCTGCGACAATCTGACGGCATCGATCCATATGCTGGTGCAGGCCGTGTTCTGGTTTCATCCGGCGGTATGGTGGATCGGCGCACGCATGATGGAGGAGCGCGAGCACGCGTGCGACGAAGAAGCTCTCGAATCGGGCGGCGACCGCGAAGACTACGCTGCTGGCATTCTTGCCGTCTGCCGGCACGGTGTGGAATCGCGTCTCGCATGCGCGGCGGGTGCGACAGGCGCCAACCTGCAATCACGCATCACAAAGATCATGAGCAACGGCGTCGCGCGGCGGTTGAGCTTCGCCAGGAAATTTCTGCTGACGTGTACGTCAGCGCTGGCGGTAGCGACGCCGATCGTTGCTGGCGCCGCCGTGGCGCGTGAGCCTGTCGTCGGACCGCTGCATCTGACTTTCGATACGCTGTCGATTCATCTCAGGCAGTCGGAGCAGCCTGGCCGCGCATGGCTGATCGCCACCGGTGGCACGCTGTCCATGCGCAACATGTCGCTGCGCGGGCTCATCGCGTTCGCCTACGGGGTCGACGCTTCGCGCGTCAATGGTGGACCCTCGTGGCTCGATTCGGTGCGCTACGACTTCGATGCCGCTGCGCTCGAGCGTGAGCGCGCTGCGGGCGCCGACGATCCGGCGGCCTATCGTCCGATGGTCCGTGAGCTGCTCGCCGCACGATTCAATATCGGCATCATCGTCAACAATCGTTGCGAAGAGCCGTGCGGCCGGGCCCACATGGCCTCGCTGCACTAAGCACGGTCGGAAAAATAACTCGTCGATCCACGCTCGAGGGGAGCCCATGATCGCCATGCAGGCAGTCAGCAAGGTCTTTCGCACCGATCTGGTCGAGACCCATGCGCTGCGCGATTTCGATCTCGAGGTCGCGCCGGGCGAGTTCGTCGCGGTGAGCGGTCCATCGGGCTCGGGCAAGACGACTTTTCTGAATGTGGCCGGATTGCTCGAAGAGTTCAATGGCAGCTACCTACTGGACGGTCGCGATGTGGGCAATCTCAGCGATGACGAGCGCTCGCGCATTCGCAACGAGAAGATCGGCTTCGTCTTCCAGGGCTTCAATCTGATTCCGGACCTGAGCGTCTACGACAACCTGGACGTGCCGCTGTGGTATCGCCGGATTCCGGCAGCCGAGAGACGCCGGCGCATCATGACAACGCTCGAGCGCGTCGGGTTGGCGGCACGCTCGAAGCACGTACCGGCGCAGCTCTCCGGTGGACAGCAGCAGCGTGCCGCCATTGCCCGGGCGCTGGCAGGCGATCCGTGCGTCATCCTGGCGGATGAGCCCACGGGCAATCTCGACTCCGTCATGTCGGGCCAGGTCATGGACCTGTTCGAGGAAATTCATCGAGCCGGCGCCACCATCGTCATGGTGACTCACAATCAGGAACTGGTGCGGCGCGCGCAGCGGCATGTGCAGATCGCCGATGGCCGGCTGATCGACGTGGGTCCGCAGCAGCCGATGCCGTTTACCGGCGCCGCGGTGCAAGCCTGAAGGGAGCATCCATGCTGTGGCATGACGTGCGGCAGGCCTGGTGGAGCTTTCGCCGAAGCCCTTGGCTCACCGTACTCATCATCGGCGCAATGGCTGCTGGCATCGGCACGTCGCTGATTACCTTGACGCTGTATCACGCGCGCGCCGGTAACCCGATCTGGTGGAAGAGCGATCGATTGTTCGCGGTCACGCTGGACAACCGGCTGGTGGATCCACAGTCCGATGGCAACTCGCGGCACCCGGAGTACCCGCCGTTCATGTTGACCTGGCGCGACGCCCAGGCGATCTATCGATCGGACATCCCGGTACGCAGCGCGCGGATGTTCGCCAGCCGGCGCCTCATCGATCCGCAGCGGCCGGGCGTCCCGATATTTCGGGCCGCCACGCGCGTCACCAGTGCCGATTTTTTTGCGATGTTCGACGTGCCCTTTCTCTATGGAACGGGTTGGCCGCGCACGGCGGATGAAGCGCCGGAGCCGGTGGTCGTCATCAGCAAGGCGATCAATGACCGGGTGTTCGGCGGTGTCGACAGTGTCGGCCGCAGCATCAACGTCAGCGGCCGACCGTTCCGCGTGGTCGGCGTGATCGATGGCTGGATGCCGCAGCCCAGGTTCTACGACCTCAGTGGCGCCTTCGATCCTTCCGAAGGCATCTTCCTGCCTTTTGGCTGGACCACGGCCTGGGAGCTACCGGCGGCCGGTCCCATCCGGTGCCTGTCGAACGACCAGGTCGGCTCATTCAAGGAGCTGCTGGCGGCGGAGTGCGTCTGGTTGCAGGTGTGGGCGGAGCTTGCCTCCGACGAGCAACGCGCGCGCTACCAGCAGTTTCTCGACAACTATGTGCGCGAGCAGAAGGAAGCGGGACGGTTTCCGCGACCGCTGAACAATCGTCTTGCCGATGTTTCCACCTGGCTCGACATGAACGACGTCGTTGGCGACAAGAGTCGGATCCTGGTGGCGGTGGCGCTGTTGTTTCTGGCGGTGTGCGTGCTCAACACGCTGGGGCTGATGCTGGCCCGGTTCCTCGGGGCGGCCCCGATCAGCGGTTTGCGCCGTGCGCTGGGTGCGACGCGCCGCGACATCGTGCGTCAGCACCTGACTGAAGTGATGTTGATGGGACTGATCGGCGGCATCGCCGGGCTGGGACTGGCCAAGGCGGGGCTGTGGCTGCTGCATGTCCTGCTGTTCTTGCCGATGGCGCGACAGTCGATCAATCCGCAAGCGCAGACGATCGCGCATTCGATGACGCACCTCGACGGTCAGATGGTGCTGGCTGCGCTCGCGATGTCACTGATCGCGGGTTTGGCGGCCGGCTTGTACCCGGCGTGGCGCATCGGGCGCCTGCAGCCGGCTTCGTTCCTGAAGAGTCAGTAGGGAGCAACTCATGAACCTCAGGCACATCGTCCATGCCATGGCGCGCAGCAAGACCGGGCCGCTGCTGATCGCGGCACAGATCGCCATCACGCTGGCCATCCTGGTGAACGTCGTGTACGTGATCGCGATTCATGTCGGCCTGGAGCGCCGCCCGAGCGGCCTCGATCTGGACAGTATTTTCTGGATCGTCAGCGAAGGCCATGCGCCGGACTACGATCACGCGCGGGTGACCCATGCGGATCTGATCTACCTGAACTCGATGCCGGGGGTGGTCGCAGCCGCCGCGAGCAGCGCGCTGCCACAGACGGGTATGGGCTGGATGCTGGGCCTTTCACCTGAGCCCGAAGACGACGGCCAGATCACGCCCGCATTCGTCTACGCAATGACCGAGCGAGCCGTCGACACGCTGGGTTTGAAACTGATCGCGGGAAGAGATCTTCGCGCCGAGGCGGTGGTGCCGCCGGGCCAGCATCAGGAAACGCAGTTCGCCCATCTCGCACCCGAGATCGTCATCACGCAGACGCTCGCCACCAAGCTGTTCGGCGGCGAAAGCGCACTCGGCAAGACGATCCATTTCAGTCCCGTTCATCGCGCCTCCACCGTCGTGGGGATCGTCGAGCGTCTGCAGGCTGCGCCCCCACTGTTCGGCAGCGCATCGGACATGGAGGAGCGCGTCGTCATCGCTCCTGAAATTCCGTCGGGTCCGACAGCGTTGTATCTGGTGAGGACCGAGCCGGGCCGGCGCGATGAGGTCATGGCCCACGTGGAGAAGGATTTCGGGCCGACTCAGCCCGGACGCTACATCGAGCGGATCGAAACGCTTGCCAACACGGCTGCGGCCATGCGCGCCGCGGACCGGACCGGCGCCATCGCTTTGGCAACCGTTGCTACGCTGGTCCTGGCGGTAACGGCGTTGGGGATCTTCGGACTGGCCGCCTTCGCTGTGACGGGCCGGACCCGGCAGATCGGCATCCAGCGCGCGGTCGGTGCACGCCGCCGTGACATCCTGCACTACTTCCTGCTCGAAAATTGGCTCATCAATACTGTTGGCGTCGCGGCGGGCAGTGCATTGGCGCTGGCCGTGGCAGTGCAATTGGCCACCATGCTGAGCATCCCGCGCCTGCCGTTGATCTATGTCGTCAGCGGCGTTCTGTGCCTTTGGATGATAGGGCTCGCCGCTGTGGTAGCGCCGGCGAGACTGGCTGCCGCGGTCCCGCCTGCGGTCGCGACGCGAGGTATCGTATGAAGCGTCGAATCCGCCCCGATCGGCTCACGGCTGCCTTTGTGGGCGGCCGGCGAATCGCCATGCGCAGGACCTGAACGTAATGCTGGCACCTCACGGCACGCCACAATGGGCGGAGCAGCTCCACGTCGCGTTCGAAAGCGGCGCTTCCGGCCAGTTCGTGCTCTACGGCAACGTGCACGATCGCCGGCCGGTGGGCGGGCAACTGGTCAATATCGAAGACTACGTGCGCGACGATCTGCTCGGCGATTTCGATGTGGTGTTCGTCTACGACCTCGGCAATGGGCTGACGGTGGCGCGTGGCGGGGAGCAACTGGCCGACTGGGTGCCTTCGGCCATGCGCAGCCTGCCGCAGCGTCCGCTGGAGGCGATTCGTTTCGTCAGTCGCTACCTGCGGTATCTCGCGAATGTCATTGCCCTGGATGCGGCCGAGTCGCGCCGCGTCGCAATCGTCATTCGCGGTTCGGGGCAGTTCCTGCCGGCAAACGGCGAGGGCTTCGAACATGGTGCGGTCACGGCCATCGTGCGGGAATGGGGTTCGAGCGATCCGTTCGCGCAGTTGCCGTTCGCCAGCATTCTCATGACTGACGAGCTGACCGATCTGGAGCCTCTCATCGCGTTCGCGCCGCACGCCACGCCGGTACGGATTCCGTTGCCTTCTGCAGCGGAACTGGAGTCTGCGCTGGGCATCCTGCAGAAGAAATTTCCGCAGACGCTGCCGGCCGAAACGGATCTGGGCGCGCTGGCGGCCGCCATGGTCGGAGTATCGCTGCGCACGCTCGAGCAGCTTGCCAAGGTTCGCGCATACAACGGGCAGGTGCTGCAGTTTGCCGAGCTCGCCGCGGTGAAGAAGCAGCTGGTCGAGCACGATGCGTCCGGCCTGGTCGAGTTCATGCAATCCACACGCACGCTCGATGACTACCATGGCCAGCAGGCGCTCAAGCACTGGCTGCGGCAGGACGTGATGCTGTGGCGGAGCAACGATCTGCGGGCGCTGCCGATGGGCTATCTGCTGTGCGGGCCGGTGGGCACCGGCAAGACCTTCCTGGTCGACTGTCTGGCGGGCGAGGTTGGCGTGCCGGTGGTGAAGCTCAAGAATTTTCGCGAGAAATGGATCGGCTCGAGCGAAGGCAATCTGGAGAAGGTGTTCAGGCTGGCGCGCGCGCTGGGTCGTTGCATCGTCTTCATCGACGAGGCGGATCAGACGCTCGGCCGTCGCGACTCGGGCACGTCGGACAGCGGCCTGTCGGGCCGCCTGTACTCGATGATCGCCCAGGAGATGTCCGATACCGGCAACCGCGGCAAGGTCATGTGGGTGCTGGCTTCGTCGCGCCCCGACCTGATCGAGGTCGATCTGAAGCGGCCGGGACGGATCGATTTCAAGATTCCGCTGCTGCCGACCAGTACGCCGGCCGAGAGCGCCGCGCTGTTGACCGCCCTGTTACGACGCAACGGCCTGGAAATGTCGCTCGAAGAGATGTTGCAGATCGAC
>Ga0182745_1000946_pt1 | contig 29470 bp, 18 predicted proteins | sample eDN3rd30CKraftBY_FD_128523 | JGI IMG/M metagenome (GOLD analysis project Ga0182745, IMG submission 128523) | Enriched backyard soil microbial communities from Emeryville, California, USA - eDNA 3rd pass 30_C Kraft BY (version 2) (version 2) | ecosystem: Environmental > Terrestrial > Soil >... | reverse complement strand
CGGTCAGAGACGAAGGGATCCGATGCGCCAGAGCCGGCAACGAGCGAGAAGACGCCAGCGCATGCCGCCCAACGATCACGTCGGGTGGCATGAAATCGCGGTGGAGATCAGTGAGAAGTCTCGAAGAGATTCACTCGCTGGCGCTTCGGGCTTGTAAAGAAAACCGAAGAGGATTCGCTCGCTCGCGCTTCGGGCTGGTAAAGAAAAACGCCACGGCTCTCACAAACCTGAAGTGTTAGCGATTCGGTTTATTTCGCGTTTTCGTGAAATAATGATGCCTCGTGCATGAAAATGCAATTCACTTGCTGGCGCTTCGGGTTTATAAGGGAAGAAAGGCACCATTGGGCCTGGCATTGGTTTCGATCGCGGTTTGCTGTCTTCGAGGTCGGTCATTGTATCCAGGGGCCGGGTCGGTCATGATTCGGGCGAGTGATCGACCGGCCGCGATCGGTCGCGGTTGGACGGCTTGAACCTGGCTTCTCGACCGAGGTGCCCCTTGATCAGCACGCGACGTGGTATCGGTCTCATGGTCTTGCTGTCACTTCCGCTGCTGGCTAGCCCGGCGGCAACCCCTCGCGCCTTTGCCCAGCAGGCCGACGCCGACCTGGTCTTGCACAACGGCAAGGTCGTTTCGGTCGATTCGGACTTCACGATCCACCAGGCCCTCGCGGTCAAGGGGGACCAGATCGTTGAGGTCGGGACGAGCGCCCAGGTCTTGAAGCGGCGAGGGCCGAACACCAAGGTCATCGACCTCCAGGGAAAGACGGTCCTTCCCGGCCTGATCGACTCGCATACGCATCCCACGGGCGCATGCATGACCGAATTCGATCACCCGATCCCCCAGATGGAGACGGTGGCCGACGTGCTCTCGTACGTCAAGCATCGGGCCGAGCATTTGGGGGCGGGCAAGTGGGTCGTGGTGCGCCAGGTTTTCATCACTCGGCTCAAGGAAAAGCGATACCCGACCCGGGCCGAGCTCGACCAGGCCGCTCCCCAGAATCCCGTCCTCTTCTCGACTGGCCCCGACGCTTCGTTGAACTCGCTTGCCCTGAGTCTTTCTGGAATCGATAAGAATTTCCAGCCGGAAGGGCCTGGCAAGGTCGAGCGCGACCCGAAGACCGGCGAGCCGACCGGGATCCTTCGCAATCTCACTCGCTACGTCAAAACGACCGCAAGCGCCCCCAAACCCTCGAGGGCCGACGAGGATCGGAGGCTCCTGGAGCTCTTCACCGACTATAACTCCGTCGGTATCACCGCCATCCTCGACCGCAACGCCAGCGAAGCGGCCGTCAAGCAGTACCAGGATCTGCTCGACGCCAACAAGCTCAGCGTTCGCCTGGGTGTCTCGCGCGGGGTGGGCAACTCCGGGCCGGTCGAGACGCTCGCGGGCCAGATTCGGAAGGTGGCCGAGCATCCCTTGTGCAAGGGGAGCCCCATGCTCCGCATCATCGGCATCAAAATGTTCCTCGATGGCGGCATGCTCACCGGTAGCGCCTACATGCGCAAGCCCTGGGGGATCAGCCAGGCCTACTCGATTGACGACCCGGACTACAAGGGTGTCCTGTTTATCTCTCCCGACCGCCTCGAACCCCTGGTTCGCGCCGCGGTGGAGTCGGGCCTCCAGTTCACCGCCCACAGCGTTGGCGACGGCGCCGTGCATAACCTGCTCGATGCCTATGAGGCTGTGAACAAGTCGGTTCCCATTAAAGCCACGCGCCCTTGCATCACCCACTCCAACTTCATGAGCCGCGAGGCGATCGACCAGGCGGCGAAGCTGGGGGTCTCGGTCGATATCCAGCCCGCCTGGCTCTACCTCGATACCCGGACCTTGTTCGATCAGTTCGGTAATGATCGCTTGCGCTATTTTCAGCCATTGAAGAGCCTTTTCGAGGCCGGGGTGGTCGCGGGAGGCGGGTCGGACCACATGCAAAAGATCGGTTCGCTTCGTTCGATCAACCCGTATAATCCTTACCTCGGCATGTGGGTGGCCATCACGCGCAAGGCGCGCGACTTCGAGGGGCGGCTTCACCCCGAGGAGGCGCTCAGCCGGGAGCAGGCGCTCCGCTTCTATACGATCAACAACGCGAAGATCCTTTTCCTCGAGGACAAGGTGGGCTCGCTCGAGGCTGGCAAGCTCGCGGACTTCGTCGTGATCGACCGCGACATCCTCTCCTGCCCCGAGGACGAGATTCGAGACATCCAGGCCCTCTCCACCTACATGGGAGGGAAGCTCGTCTTCCAGAAATGAGCCGTTGTGTTAAGTCCTATTCCACTCCGCCGCATTCTTGATGATCGAGCTCACTCCAGGTCAATCCTTTGCGAGGTGAATTCCGATGCTCTATCCAACACCTGGCTCCCACGCGAGCCTTCACCTATCCAGGCGCGATCGTCTCACGCGCGCACTGGCGGCTCTGGGGGTGGCCTCTCTGGCCCTCTGTCTACCCCACCCGTTCGCCCTGGCCGGTGAGGCCGAACGTGCGGCGCCCTCGACCCCCAATCCAGGCGCTCAGCCTCAAGGGCAGGCGCCCGAAGGTTGGACCACCGAGTCGCCCCGGGCCGAGGTTGCTCCCGCCTTCGCCTATAACCCCAAGGGGGGGCCGGACGGTCAAGGGAGTTTCGTGATCGAGGCCGACGAGCGAGAGGGATTGATCGGCTGGTGGCGTAAGACCATTCCCGTTCGAGGAGGTCGTACCTATCAGTTCACCGTCAAGCGCAAGGCGAGTGGGTCGGAGAATCCTCGCTTGATGGCGGTTCCGCGGCTCACCTGGCAGAACGCGAAGGGGAATTCCGTCCGCCGCGAGAAGCCGACCGAGGGGAGCTACAACCGCAAAGGGGGCCCGCCGATCGCCTTGCCCGAGTTTCCGCCCGACCTGGGCCAGGACGAGCAAGGCTGGACCACGGTGAGCGCGACGTACCACGTTCCCGCCCAGGCGGCCCAGGCCCTGGTCGAGCTCTCCTACCAATGGCAGGCCAGCGGAAGGGTGGAGTGGGCTGGTGTCTCGCTCGAGGAAGTTTCTCCCCTCCCCCCCCGGAAGGCCAAGCTGGCCACGGTCCACCTCATCCCCGCCAACGGGACGACCAACCAGGAGATGTGCGAGCAGTTCGCCAAGCCCATTGAAGAGGCTGCGCGGCAGGGAGCCGACCTCGTCGTGCTGCCCGAGTGCCTCACCCACATGAGGCGCAAGGCCACTCGCGCCGAATGCGCGGAACCGATCCCCGGCCCCTCCACCGACTACTTCGGCAAGCTCGCCAAACAGCACGACCTCTACATCGTGGCGGGCCTTCTGGAGCGAGAAAAGCACCTGATCTACAACGTCGCGGTTCTGATCGGGCCCGACGGCGGTGTCGTGGGCAAGTATCGCAAGGTGACCCTTCCGCGCGGGGAGGTCACCGGCGGGGTCACTCCGGGGCACGAGTACCCCGTGTTTCAGACTCGGTTCGGCCGGGTGGGCATGATGATCTGCTATGACGGTTTCTTCCCCGAGGTCGCCCGCGCGTTGAGCAACCGGGGGGCCGAGGTCATCGCCTGGCCCGTCGCGGGTTGCAACCCCCTGCTCGCCCAGGCCCGGGCCTGCGAGAACCACGTCTACCTGGTCAGCAGCACCTACACCGATCCCTCGGCCGACTGGACCCGCTCCGCCATCTACGCCCACGACGGCCGCCCCTTGGCCCAGGCCGAGAAGTGGGGCACGATCGCCATCGCCGAGGTCGACCTGAACGAGCCGATCCACTGGCACAGCCTGGGCGAATTCAAGGCCCAGCTCCTCCGCCACCGGCCCCCCGCCCCCTCCGAACCTGAATCGCACTGAAATCTTGTCTTATGAGCATTCGCGAGGTGCGTTCAGCCTTTGCGCTGGACGCACCGATCCATGCTTTTCTATCCCTGGGAGCGCGGGCGTCCCGCCCGCAATTCAAAGGCGAGGAACATACATGATGTTTAAGTTGATAGATAATATATTGTCATAAGGGCACTTGTTTTTTTAATTGTGTCTCCCCACCAATGTGGTAAGTACGTTCTCGTCGGCGCCTGATACCCTGTACGGAGAACCCAGGCGGCTTCAAAAGTCAGGCTCCTCCGCCACCAGTTCCCAGTTCGCCGAAGGACTCGCCAGCCAGCCTCGCGGCGGCGAGTCCTTCGATCCCGTTTCTCCCCTTCCACGAGCCGTGCTCGATCAGGATTTGGACTTGGGCTGACCCTTGCCTTTCGCCTTCCCCTGAGTCTTCGCTTTGGCCTTGGCCTTGGCTGCCACGCTGGGGTCGATCCAGTTCATGTCGCGTTCACTGTCGCCGATCCGGAAGTGGACGCCGGTGGTCTTGCCGGCCTGATCCACCTGGAACGTGAACTGGCCGTCGGTGAAGGGCATGTCGAAGGTGGTCTCGGAGATGGGAATCAGGTCGAGGGGGGTGGTTCGGGACGGGAACAGGACGGTCAGGTGGTCCCCTTCTCGGGCCACTTTGACGCTGGCCCGGCTCCCTGGCCCGTATCCACCGACATAGCGGTCGAGCACCTCGCCCGACACGGGCACCTTCTTGATCTCGGCGACGTGCTCGGCCCCGGGCTTGGCGCGCTCGGGGAGCTCACGCAGCCAGATATTTCGATATCGGACCGGGTGGTTATGATCTTGCAGGGCGATCGGCCCACGTCCCCCCTTGTCCTTGTATTCCTCCCACTTCAGCCAGGAGGTTGGCCCGAACGGTTTCTCATTGTTTTGCACGAGAATCCCGTTATGGAAGACGGTGATCCGGGCCGGCTCGAGCAACTTGCCCGCCTCGTCGAACTGGGGTCTACGGAACGCAATGTCATACGTCTGCCACGCGCCGGGGGGGCGGCTGGCGTTTGACAGCGGCGGATATTGCCCATAGATCGCCCCTGCCTGGCCGTCGGCGTAGGTCTCGGCCTGGTACGAGTCGAGCACCTGGATCTCGTATTCCCCCATCAGGAAGACGCCACTGTTCCCCCGATTCTGCCCGACTCCCTTCGCAGGGCTGGGCGCGGCCCACTCGAGGTGGAGTTGCACGTCGCCGAACTTGGCCTTCGTCTCGATCGCCCCGCCTCCGGGCGTGGTCTCGAGCACCCCGTCCACCACCTTCCACTTCGCTGGCTCGTCCCGGTTCTCCCGCTTCCAGGCGTCAAGGTTCGACCCATCAAACAACACCACCGCATCCGCCGGCGCCTTCCCCGCGACTCCCCCCTCGCCGGCCTCGACCGCCTTGGGCTTGGGCCTGCGAACATCATGCTGCTTCCACACCGTCCTCTTGGCGGCCGCGGCCGACTTCTCCCCAGCCCCCTTCTTTTCGGGATCGTCCGTCCCCGCCCTCGCACCCAGCACGACGGCCCCGGCCATCACCCCCGCCAATCCCGCGTATTTCGTCAAACGCCGCATCCGCATCCGCTCCCCTCCCGAAGTTCGATTTCTCAAGCGATTCCCCACCATGGGCGATCCAACCCGCACTCCCCCAAGTTTTGACCTGATCGATTCACCCATTCGTTCTTTCTGAACTCCAACTTGGCTGGAATCTCGAAGCTGCATCTTACAGAAGCCCCGCTCCACGCAAAATCCCTTAACGATCTCGTTGTACGTCCAACCTAAACGCAGCCTCCGCATGAAGCCGGGGTCCTCTGTGCTCAACGCCTGGTGGCATCGGAGAGGTCGGCATGAGAGCGTCAATGACCTTTGCTGCCGCTGTGAAAGGTGCTCAACGCCTGGTGGCATCGGAGAGGTCGGCATGGGTCGAGTGCTTACGACTCATACAAAATCGTCGGGAGTGCTCAACGCCTGGTGGCATCGGAGAGGTCGGCATATGACCTTGTTGTAATTCTCGGTGCCCACGGTTTCGTGCTCAACGCCTGGTGGCATCGGAGAGGTCGGCATGCGCTCAACGGCACGCTCTCGGCGCCCGATCCTGTGTGCTCAACGCCTGGTGGCATCGGAGAGATCGGCATGAATGGATTCAACGGGAATGGGATTGGATTCAATAGTGCTCAACGCCTGGTGGCATCGGAGAGGTCGGCATAGCGCGGACTGAGCCTCGGCGGGCGCTTTCTTCGCGTGCTCAACGCCTGGTGGCATCGGAGAGGTCGGCATTTTATTCGTGGATGCCTTCTGCCGAATGGAATCGCGTGCTCAACGCCTGGTGGCATCGGAGAGGTCGGCATAACAGGCCCGGTCGTGATGACCGGGCCTGTTCGCTTGTGCTCAACGCCTGGTGGCATCGGAGAGGTCGGCATGTGATCGAGGCCAAGCTCTGCCGCGATGCGCCTGCAGTGCTCAACGCCTGGTGGCATCGGAGAGGTCGGCATCCTGACGTGCGATGCCGAATCCCGGACCTCGAAGAGTGCTCAACGCCTGGTGGCATCGGAGAGGTCGGCATCCATGGAGTCGTCGAGACTCACGCCGCCCTCGTTGAGAGGTGCTCAACGCCTGGTGGCATCGGAGAGGTCGGCATATTATACTTCGCGCCGGAGTCGGCCGAACTACCAGTGCTCAACGCCTGGTGGCATCGGAGAGGTCGGCATGCGGCGCGGATATTGGCCGAACCGCCCTGGAAGGTGCTCAACGCCTGGTGGCATCGGAGAGGTCGGCATGCCCGGCCGACGTAAGTAACGGGTGTCTCCATGCTGTGCTCAACGCCTGGTGGCATCGGAGAGGTCGGCATCCGGATCTGCAAGGTTGGCTTGACGACGACAAGCTGTGCTCAACGCCTGGTGGCATCGGAGAGGTCGGCATCAGCGAGGGCCACCGTCCTTGTTCGGCCGGACCAGGTGCTCAACGCCTGGTGGCATCGGAGAGGTCGGCATAACGCTCGATCCCGACTGGGGGCGGCGATACACTCGGTGCTCAACGCCTGGTGGCATCGGAGAGGTCGGCATAATCCCCCGCGCTGTTCACAATCGGGTCGCCGTTCGGTGCTCAACGCCTGGTGGCATCGGAGAGGTCGGCATCCAGGTCTTTCAGGCTAGCCGGGAGCGATCCGTAGTGTGCTCAACGCCTGGTGGCATCGGAGAGGTCGGCATATCGAGGCGGACGCTCGGTCATCAGGCAGCTCGCCTGTGCTCAACGCCTGGTGGCATCGGAGAGGTCGGCATGGTCCCCAAAATGGGGGTCAAGCTGCGCAATCAAGTGCTCAACGCCTGGTGGCATCGGAGAGGTCGGCATACGATGTGCTTCTCGCGACGGAACGCGGGGGGAATCGGTGCTCAACGCCTGGTGGCATCGGAGAGGTCGGCATACCGCCCAGCGCGGGATAGTACGTCAGCAGATCGTCAGGTGCTCAACGCCTGGTGGCATCGGAGAGGTCGGCATCTTAGCAGGCGTTGGAGCCTTGCCACCCAAGATGTGTGCTCAACGCCTGGTGGCATCGGAGAGGTCGGCATAAGAGGCGTGATTCACAGCCTCACCGCATGCGAGAGGTGCTCAACGCCTGGTGGCATCGGAGAGGTCGGCATCAGTTGAAGGTCATTCATCCTGGCACGGTCAAGGAGTGCTCAACGCCTGGTGGCATCGGAGAGGTCGGCATGAACCGTTCAAGGCGGATCGGGACGTCCAGATCTGGTGCTCAACGCCTGGTGGCATCGGAGAGGTCGGCATACTAGCACAAGTCGAGTGGCGCCGTGCATAAAGTAGTGCTCAACGCCTGGTGGCATCGGAGAGGTCGGCATCCGAGCCCGATGGGAACGTCGTGCGGTATTACTAGTGCTCAACGCCTGGTGGCATCGGAGAGGTCGGCATGTTCCAACTGAGACATAGATTAGGTCGGCAATAGGTGCTCAACGCCTGGTGGCATCGGAGAGGTCGGCATAAGGCCGCTGCACTGATGGCAGCCGCCATGGATTTGTGCTCAACGCCTGGTGGCATCGGAGAGGTCGGCATGAAGTGTTCGGTTTGTGGGTAGCGGTACCGGGGATGTGCTCAACGCCTGGTGGCATCGGAGAGGTCGGCATCATAGGTGTAGGCGCACTACACCAATGGATAGGCCAGTGCTCAACGCCTGGTGGCATCGGAGAGGTCGGCATCCGCCCGGAGAAGACTTGTCATCGTCAAGATTTAGTGCTCAACGCCTGGTGGCATCGGAGAGGTCGGCATCGAGAAGCCACTGTCGTTCCGTGAGTTCGTCACTCGGTGCTCAACGCCTGGTGGCATCGGAGAGGTCGGCATGTGCTTGACACGAGCGACACATCGCCACCCTCGATCGCGTGTGCTCAACGCCTGGTGGCATCGGAGAGGTTGGCATCAGCCGCATTGATGGTGAATTGATCGCGGCCTGAAGTGCTCAACGCCTGGTGGCATCGGAGAGGTCGGCATACCATCGCGAGCGTGCTCACCACGCTTGCTCAGCGGTGCTCAACGCCTGGTGGCATCGGAGAGGTCGGCATGGTCATGACGTGCTCGGCGGGTCCAGGATCCAGATCATGTGCTCAACGCCTGGTGGCATCGGAGAGGTCGGCATAAGCTTCGTCTGTCCGTTTTTCCACGCTCGCAAGAGGTGCTCAACGCCTGGTGGCATCGGAGAGGTCGGCATTTCAACCTTTGTTTGTCGGCATCAGATAACCTTCTTGTGCTCAACGCCTGGTGGCATCGGAGAGGTCGGCATAAGTCAACAAAAACAGAGATTGGCTATATGTAACATGTGTAGTGCTCAACGCCTGGTGGCATCGGAGAGGTCGGCATACTCAGTCGGCGTGGGGCGCCGCGGCACCTTCCAAGTGCTCAACGCCTGGTGGCATCGGAGAGGTCGGCATGCACGCTCACAAGCCCTGATCCGGTCGTTACCGTGTGTGCTCAACGCCTGGTGGCATCGGAGAGGTCGGCATGGACGCCGACTTTGCACAGTCGGGCCGCAAGAGCGGTGCTCAACGCCTGGTGGCATCGGAGAGGTCGGCATCCGCGTTGTTGCCGGGGACGCTCAGGTACGTGTACTGGTGCTCAACGCCTGGTGGCATCGGAGAGGTCGGCATAACGTCCACCGTTCAGTAATCATCCGAAGTCAACCAGTGCTCAACGCCTGGTGGCATCGGAGAGGTCGGCATGGTCGCGAAGCAGCATTCACCGGGTTGCCCAAGAGGAGGTGCTCAACGCCTGGTGGCATCGGAGAGGTCGGCATCTCGTTGCCACAGAAGCCTTGTCCCTGATCGACGGGTGCTCAACGCCTGGTGGCATCGGAGAGGTCGGCATCACGCAAATTAGCGGTGTCGTCCGTGACAGAAAAGGTGCTCAACGCCTGGTGGCATCGGAGAGGTCGGCATTCTGCTCCCTCGCCACGGTGTTGATAGGGTGGACGAGTGCTCAACGCCTGGTGGCATCGGAGAGGTCGGCATTAACCACGGCATAGTCGATGGTCATCGACGGGAGCGGTGCTCAACGCCTGGTGGCATCGGAGAGGTCGGCATTTGGCTGCCGTCTTGCGACGCACATTCTCGGCATGGTGCTCAACGCCTGGTGGCATCGGAGAGGTCGGCATAAGAACATCACCGCTAGCGGTAGTTTCATAAGGAAGTGCTCAACGCCTGGTGGCATCGGAGAGGTCGGCATGTCGGAACGGACGGGCTCGGATTGTGCGTCTGGGGTGCTCAACGCCTGGTGGCATCGGAGAGGTCGGCATGGCCACCCAGAACAGGTAAGGGGACCATTAGCCAGTGCTCAACGCCTGGTGGCATCGGAGAGGTCGGCATACGCCCTGCACGTCGGCGATGATTGTGGACCTTGGTGCTCAACGCCTGGTGGCATCGGAGAGGTCGGCATATTCCACATACTCAATATTCGTCAGATCGACAGTGTGCTCAACGCCTGGTGGCATCGGAGAGGTCGGCATTAGGACGAATTCTTGGCCCTTCCCCTTGGAATGTATGTGCTCAACGCCTGGTGGCATCGGAGAGGTCGGCATTAGCACGCATTTTTTGCGGCCATCGCGGTCTTCCAGTGCTCAACGCCTGGTGGCATCGGAGAGGTCGGCATGATGGTTTGGTTCGCGGAGCTCCCGTGCGAAATATGTGCTCAACGCCTGGTGGCATCGGAGAGGTCGGCATGCGTGCCTCTGGGCAGCACAATCCGAACTTGCTGGTGTGCTCAACGCCTGGTGGCATCGGAGAGGTCGGCATTGGGACACGATGCCGGCGAGTTCCTGGCGGCGATGTGCTCAACGCCTGGTGGCATCGGAGAGGTCGGCATTTGGCAGGTCCCCGAGTACTGGGGGAGTCCTCCGAGTGCTCAACGCCTGGTGGCATCGGAGAGGTCGGCATGGAAATCCCGTGCTCGAGCTCGTAGGTGTCGTCGGGTGCTCAACGCCTGGTGGCATCGGAGAGGTCGGCATCGGCGGCGGAGGTTTTCCTCGTGAGACGGGGACGGTGCTCAACGCCTGGTGGCATCGGAGAGGTCGGCATCCCGACCCGTTAAAGTGGTGATCGAGGAAGCTGTTACGTGCTCAACGCCTGGTGGCATCGGAGAGGTCGGCATTCGCTGGGTGGGACATGATCGGGGGCCTCTGCCGCAGTGCTCAACGCCTGGTGGCATCGGAGAGGTCGGCATCCACGCATCGGCCCGTGCTTCGATGGCGGTCGGATGTGCTCAACGCCTGGTGGCATCGGAGAGGTCGGCATGTAACCCGGCTCTTTTGCATGCGCGGACAATGGCGGGTGCTCAACGCCTGGTGGCATCGGAGAGGTCGGCATAACGACATAAACAGAAAAATCAAGAAAACAGAGAAGTGCTCAACGCCTGGTGGCATCGGAGAGGTCGGCATAAGAACGAGTCCTGGCGCGTCGGCTGCGGAGCGGACGTGCTCAACGCCTGGTGGCATCGGAGAGGTCGGCATGCTCGGCCAGATCCCCGCTGGGCAGGCCCAGCGGGGTGCTCAACGCCTGGTGGCATCGGAGAGGTCGGCATAGTCGGCCGGTCAGGATGGAACGCAGGCGCAGAAGTGTGCTCAACGCCTGGTGGCATCGGAGAGGTCGGCATGCAATGATCACCGAAGCACCGAAATCAGATTGGATGTGCTCAACGCCTGGTGGCATCGGAGAGGTCGGCATGCACAGCCCGGAGTCTGGAAAGTTTGCAATAGCCTGGTGCTCAACGCCTGGTGGCATCGGAGAGGTCGGCATCCGTGGCTGACTGAGGCCGGGAAGGCGGCACTTGGTGCTCAACGCCTGGTGGCATCGGAGAGGTCGGCATACCGAGCGACAACTTGCTCAAGCGGGATCGCCAACAGTGCTCAACGCCTGGTGGCATCGGAGAGGTCGGCATGGTCGAGCGGGTTGGCGGCGAGCGCCGCGTCGTTAGTGCTCAACGCCTGGTGGCATCGGAGAGGTCGGCATCTGCATCGCGGGGCAGACGTTCGGGTACTACGAAGAGTGCTCAACGCCTGGTGGCATCGGAGAGGTCGGCATGAGTCGGAGCAGGATGTGGGCGTGGAGCGGAAGCGGTGCTCAACGCCTGGTGGCATCGGAGAGGTCGGCATCGCCCTGATATAAGGCTTTGGGATGATAGGAGATACGAAGTGGGTTTTCAAGGGGGGAGGGCGAAAGCCGTGGGCTTTCGACGAAAACCGGGGTCGGTCTCCCGAATGAGATCGGTTAAATGCATGGGCGATGCGGGTTTAGAGAGAATCATGGATCAGACGCATTGAGAAAGAGCCGTAAGTGCCAGAAAAATCAAGAGATCGGTTGGTTCACGTGAGGTTTGGACGAAACAGCCGAAGGTGCTTGATTGGGGCCGCGAGTGTGGGAAAGGAGTTCGCGGCACTCTAAAGGACGACCAATAAGTAAGCATGCCTCACGGTACGAAGCCGGGCCTCATTTGCGCTAAATAATTCGGTAAGGGTCGGGGGCGTCGGGCCAGTCTGGGGTGTTTTGAGCGGAGTGGGTGGTCTCCATGCCACAGACGCAGCGCGGGCAGAGAGGAATTAGCAGCACGTCATCCTCCGGGTCGAGAACCTGGGTCAGCTCCCAGCGGAGCCGGTGCATTTGGCTGGGAGTCATCCAGCAGCGGAATACCGAATATTGCATGCGCTGGCCCGAGCCTTCCAGCAGCTTGGCGGTGCGTCGGAGCCGGGCGGGGTCGTGAACGTCGTAGCAGACCAGCCACCACTTGGCATCGTTCAAGTTGCTTGCCCTCCACGTCGTTTGGTCGTGACCGATCGAGCCGTCTGGAAGTCCGTTCCCTCCAAGCTGAGCTCGCCATGCCGTACGAGCGTGCGCGGATGCATTTTCTTTCAGCGGAGCCGCATGCGGGCGAACAGGCCGGGCTCGCCACTCCACTCCTTTTCGAGGAGGCGAGCTTCCAACTCCAGGGTACGGGCGTAGGAGAGAGAGTAGCCAAGGACCGGATGTTTCCAGGTCTCGTCGAGACGGCTTTCGAACAGGCCGATCGCCTTGCGCCTGCCTTGGTCGGAGAGCCAGGTTTTCCCCTTGGTGACGACGAAGTCGGCGTCGGGATCCCACTGGTTCCGGTTCAATGAGCCGAGCTGGACCATGTCCCAGAGGGGGACCCGGAACAACTCCATCAGGTCGAGTGTTAGGGGGTACGCCGCGCTTCTTGGAGTGTGGAAGAAGCCGAGTGATGGTTCGAGCCCCGCCGCGAGGATGGCCCGCATCACCGCGGTATGGAGCAGGCCGTAGCCGAAGCCGAGCAACGCGTTGAAGCGGTCGAGCGGCGGGCGCCTGGTCCGGGTGGAATAGTGAAGCGACTCGGGCACGCTAGGGGAAACGAGCTGGCCCAGGCCGCCGAAATAACCGACCGCCGCCGAGCCTTCGTGACCTCGAAGCGCGTCGCGGTCGGCGGCCGAGTCGAGCGAGGCCAGCGCCGAGCGCAGTCGGACCAGGTTGGGGAGCATGGCTTCGCGAGCCGATTCTTCTCCGCGCGAACCGCGCAGGAGGTAGCGATGCTGGCTCTCGATCTTGGCGCGGACCAGTGCCCGGGCCAGGCGCAAGCAGGTGGATTCGTCGGCCAATGCCTGGTATTGCCGAAGCCTGCGCTGAACTTGACCGGCACCGGCGGTCAGACTGGCGGTATGCCGGCCCGAGGTGGTCAGCCAGTGGACCGGCACGTTCCGATCCACGCAGAGGTTCAGGGCCTGGGTGGTGATCTGGGCGTACCCGTGCAGCAAGACCGAGTCAACCTGGCGGATCGCGTGCTTGATGGGGGAGGCTCCATCGGGGGGCTTGACCACCAGAGTCTCGGCGCTTCGGCCAACCGACGTTCCCGGCATCAGAACGTGAAGGGTGGTGCCGTCACGCTCGGGGGGGAACAGCCGGACCGGATCGTGCTCGGGGTCGTCCGCCTGCCGCACCTCCTCAGGCAGGCAGATCGGGGCGAGCGAACAGCGCACGCAGAGCCGCTCGTTCTCCGCGACCGGGGGCCGCTCGGTGGCCTCGCGCAGATGTTTGGCCCGGGCGATCGCGTCGGCCAGGTCCCCCCTGGCCTGTTCGTCGATGGGAATCCGGACCAGGGCCTTGTCGGCGTGGTAGCGGATCCGCCCTTCGGGAATCGACTGCCCGAGCGCTGATTCCAGCAAGGTTGCGTAAGCGATGACCTGAAGCCGGTCGGAAGGCCAGGCCTCGGGCGTTTGGCCGTCGCGGCGCGAACGGCCTCGCTTGTGTTCATAGGGGATGTATGAGCCATCCCTTCTTCGGATCGCGTCCACCTTACCCACCAGCCCCAGCTTCGGGTCGTCGAGCTCGAGCTGTGTGCGCTCGCCATCTTCGTCGGCCTTGAGCGCAGCGTCGAGCTCTCGTCCGGCGAAGATGGCGGCGTTCGGGGCCTGAAGCCCTACGACCTCGGTGAGGTAGAAGAGCCGCTGGCAATATCCAAGGTCGTGGAGCGCGATGACCCGAAGCGGAGGCTCCTGGGTCTGGACGTTCATGTCGTTCCTTTCTTCTTGCGCTCCCCCTTCTCTACCGAGCTGGGAGGGGCCTCGGGGGGGCGGATCTCGGTCCAGGCCTCGGAGGGAATCTCTTCCGTTGCCTTCGTCTGGGGGGCGAAGAGCGAGGATTGCGTGCGCGACATCCGCTGGCGGTCGATCCAAACGGTGAGTCGCGTGGAGTGGGGTAAGGTCGTTGGTGAGTTCGCCTCGCCCAGGTTGCAATACCAGTGGGAGGCCGGCGGGACCTCCCTCACTTCAAGACGGTCGATCAGGAAGGCGTTATCCCCCAGGAACGGAATCCCGTACCGGCCGGGGGCTGGATTGGTGAGTCCTTCCCTGACCCGTTGCTCCAGGTCGGGGTTCCCATCCAGCACGACGCAGGCTCGCAGGTTGGCGAGGAATTCTCGTTTCACCGGTGTGATGTTGTACTTATTTCCCTTGGTTGATTCTTTCCGTTCCTTTCCGGTCCCGCCGACCGGGTAGTTGTGAAGCTGCTGAAAGAGCGTGTGGACGGTTGGCAAGGGAAGTTTGCTTGTCTCGCTCGAGTTGCTCAACGCGTCCTGCGCATGGGCGGAGACGCGAGGCTCGGCGACCGCGCCCACGGCGATCCGAACGAAAGGGAGCCCGAACTGGGTGAGGGTCATCTCGGAGAGGCCGTCGTCGCGCCTGGACTCGATCCCCGCCACGTTCAGGGCGAGCCCGTAGGCGGCGGAGGGGGTGAGGAAGGGGGCGGTCGGCCGATACCAGCCCGCGCTGAAGGTCCGAAACGCGGCGAACGGGGCCTGGACGTAGAGGACCAGCATGGCGGGTTAGCTCCCCTTCTTCTTCGTCGGGAAGGCGAGTTCCCCCACCGCGCTCAGCAGCCGCCTTGGATCACGGTCGAGCGTCACTCCGAGCTTTCGCAGTTCCTCGGCCTCGTCGGCTTCCATCTCCTTGACGAGTTTTCCACCGAAGTGGAATTCGGAGCCGGGGTAATCCCCCTTGCGAATTCCGTCGAGCACTTCCGGGAAGCTGCCCGAGGTGTCGAATCCATACGTGTCGTATCCCGCCACCAGCGACTCGGTGAGGCGGAGCACAATGCTGGCCGGGCTCATCTCGAAGTAGCTTCGGGCATGGTTACCCGCCACCTGGTTCAACTCGCCGATGGCCTTCAAAAGACTCTTCGTCCACTTCGGCTTGGCCCGGCAGTCCTCCAGGTTCAGCGCGAAGGGATACTGGAACGCCGTGAGCACCGTCTCGCGATGGAGCAAGGCTGAAGTTTTGGCGTTCTTCCAGGGGCTGGCTTCCGAGGTGAGAGGAGACTGCGTGAAGACCACGCTATTACGATACGGTTCGATCCCCTTCGCCAGGTTCATGCGAAAGATCGAATCTCGCTTGAACTGAAACTTCGCGTCCTTTCCGCGCTTTTTCTCGATCTCGGCTTCGATCTTTTTGCGATCCGTACCGCCTGCGGCGACCAGGTAGCCAAAGAAGAAGTCATCCACGAACTGGTCAGGATCGGGATAGTCCTTGAACTCCACTGCAAGCTGCGATTCATCATGGAGCCTTGATCGATTGCAAGGCATCTCCTCGTCTTGATACGACGCCAGCGTTTCCCGAAGCGCGTTGCGAACCGCCTCCGGGGAGATGATGGGGTATTCGAAGCGACCGTAGGCGATTTTTTGAATCACCGTGCGGTTTTCCTCGCTCTCGCCTCGATAGTTCGCGGAAGGGGCGGCATAGGTGAGAACCGTGCCAAATAAGTTCATGGCTATTGTCCTTGATCTTGAGACTGGGTCTGAGGGACATAGGAAGAAGCCGAGGCGGCGATCATGGCCAGCGCCTTGACGTCCTCCCAGCAGAGAGAAGTTCGTTCGGTCGGGTGCTGGTTGCTCCGTTGAAGCAGGATCGAGGTGAGGAACTGGAAGTCTCGAGGAGGGATCACCTGGGGGACGGAACAAATGGAACTGGCGAAGTAGTCGACGAATTCCTGGTTGTGCCGTGACCGCATGGCGAGAAACACGGAAGTACAGGCCTTGGCTCTCGCCTCGAGATATTCAATGCCATAAATTCGCTTAGGTTTTCCTGCCTTCTCGATAACCTTGAATTGGCTCTTTTCTTTACCGACACGTTCAGCGGCGTGCCTGCTGACATAGGCGTGGACGAGACGTTGGACGATATAAGCGAGGTTTTTCACTCGCTCCTCAGCGTCCATGTCCTTGGGATCGAAGTCTGTCATGATGAGAGCGTCCTGGGCCATGACACGGAACATGAGACTCGCGTCCTTCCCAAAGCGGGGTAGGAATCGGGGCGTCTCGTCTCCCGTGACGAAGAAGGGAGCGGGGTAGGAAGAAAACAATTCGATCAGACCTTGATGCCAGGAGTTCTCCTGAATCAACGCCTGCAAATGCAACGCGCGGAACAAGGGATTACGATAGTTCGAGACGACCCGTTCATAGGCGGAAACAAGGCCAACTCGGTTCGATACACGTGAATAGGAATGGAGCTTGATGTTATTGCCAATCTTCTCCATGTGATAGGATTCGACCGCGTGGATGCCTCCACCCCACGACTCACTTCCCGCCTTGTCGTCCGCGAGTGTTTGAATCGATCCACGCCCGGTTCGTTTGGTCCGTCTCGCTCCCGTTTCCGCGGAGCTTCGCTTGGGGTCGGAGTCGAGTCGCTTCAAGACCTCCAGGTTTCCCTGGGCCGGCAGATCGATCAACGCTTCCTGTGGCAGGCCGGCCGTCGTGTCGGCCGGTGGAAGCGAACCCAGCATGCGTGGGAACGCGCCAAGAAACTTGTTGAGATCGGAGACATCGGGAACCGAGAGGACGTAGCCGACTCGATCGAGTCGTTTCTCCTTGCGATTCACCACGCGCGGAACGTAGGTCAGGACCACGAGTTGCCAGAAGTGAAGCAGGAGGTTTTGATCGACCTGGCCCTGAAACTCGATTCCTTCGGCATTGACGGCCTGGGCGCCGAGCATCAGGACTCCCGAGATCGGTTTGGTCGGCGTGTTCCCTCGTTCTTTCTTTTTCTCGAGATCGATCAGTTGGGCCCAGACCTTACGGCCCTCGGAGCAAGGGTCTTCGAGAAAGGGGGCGCGGGACTGCGGGTTGCCTCGAGGGATCGTCCAGATCATTCGCCGCCAAAGCTTGAGCCAGCCGCTGGCTTCCTGCTGGAGATGCCGGAGCAGAAACCGGCCCTTGGGAACGTCCACCTCGTAAATGAAGTAGGGAACTTCCTTGTCCGCTCCCGTTTTCGGATCCTTCCGCGTTATCGAGAAGTTGCCTGGTTTTGGCTCGGCGCTTCCAGACCATTTCTTGAACGCCCGCTCCTCTTCCTTGGAACTCGCGTAGAGAAAATCGAACAGCCCCTGGGTCGACTGCTCCGTAAAGGTGATCTTGGCCACGGTCGATGAGATATCTTCCACACCGGGGATGAATTTTTCGTCGAGCTTCTTCATCGCCTCAATTTGGAGAATCAGGCCCGCGAGCCCCGCCCGGTGCTGCGCTGAGGGCAAATCATGAAGGTCATAAGTCAGTGTAATTGGACTGACATCAACGGATTTCTTGCTCAAGATTGGGCCTCCTTCTCCTGGTGATTCCGCTTGGCACTCATGAAGCCGACGGGCTTTCCGCCGGGGTTGTATTGATCGCCCGAGGCGATTCCAAGCCAGTGCGGGAGGAATAGGTGGTCTTCCGTTCGCGGAATCACGTCGTGGAACGGAACCGGGACGATGAATCCGTCGATTGATGCCTTTCCCTGGATCCGTTTTCGAACCTCGCCCAGGTCGTTATCAAGAACGCAGCGCACGGTGCGGTCGTCGATATCTCGGAACGGTTCGACCTTCCCTTCGGCGTAAATCCCACTCTCCAGGAACGCGGCGACCTTGGTGGGCTCGACAATCCCCTCGTCGCATTCGGCATAGGCGACTTCGAGATCGTGTTGGGAGATTTCTCGGCCAACCAACTTGTCAATGAACGCGACCGCTTTCTCCAGGTCGGCTCGCTCATAGGGTTTGCACTCGTTCAGGTCCGGCCGGATGACCCGGATCAATCCGCGCGGGCGAGTCAGCAGCTTGGTGAAGTCGCGATTGCACCGGCCCATGCGCTGAATGAGAGCGGCGATGGGGGCAAGCTCGGTCACGAGGATTTCCGCGTCGAGATCCAGGGACATCTCGCAGACCTGGGTCGTGACCCCGAGCACGCCGCGCGTTGGGTTTTCCATCGCGGCGGAAGCCTGGAACGCCTCAATGAGCTGGGCGTGCCGCGTTTTTCGATCATCAAGTGTAAAACGACTGTGATAGCAAAATGCCTGGAATGGATTCTGTGTGGATGGAATTGAAGGATCATTTGTAAGTTGAAGGAAGGTTTCCTGGCAGTCGTTGACCCGGTTGGAAACCCAAAGAACTCGTCTATTGGCCCCCAGTGCATCTTGAACGATCGGCATGGCTTCGTCTCGCTCGACCCATTCGATGCCGTATCGAGGTTGCGTCGCGATCGTTTCGAGGTCGGGGGGGAGCTGCTCCGGGTAAGGGGTAAGACCGCATCCCGTGGTCAGGCTCTCCTTGCGTTCCTTTGAGAGCGTGGCGGTCATGCAGAGGACGGGGATCTCGGTGAACTCCTGAAGGAAGCGCCGAAGCGTGGAGAACATGGACTGGTCGAAGCTGTGAACCTCGTCGATCACCACGACCGACTCCGCGAGCAAGGGGAGCAGGCAGATGGGGCTGTAGTTCTGCTGCATGAAGGCGAGGAACTGGTCCACGGTGGCGGCGAAGATGCGTTTGGGCCAGTAGCCCAGCGTATAGAGTCGAGGATCGGTCCGGTAATCTCGGTTCTGGCGGTCCTCTGCGCTCTCGTTGGGGGTCTGGAACATCCCCTGGAGCTCGTAGTCGGAGGTCCCGGTCAAGAAGCCCGCCTCGGCCTCGGGGGCCCAAGCCACGTAGTCGCGAAAGCCTTCGGTCGCGGTCGCTCGGGTGGGGTAGAGGAAGATCACTCGGGCGGCGGGATTCTGCTCGAGCTGGCTCACAATCCAGTTCCAGGCCGCGAGCGTTTTGCCCGCCCCACATGGAGCGTGGAGGAAAACGCGCGGGCCCATGCTCGCCACGTCGACCTGGAACTGATTGAAGCCCCCCCGCCCTCGATAAGTGAAGCCCTTCGAGTCATCCCAGCGCCCGCGCCTGGTCAGGTCTTCGATCCGAGGCGAAGTGACCTTCTCCCAGACCTCGTCACCCGTCAGGCTTGACGCGAAACATTCCGCGATCCACTCGCTCACCCTGGAGGGAGCGTCTTGCTGTTCGTCCCGGCTCATCCTGACCACGGCTGATCCAACCGCGTCGGCCGCGATCAGGCCGGAGCGAATCGCCCGAATCCATCGAGCCTGCTCACTGTCCCAATCCAAGTTGTTCGACTCGTTCGAGAGCCAGGTATCGAGCGCCTGAGCGCTGGCACTCACGATACGACCTCTCCATATCCGCTCGAATGCGATTGGTTCCGGGCAGGGAGAGCCGACCTGTTCCTGGATCTCCCGCCAGATGCCTTGAAAATCGGCGTGATCCGTTGGCAACGAGAATGTCGGAGTGAGTTGGAAGAGGCTTTTAAGACTCTGGCATCCCGTCTCCGCGAACTTGAGGTGGTGGCCCAGGCAGGAGGCGATCAGGGGAAGGAGCCGGACGTTCGCCTTCTCCAGCCACTGTTTGCAAGGAGGCCTGCGAAGGCACTCGGCCAGGATCAGCCCCGTGACGATCTCGTGCCGGATCCCTTGCGGGGTTCCGTGGAGTAGCGCTCCCTGAAAAAGGTTCCCCGCCTTTCCCCAGTCATGCGCGATCGCCGCGATGGTGAGCGTCATGAGGAACGCGTCGAAGTCGGATTCCTTCAACCGGAAGAATCGGAGCCAGGAACGACCAAGGCGTGTCGGCTTACCAGGTTGACCGAAAAGAGCCGCCACCGCCGCGACGACGCACCGGGTATGTCCGGCAAGCGTGATCTCGAACGGGATCGAGCCGTCCTGGGGCCGCGATTTCGCGAGGAGAGTGGTCATTCAACCCTCTTTTTGTGCCAAGGACTCACGTCATTGTGAGTCTTGCCGTTTTTAAGACCGTCCGTTAGAGGACGAGATGCTTATCGGATGTTTAGAGAAATGGAGACGAAGGACAGCCAGGCATCATTGAGGAACAAAAGCTATCAATTGGAACTTATAGAATACATTTGCTCAACGCCTTTTGGGACTGTCCTTCGTCATCGAGCTGGATTGAGAGTCGACGGACAACCAGGAACGGAGTTTGGACCTCCGTCCAACATCGGGTTGGAATCGAGAAGGAACGATCCGCTAAGGCCTTCGAGGATCGCACCCTGATTGTTCGTGACGATGTAATACTATAAGTTCCAATTGAAGAAGTCAAGAGTCGGAGTTGCACCCCTCCGATTCGGGAACTTCTCTTGGTCGAGTTGTTCTCCGTTCGTGGTAAGGAACAAAAACTCCGCATCCCATGCGGCGTCGGCCGCCGAGGCCGATTTCCTGGAGTTTGAGGGCCTCGTCCTCGGTCAGGCCCACCACGCGCATTGCGTAGCCGACGACGCGTTTTCCGCTGATTTGAAGAACGCGCCGGATCGGCTCGCCGGGGTGCTTGGGGTGGGGCGAGGGGACAAGCATGGGAGTTGCCGCGATTTCCAGGTCGAGAAGGGCTTTCCGGGCCTGGGCCTCAGCCTGGTCCGGAGTCAGGGATCCCCGGAACGTGACCAGGCGAGAGGCGAGACTCCCCACGGGTTGGAGCGTCTCCACGACCGGATTCTGAATCTGGAGCGGGTATCCGTCGACCTCAAGGTTCGCGCCACACAGGGGGATATAAGGGGCGAGTTCCTCGGAGGCGAGCCGGAGTCGTAGGCGCGAGGCCGTGATGAGGCCGAGCACGCCGGGCTTGCGGAATTCGCCTCGGATGGGGTGGACGCCAACCTTCGTGTCTCCGTGCAGGCTGGGGACCACCCGGCAAAGGGCCGAGAAAAGCCCGTAGCCGTGGTCGATGGAAATGAACTCCCCCTTGATCGGAAAGGCCAGGTCGATTACGGGCATCGTATTCAACTCCCCAAGGGTGGGTGATTGGCACGTTTTTCGTTGAATGATCGGCCGGTCTGCCCCGACTCGTTAGGCGCAGGTGGCGGCCGACGGGCGGAAGACGCTTCATAACGCGCGAGCATGGCCCTGATCTCCTCGAGCAGTTCAAGTCGGAGCGAACTCGGCTCGAGTACCTCGGCCTTGGAACCGAAGCTCAGGATCCAAGATTTGAACTCGACCGTGGAGGAGAGCTCGTAGACCGAGATCAGGCTGCCGTCTCGCTCTTGCGTGTGGCGTTCGGCATGGTGAATTGGCGTTTCTTGCACGTAACGCGCAACGCTCGGTGCGAAGCGGACCTTGATCCGGATCGTTTGTTCGCCACGGAAGACTCCCATCGCGGACTTGAAGTAATCCTTGATGTTGAAGTCGACGGGCCGCTGGAACTTGAGGGGGGTTAACTCCACCTCCTCGATCCGAACCACCTTGTAATGCCTGTACCCCGGAGGCTTGGCGCGGGGGTCGATGGCAACCAGGTAAAGGGCTCGCCTGTGGTCGAGGAGCGCGAGCGGGTAGATGTCGCGAGAGGCCGGCTCGGTCGCGCGGTCGGATTGATAGAGGATATGCGTGACCAGACCATCTTCGACCGCCGTGCGTAGCTGGTCGATCAGGTCCTCCTTCCCCTGGTATCGGTTGAAACCAAGGCCCACTTCGCTGATGTGGTAGAGCTCAGCGAAGCGGTCGAGGTACTCCAGCGCACCCGGCGAGAGGGTGGCCCGAAGCTTGCGGAATGCTTCCCAGGCTGCCAGGCCGAAGGGCGTGGCGGCCAAGGGGGTCATGAGACGCTTGCCCAGGTAGAGAGCCATCGCCTCGTCTGGATTCAGCGCCAACGCAATCTTGTTATTGAGCGCTTTCCATGTCTTACGCCCGTACTCCTCCGTGGTCTCCTCCAAGTTCAAACCCACTGCGCGAAAGAGGTCGAGGTCGCGCCGGATCGTTTTTTTCGTGACTCCCGCCTCTTGCGCCATTTCCTCGACCGTTAGCCCGAACCGCCGGGTGGATAGCATCTGGATCAAGCACAGGTGACGCCGAAGCGCGGTTTCTTCTCGCAACACCAGGTTCAGCCCTCTCCGGGACATGCAATTGCCGAAGCGATCGGTCTCTGATAGAGAATCGTTAAGCGAAGGCACTCGGAGTAAAAAAATCCAGATCGCGTTATCAGAATCACTTCTCTTTCTTCCTCCAATGTCCCCGATGATACAGCAGGCGTGGGACAGGTTATGTCCAACCTGACGAATGTTCACTGAGGAGAGTGGGGCGCGCTGATTTTAGGCAACAGGCGCCAAGGAGAGGAAAGAAGGGGAAGAGCGTGAGGTGAGCCCCCGGCCGTTGATTGGGATTGGGCCGGGGGGGCGGTGAGAAATGGCGGGAAGGGGTCGAGAGGGAGACGAATGAGACGGAAGATTGGTGCCGAGGGATCGAGCCAAAGTTAGGTCGGCTCAGTTTGAGCTGGTCTTTGGGGGCGAGGGCTTGAGGTGGTGCTGGAACCAGTTGAGGAGCTCGGTGCGCATGGGGGGGATGTAGGTGTGGCCGAGGTCGGGGTAGAGGACGTTGCGGAAGTGGTCCCCCGCGCCCAGGGCTTGGTAGGTCTGGCCGACGAGGCGTTCGAGGTCGCGGATGCCGTCGGCGGGTGAGCCGTAGTCGAGGTCGCCGGTCAGGGCGAGGAAAGGGCGCGGGGCGATCAGGGAGAGAACCCCTTCGGTGTCGCAGTGGTTGAGCAGGCCGTTGGCGAAGTAGTAGAGGCCGTGGGCCCGCAGGTTGCCGTGCGCGATCAGGTTCTGGTAGCGGGTCAGGCAGGCGACGGCCACCACGGCGGCCACGCGGTCGTCCACCGCCGCGAGCCACCAGGCCCGGGTGCTGCCCATGCTCATGCCCGTCGCGCCGATGCGGGTCGAGTCGACCTCGGGACGAGAGCAGAGGTAGTCGAGCGCGATCTGGTCGTCTCGCACCATCATCCCCCAGAGGGTTCGGCCGAACCAGATATTCCACTTATGAAGAGATTCTTGTTCCAGCTTGCCGGTCTCGGCCGTGCCCGAAGGGCCGGTGCCGACGCGGTCGCCGTGCCAGTAGGCGTCGGGAGAGAGGACCGCGTAGCCCGCCTTCACCAGGGCCTCGCCGATCGAGTCCTTACCGCCGTTGGTGTTGGGGATGATCACCTGGTTCATGTCGGGGGTGGACGAGTGGAGCCAGAGGATCGCGGGGACCTTGCCCGCACGGCGCTCGGCGTGAGGAAGCAGGAGCAAGGTGGAGACCAGCCCATCCACGCCGTTGTTCAAGGTGGCCTTCTCCAGGATGAACTCCGGGTGGATCTCACGCGAGATCACGCGGAGGGTCTTGGCGTCGGAGAGGGCGGGGCGAGGAGGGAGGTTGCCCAAGGTGCCGACGACCGCTTTCAAGAGCTCAGGCCGGCGCCCTTTCCAGTCGTCCGCGCTGGTGGGGACGACAAACTCCTTGGCCTTGATCTGCTTGTAGGCCTCGGGGACCTGGCGGTCGCGTTTGGCCTCGGCCTTGCGGTAGGCCTCGGCGGCATCGGGGCCGGCGGGGTGCGACGGCAAGGGGCGATAGAGGGCGACCTTGAGGTGGCGGAGCACGCTATCGGTGACGGCCTCGGCCAGGCGGTCGTAGGCCTCGGGGGTGTAGTGCGTGCCGTCTCGGCCGAGCATGGTCTCGGTCCCCCCCTGCTCAACCACCCAGTGCAGGTCGTCGATGGGAACCTTGAGCTCGCGCATCACCTGCTCGGCTGTTTCGTTGTAGCGCTTGACGTCGGCCTCGAGGCGGTCGAAGTTCGCCTTGCGCTGGGCGTGGCGGTCATCGAGGATAGGGGTGGTGCTGGCGAAGATGAGCGTGGCCTTGGTCTCGGCGCGGAGCTTGGCGACGATCTTGCGGAGGTTCTCGGCGTAGGCCTTCAACTCGACCTGGTACGACTGATCGGCCTTGAGCCGCTTGAGGTCGTGGAGGCCGCAGTTGAAGTGGATGATGTTGGGCTGTTCGCGCACCGCGTCGTCGAGGTGGGCCAGCACGTTGGAGCTGTCGCCGCCGTTGGCCGGGAGGCTCACCACGTTCGCCTTGTGCTCGAGCCGCTTGATCACGAAGGGGGTGTAGCCCAGGCGGATCGAGTCGCCGATGAGCATGACCTTGGGGAGAGTCTCCTTGGCCTTGGGCTTTGGAGCGGTTTGCCCCTGCGCCCACGGGGGCAGAGCGAAGGCCAGCAACGAGAAGGCGGCCAGTAAGCCGGAGGATTTCATGGGTTCCGTTTCTCCGATCGATCCGATGAACAAGGGAAGCGTGATTGGATTTCAGGCAGCATATGGCCTGAAAAGTCTCGATAAGTCATTTGTAGGGTGGGCACTGCCCACCGTCCGGTCTACGAAGGTCCGCGAGTTGCAAGGGTTATTCATGTTGAAGATGTAAGAAACGATTTCGATCAATTCAGGCTGGATGCCGGTTCGGCCTGGACCACTTCGGAGTCGGCATCCGTGGGCCGGAGGCTCCAGGTCAGCCCTTTGAGTTTCTCGAGCGGGGGGGCAGGCTCGAAGAGGCTGGCGAGGTAGCCGACGGCCATGGTGATCAGGCATCCGATCATGGCGAACCAGAGGAATGAGATCTTGTTGACGAGGCAGATGGGAACCAGCGCCGCCATTCCCACGATCCAGCCGACCATGGCGCCCCGGGCGGTGGCGCGCCGGACGAGGATGCCGAGGAAGAAGAGGCCGAGCAAGGGGCCGCCGACCAGGCTGATGATGGTGTTCGTGGCTTCCAGCAAGGTGCCGATATAGGGGACGACGAAGGCGAGGCCGATGACAAAGAGGCCATAGAGCAAGGTGAGGTAGCGGGCAATCCGAAGCTGGACGTTCTCGTCGGGGTTCGGGTTCCGACTCAACCTTTGGTAGAAGTCGACCAGGCTGGCCGAGGTCAACGAGTTGAGGCCCGCGGAGACCGTGGACATGCTCGCGGCATAGATCGCGGCGATGAACAGGCCGGGGAATCCGGCGGGGAGCTGGGTCACCACGTAGAACGGGAGGATCTGATCCGCTTTCGTGATCTGCCCGCTGGCGAGGGGGTCGCCATGGACCTGGTAGAAGGCGTAGAGGACCAGCCCGGTGCCGTAGAAGACGAAGGTGACCGGGAGCACGAGGCCGAGCTTGATCCAGAGTCCGCGCCGGGCTTCCTGGATGCTCTTGGCGGTGAGGTAGCGCTGGACGGAGACCTGGTCGGTCGCCATTTGCACCAGGTTCATGAAGGCCGCGCCGATGAGCATGCCCCAGATGGTCAGTCGCACGGTTGGGTCGATGCTGGTGCTCACGCTGAGCCTGCCGCTGGCCTGGGCCATGTCGATGACCTTGCCGACTCCACCGGGAATGTGCCCGAGCGCCGTGAGGGCGATGATGAGCTGCCCTCCGAAGAGGACGACGAGCTGCATCACGTCGGTCCAGATGACCGCCTTCATGCCGCCGAGCGTGGTGTAGAAGGTGGTCAGCAGGCCGGTGCAGACGATGGTGAACCAGAGCGGTAATCCTGTCACCGCCTCCAGGGCGAGCGCCGGGGCGTACGTTGCCGAGCCGAGCCAGAACAGCACGCGCACGATGAACGAGGCCGAGGCGAGCGTGCGAATTTGAACAGAAAAACGTTCTTCCAAATATTGATATGCTGTGAAAAAGTGCCGTTTGTAAAAGAAGGGTAAGAAGATCAAGGTGGTGATCGGCGTGGCGATGAAGAAAGAGAAGTTGACGATAAAGAATGCCAGGCCATTCGCATATCCTTCGCTCGGCGCGGCGAGAAAGCTGATGCCCGAGAAGAGGGAGGCGAGGATGGTCATCGCCACGATGAGGCTATTCATGCTCCGCTGGGCGAGGAAGTATTCGCTGAGGTTGCTCTTTTCGCGAAAGAAGAGTCCGCCGATCGCAAGAGTGAGGAGCAGGTATCCGGCGAAGACGGTGTAGTCGATCCAGGAGAAGTGGAGCATGGGGGAGTGGCCCTCTTGCGAGACTCAGGAGTGGTTTTCGCGGAGCAGGAAACCGCCGTCGACCAGGAGAGAGGCGCCGGTGATGTAGTCGGCGTCGAGCGAAGCAAGGAACGCCGCGGCCTTGCCGATGTCTTCGGGCGTACCGAGCCGGCCCCAGGGGAGCGTGGGAGCGGCGTCTCGGATCGCATCGTCGCCGAAGGTCTCGTGTTCGCCCGGCGTGTCGATCCAGCCCGGCTCAATCGTGTTCACGTTGATCCGGTGGCGGAGCAGCTCTCCGGCGATGGTGAAGGCCATGTGGTTGAGCCCGGCCTTCGCCGCGTTGTACGCGACGCTGCGCGGGAAGGGGCGGCGAGCGTGGACGCTCGAGATGAACACGATTTTCCCCCCCTTGCCCCGCTCGACCATGTGCCGGGCCACGAGCTGGCTCATGTAAAAGGCCCCGTGCAAGGTCCCTTCCAACACCTTGCGGAAGGTCTCGGCATCGTAGTCGAGAAAATCTCCGCGCCGGGAATAGGCTGGGTTACTGATGAGAATATCAAGGTGGCCGAATGCCGAGAGGGCTTCCCGGACAATCGCGTCGCAGGAGTCTTGCTGGAAGGCGTCCCCTTCGATGAGGGCCGACTGGCGCCCGAGCCCTTGAATCTCGGCGACGACCCCTTCGGCTTCGCTGGAGCGCCGGTAGTCGTTGATAAGAACGTCGGCCCCCGCGCGGGCCAGCTCCAGGGCACAGCCTCGGCCGATTCCTCGCGCCGCCCCGGTCACCAGGGCGGTTTTTCCTGTCAGTCGCATGGAAGGGCTCCGCGTTCGAATGTGTGAGGGGGGCCTATATCAAAGACGCGCAACCCGGCGAGGGCCTACCAGGCGGTCCAGCCGCCGTCGATGATCAGGTTCTGGCCGGTCATGAAGCTGCTGGCATCGCTGGCGAGCAGGACGATGGCCCCCTTGAGCTCGTACGGCAGACCCATGCGCTTCATGGGGAGCTTGGTACAGAGCCGCTCGACCATGGCCGCGGGGGCTCGATCGGGCGGGAAGGGTCCGGGGCTCAGGCAGTTGACCCGGACGTTGTCGGCCGCCCAGTAGACCGCCAGGTGGCGGGTCATGTGGATGAGCCCCCCTTTCAAGGTGTGGTACGCGACCGGGCTGGCGGGGCAGATTCCTTCGTAGGCGTCGGGATAGGAGCCGACCACGCCGTACATCGAGCCGATCATCACGATGCTGGCCGGGGCGTTTCGGGCGACCGCCTGATCGCGCACGAGGCGGGCGAGCAAGAAGTAGCCGGTCGCGTTCCCCATGTGCCGGTTGAATTCCTCGGCCGTGACCGTGGTCAGGTCGCTGGGCAAGGCCTCGTGGCCGTTGTTCACGAGGATGTCGATCCGACCCACGCGATTGAGGATCTGGTCGAACGCTTGCTCGATCTGGTCGCCTTGCATGTGGTCGAGGGCCATGCCGTGGTGCTGGACGTCCTGCCCTCGCCTGGGGAGCGTGGCGGCGGCGGACTCGGCTCGGCCGGCGTCTCGACCAGAGACGACGACCGAGGCGCCCGCTTCCGCGAGCGCTCTCGACATGGCCGAGCCAAGATGGCCCGAGCCTCCCGTCACCAGCGCGACCTTACCGTTCAGGTTGAAAAGATCGTGGATCGTCGGCTCGGATTCGGGCAAATAACTTGTGCTCATGCTTTGGACGTCCGTAATGCTGCGAGTCAACCAAATCAAAAGGATGAAACGGCCCGCCGGCCTTCGGCGGTGAATCAGGTTGTTTTGGGGGCACGCGCTGATTGCCAGTTCCCTAACCGAACGCTGGAGAGCGCGGCGAGATTGACTCGCAAGGTTTGCAGACCCTCTTCGAGCGAGCAGAGCACTGGGCGGTGCCCTTCGACGGCGTCGAGGAAGGCCGAGGCCTGGGCGATGAACAGGGTATCCCGTTCCAGCGGAGGGATCGACTCATCGTGCCAGGGGTCGTCCTTGCCGATCATCCAGCGCCAGCGGTTGGCGTGGTGCTCAAACCGGGCGGCCCCCCCTTCGCACAGGACCGTCATCGTCACCTCGTTCGGCCACTGATGCTGGTTCAGGTTGTAGCTGGACAGGACCCCGCCTTGCCGGGCAAGCACGTGCGCTGTGTCCTCGACCTCGACCCCTTCAAGGACCAGGTGCTCGGCATCGGCCACGAGTCGGTCGATCGGCCCCACGAGCCACTCGCCAGCGTTCAGCAGATGGGTCAGGGCATCCTGGATCGCCCCGCCGCCAGTTTCGTGGCTGTTGTAATAGATTGAGCGATAGGCCGGCCGGAAGGTGGGAAAATTCTGGCCGGAAACGACGACCAACTCAACCGGCCGCCCGAACCGCCCCTCCTGGATCGCGGCCCGCATGGCCTGGAGCAACGGGTGGGCGCGGTAGACGTAGGCCACGCCGACAACCACCTTATTTGCCGTGGCGGCCTTCCGGAGTTCCTCGGCCCCCTCGACGCTGGTGCTCAACGGCTTTTCAATCAACGTATGAACGCCCGCCTTAACCAGAGTCGTGGCGATGGGAATGTGCGAAGGGGCGGGCGTGGCGACCACCGCCAGGTCGGGGCGGTCGGCCAGGGCCGCGTCGAGCGTCTCGTAACACCGCGAGACCCCGTACCGCTCGACAACGGTCCGGCGCAGCTCCGGATTGATCTCCAGAAGCCTCGTCTCCACGCGTCCGGTGGCCTCGAAGCAGCGCAGGTGCCGTTCGCCAATCGAGCCGACTCCAATGATCAATACGGATTGACGTTCCAATGTCTTGATCCCTGTCGTAAGTCCAGGCCAGAGAGGCGAGAATCCCCGTGCCTTGTTGACCGGTCCGATCGCGGGCGGGAGCCACCCTTGGCGCCAAAGGATACACGAACAGTCGGCCCGTTGCGATCAGGTCTCGAGCACGACGCCGAGACTTTCGCCGGCGGAGACCCGGGCGAAGCAGCGGAGCACCAGAACCAGGCCGGACTGATCACAAGGGACCGTGACGACTTCGCGGCCGAGGAGGTCGGACACCGTGCCGAGGGGCTCTCCTTTCCGGACGGTTTGACCAAGGGAAACGGCTGCCTCGAACAGCCCGTCGCAAGGGGAAGGGTGCTGGACCTGCATGTGCCCCGAGCCTTCACGCGAATCCTCGAACACGCGAAGGCCGCTGGATGGGGTGTCGGCCAGACTTGAGTCGACCAGGCCGAGCGAGGCGAGGACGTTGAGGCAGCCTTGGACATAGGCCTGGACCCCGTCGGGGAGGCAGCCGCCCCCGCCGAGATACTCAGCGTAGATGGCCGGCACGTTCGCGGCGCGCGCGACCGAGAGGGAGCGGCCGGGAAGGCTTGGGTCGGTCCCCCAGATGATCGGCAGGCCGAAGGCCCTTGCCATCGCGCGCTGGCGGTCGAGAACCTCGGGTGAGACGTGGAGCATGTACCCGGTCATCGGCTGGACCGAGAGTCGAGCCCCTCCCGTGTGCAGGTCGATGTAGGCGTCGGCTCGTCGGATCCAGCCCGAGAGGGCATGAGCCGCCTGCTCGGTGGGGGAACCATCGGGGCGCCCCGGGCAGGTCCGAGCCAGGT
>Ga0182745_1000945_pt1 | contig 29475 bp, 28 predicted proteins | sample eDN3rd30CKraftBY_FD_128523 | JGI IMG/M metagenome (GOLD analysis project Ga0182745, IMG submission 128523) | Enriched backyard soil microbial communities from Emeryville, California, USA - eDNA 3rd pass 30_C Kraft BY (version 2) (version 2) | ecosystem: Environmental > Terrestrial > Soil >... | reverse complement strand
CGACCTGGACGAGGTTCAGGCCGACGCCGCCCACCGCGACGACGGCGACCGTGTCGCCGGTGCGGATCTCCGCGACGTTGCGCACCGCGCCGACCGCCGTGAACACGCTGCAGCCGAGGATCGCCGCATCCGCGAGCGGGAGCTCGTCGGGGACGATGAAGACGTCGGTGTCCGGCACGATCGAGTACTCGGCCATGCCGGCCATGGAATACATGGCGACGGGTGTGCCGTCAGGGCGGAACAGTCGGGTCTCCCCGTCATAGAGCTGGCCCTTGAGACGGTTGAACGCGAAGAACTGCTCGCAGATGTCCTCGAGCCCGCGCACGCAGTGGCGGCACTTGCCGCACGGCATGATGAACGCGCTGACGACCCGATCGCCCACCGCGACGTTCGTCACGCCCTGCCCGATCGCGTCGACGATGCCGGAGACCTCGTGTCCGAGCACGCCGGGCTGCGGGAAGACGACCTCGCCCTTCATGACGTGGAGATCCGTGTGGCACACGCCGCAGGCGACGACCTTGATGCGCACCTCGCCGGCACGCGGCTCGGGGAGCTGCAGCTCCTGCACCGAGAAGTCGAGGCCGGTCGTCTCGAGGACGGCTGCGCGCATGGTGGACATATCGAGATCCTCTCCGTCGAGTGCCCGCACGGGGCCGGATTCGACCCTAGTCGACGCGGGCAGGACCGCTCGCCGCTACCGTCCCGGCTCGTCGAGACCGCGGGCGAGTGCCGCCTCGGCGACGGCCGCGCGGGTCGAGCTCTCGGCCGCGGCGCGCTCGTCGAGGCGCGCGACCAGCTCGGCGGGAGCCAGGACGGTGAGCGCGACGAAGCCCGCCTTCGCGTCTTTGAGCACGAGCCCGAGCACCGGCAGCACGATCGTGCAGAGCACGTCGATGATCGCCACGACCCCGAACAGGCGCCAGTACCACTCGCTGTCGTCACCCGGGATCCGGCCCTCGGTCAGGATCGGCAGCCAGAGCATGACCGCGAGGATCCCGATGAAGACGAGGGCGATCACGAGGACCACGCGCACCGGGCGCTGGCGGCGGCGGGCGAGCAGGAGCAGCAGATTCACCTGGGCCAGGCTGCCGGCGAGCACCGCGAGCGCCCCGAACGCCCGCCACAGGAAGCTGTAGCCGTCGCTGCCGATGAACTCCCAGTCCGCCCAGATGATGACGAGGATCGGGATGAGCGCGAGGACGCTCGCGGCGATCCCGGCGAAGCCGACCGCGCGCAGCGGTCGGTCGGCCTGCGCGAGATGACACAGCGCCGTCATCGCGAACACCGCGATCGCGAACGTCGTCCCGAGGATGCGCCCCTGCACATCGCTCCACCCGCCCGTCAGGAGGATCACGATGCCGAGGATCGCCGAGATCGCGACCGTCACGATGATGACGATGACCGCCGTCCGGCGAAGCCCCTTGAGCGTCGACCGACCCGGCGCCTCGGCCATGACCGCTATGCCGACTTCTCGGTGCGGCGCTGGGCGTGCGGGACGATCGTCGGTGCGGCGTTCTCCAGGACCGTCGCCCTCGTCACGATGACGCGGGCGACCTTGTCGTCGCTCGGCACGTCGAACATGATCGGGCCGAGCACCTCCTCCATGATCGCGCGGAGGCCGCGCGCACCCGTCTGGCGCAGGACCGCGAGGTCGGCGATCGCCTCGAGCGCCGGCGGCTCGAACTCGAGCTCGACGCCGTCGATCTCGAACATCCGCTGGTACTGCTTGATCAGCGCGTTGCGCGGGGTCGTGAGAATGTCCATGAGCGCGTCGCGGTCGAGCGGCGACACCGTCGCGACGACGGGCAGGCGGCCGATGAACTCCGGGATGAGCCCGAACTTGTGCAGGTCCTCGGGGAGCACCTCGGGGAAGAGCTCGCCGCCGTCGCGCTTCGCGTGGAGCTCGGCGCCGAAGCCGATGCCCTTCTTGCCGACGCGACCCGAGATGATCTCCTCGAGCCCGGAGAACGCCCCCGCGACGATGAAGAGCACGTTCGTCGTGTCGATCTGGATGAACTCCTGGTGCGGGTGCTTGCGACCGCCCTGCGGCGGGACCGAGGCGACCGTGCCCTCGAGGATCTTGAGCAGCGCCTGCTGCACGCCCTCGCCCGAGACGTCGCGGGTGATCGACGGGTTCTCCGCCTTGCGCGCGATCTTGTCGACCTCGTCGATGTAGATGATGCCCTGCTCGGCGCGCTTGACGTCGTAGTCGGCGGCCTGGATGAGCTTGAGCAGGATGTTCTCCACATCCTCGCCGACGTAGCCCGCCTCCGTCAGCGCGGTCGCGTCGGCGACGGCGAACGGCACGTTGAGCCGCTTCGCGAGCGTCTGGGCCAGATAGGTCTTGCCGCAGCCGGTCGGACCGATCAGCAGGATGTTCGACTTGGCGATCTCGACCTGGTCGTCGACATCGGCGGGGTGCAGCTCGCCCGAGGCGCGGATGCGCTTGTAGTGGTTGTAGACCGCGACCGAGAGCGCCTTCTTAGCCGCCTCCTGGCCGATGACGTACTCCTCGAGGAACGCGAAGATCTCGCGCGGCTTGGGCAGGTCGAAGTCGGCGACCTCGCCCTCGGCCGATTCCGCGAGACGCTCCGCGATGATCTCGTTGCACAGCTCGACGCACTCGTCGCAGATGTACACACCGGGTCCTGCGATGAGCTGCTGGACCTGCTTCTGGCTCTTCCCGCAGAACGAGCACTTCAGCAGGTCGGCGCTTTCACCGATACGTGCCATGGTCCGCTCCTCCTTACGGGGCCTGTTCCGAGCCTAACCGCTAACCCCGACATCGCCAGGGAAGCACGGGGATAATGGCGGCATGTCCCGAATCCGCTCCGTTTCCGCGCGCGCGGCGATCGTCCTGGCCCTCGGGCTCGCCGCCGGCATCGCGTTCTCGTCGCCGGCTGCAGCGCACTCGGCGATCATCGACTCGACCCCGAAGGCGGGCGAGGAGATCGAGTCGGCGCCGGAGTTCTTCTCGATCACGGCGAACGAGGACCTCGCGGACATCACCGGGGCCGGCGAGGGATTCGCGCTCAAGGTCGTGGAGGTCGCCACCGGCGAGGACGTCGCGACCGGGCAGCTCATCATCGACGGCCCGACGCTCTCCAGCCCCGGCGTCCCGCTCGCTCCCGGCGCCTACGTGATGCAGTACCAGGTCGTCAGCGCCGACGGGCACCCCGTCTCGGGCGAGGTCCCCTTCACCGTCGCGGGCGATGCGGCGACGTCCCCCGCGGAGCCCTCGAACGGCGACCCGGGCGACCCCGCCGCGGAGCCGCCGCTCTGGCCCGTCTGGCTCGCGGTGTCGATCGCGCTCGCACTCGTCGTCGTCGGCCTGATCGTCGCGATCCGGCGTCGCCGCTGACCCAAGGCGGTCTGCGCGGCACCGACGCCACCCGTGAGCATCGACCGCTTGCATCGTTCGAACATATGTTCGATACTCTCGGACATGACGAACGCCGCCGAGGTCGCCCAGCTCCGGGCGCGCATCGAGCACGCCGAGCGCACGGGGCGCATCGGACGCTCGGGACGCATCGCGGCCGACGCGCCCGTGCTCCCCGCGGCACCCGAGCTCGCGCGGCTGCTGCCCGATCGAGGGCTCCGGACCGGCGGCGCCTACGCGCTCGGCCGGTCGGGAGCGCTGCTCACCGCACTGCTCGCCGCGCCGTCCGCGGCCGGCATCTGGTGCGCGGTCGTCGGCATCCCGGAGTTCGGCGTCGAGGCGGCGCGGGACGCCGGCGTCGATCTCGCCCGCATCGCGTTCGTCCCGGACCCCGGCGACCGATGGCTCGCCGTCGTCGGCGCGCTCGCGGAGTCGATCAGTATCGTCGCGGTGCGTCCGAGCGGTCGCGTCGGGGATGCCGAGGCCGCTCGGCTCGCCGCCCGGCTGCGGGAGCGCAACGCGGTCCTGCTCGTGCAGGGGGCTTGGCCGCTCGCCGAGGCGAGGCTCGAGATCGAACGCCGGGAATGGACGGGCCTCGGGGCCGGGCACGGGCTCCTCGAGCGGTGCACGGCGGGCGTCCGCGTCACGTCGCGCCGGACCGGGGCGCCGCGCCGGGGACGCATCGTGCTCGCGGGGCGGCCCTCAGTCGCTCTCGGCACTCGCGACGTGCTGCCCGATCTGCAGGATGCGCAGCTCACGGCGGTCGGCTGATGGAACGCTGCCTCGTGCTCTGGCTGCCCGATTGGCCGGTGACCGCGCTCGTCCGCGCGCGCGGTTCGACCGTCCCCGACGATGCGCCGATCGCGGTGCTCGCGGGGAACGCGGTCGTCGCCTGCTCGCAGGCCGCCAGGCGGGCGGGCGTGCGCAGGGGGATGCGCCGGCGCGACGCCCACGCGCGGGCGCCCGGCCTGCGCATCGCCGCCGAGGATCCGGGGAGGGATGCCCGCGAGTTCCTGCCGGTCGTGGACCGGGTGGAGCGACTCGCGCCCGGCCTGCAGATCATCCGTCCGGGACTCGCCGCCATCCGCATCAGAGGCCCGGCCCGCTACTACGGCGGCGAGCTCCCCGCCGCGGAGGAGCTCCTCGGCCATCTGCACGCCGAGGGCTTCGCCGAGGCGATGGCGGGGATCGCCGACGGACGCTTCACCGCGGAGCAGGCCGCCAGGAGCGCCGCGCCCGTGCGCATCGTGCCGGTCGGCGAGGCCGCCGCGTTCCTCGGGCCCATCCCCGTCGAGGCGCTCGGCGACGACGATCTCGCGCGACTGCTCGTCCAGCTCGGCGTGCGGACGCTCGGCGAGTTCGCGGCGCTCGGCGCCGACCACGTCCTCGACCGGTTCGGGCCGCCGGGGGCGCACCTCCACGCGCTCGCCTCGGGACGGGACTCGCGTCGGGTCGCCCCGCGGGAGCCGCCGCCGGAGCTCGCCCGCGAGGTCGCGTTCGAGCCGCCGCTCGCGATCGCCGACCAGGTCGCATTCGGCATCCGGGTCGCCGCCGAGGAGTTCGTCGCCGGGCTCGTCGCGCGGCGGCTCGCCTGCACCGAGCTGCGCATCGAGCTCATCGGCCCCGACGGGGGCGGCTCGGAGCGCGTCTGGGCGCACACCTCATCCTTCGATGCGGCAGCGATCGTCGACCGGGTCCGCTGGCAGCTCGACGGCGCGAGCGCCGACGCGCGCTCCGCCGAGGCGCTCGCCGAAGGGGTCGCGACCGTGCGACTCGCACCGGAGGCGGTCGATCCGATCGGCGAGCACGAGCCGGGCCTGTTCGGCGGCGTGACCGATGAGCGGGTCCACCATGCCCTTTCGCGCGTGCAGGCGATCCTCGGCCACCGCGGGGTGCTCACGGCGAGCGTCGGCGGGGGGCGGCGGCTCGCGGAGCGGACCGTCCTCACGCCGTGGGGCGACCGGCCGCCCGCCCGGGCGGATGCCGGTCGACCGTGGCCGGGGAGTCTCCCGCCGCCTCTTCCACCCCTCGTGCCGCGCGATCCGATCCCCACTGCGGTCGAGGGCGAGGACGGCTCCCCCGTGCGCATGATGGATCGCGATCGGCTCGGAGGCCGCCCCGCGCGGGTGCGGATCGACGGCGCGTTCCGCCGGATCGTCGAATGGGCAGGACCCTGGCCGCTCATCGAGCACGGCTGGGATCCGACGGCGATGCGGCGGGCGCACCGATTCCAGGTCGTCGACGAGACCGGATCCGCCTGGCTGCTGCTCCTCGAGGACGGCGGCTGGTCGATCGAGGGCGGGTACGACTGATGGGCTTCCACAACCCTCCGATGCAGTGGAAGGAGCTCGTCGAGACCCTCGAAGGCCGCGCCCGCGACTCGGGACCCATCGATGCACCCGTGTCCGCCTCCCGCGGGCCCTACATCCCCCCGCCGATCGAGCGCCCCGCCGATGCGGTCCCCTACGCGGAGCTGCACGCGCACTCGTCGTACTCCTTCCTCGACGGATCATCCAGCCCGGAGGAGCTCATCGAGGAGGCGGAGCGGCTCGGCCTCAGCGCGCTCGCGCTGACCGACCACGACGGCTACTACGGGATCGTGCGGTTCGCGGAGGCCGCGGAGACGACGGGCGTCGCGACGGTGTTCGGCGCCGAGCTGAGCCTCCACCCGTCCCTGAGCGAGCGCAGCGAGTCGAAGGGGGACATCCTCAGAACCGGCGTCCCGGACCCCGTCGGCGAGCACCTCCTGCTGCTCGCCCGCGGACCCGAGGGCTACCACCGGCTCTCCGGGACGATCACGGCGGCGCAGCTGCGCGGCGGCGAGAAGGGGCGCCCGATCTACGAGCTCGACGAGCTCGCGGCGCACCGCGACCACCTCATCGCGCTCACGGGATGCCGGAAGGGCGCCGTGCGGACGGCACTCGATCGGGACGGCCCGGACGCGGCCGCCGCCGCGCTCGACCGGCTCGTCGGGCGCTTCGGCCGGGACGGCGTCCTCGTCGAGCTCATCGACCACGGCGACCCACTCGACTCCTGGCGCAACGACACGCTCGCGGCACTCGCCGCCGACCGCGGGCTCGCGACCGTCGCGACGAACAACGTGCACTACGCCCGCCCCGAGCAGGCGCGACTCGCCGCCGCGATCGCCGCCGTCCGAGCCGGACGCTCGCTCGACGAGCTCGACGGCTGGCTGCCGGCGCACGAGTCCGCGCACCTCAGGAGCGGGCGCGAGATGCGCGAGCGGTTCCGCCGCTACCCGGGCGCGGTCGCCCGCACCGTCTCGGTCGCCGCCGAGATCGCGTTCCCCCTCCGCAGGATCAAGCCGGCCCTCCCGCGCCAGGAGGTGCCGGAGGGCCACACGCAGATGTCCTGGCTCCGCGAGCTCGTCTGGGCGGCGGTCCCGGATCGATACCCCCGCCTCGACGCGGCCGGCCGCGCGCGAATCGAGCGCGAACTCGACGTCATCGAGACGAAGGACTTCCCCGGCTACTTCCTCATCGTCCACGACATCGTCTCGGAGGCCAGGCGGCGCGGCATCCTCTGCCAGGGCCGTGGCAGCGCCGCGAGCTCGGCCGTCTGCTACCTCCTCGGCATCACCGCAGTCGACGCGATCGCCTTCGAGCTGCCGTTCGAGCGCTTCCTCTCCTCGATGCGCGACGAGGAGCCCGACATCGACGTCGACTTCGACTCGGATCGGCGCGAGGAGATCATCCAGTACGTGTTCGACAAGTACGGTCGCGAGCGCGCCGCCCAGGTGTGCAACGTCATCCAGTACCGCCCGAAGAACGCGATCCGCGACATGGCGAGGGCACTCGGCTACTCCCCCGGACAGCAGGACGCCTACGCCAAGCTCGTCGAGCGCTACAGCATGCCCGGCGTCGAGGAGTCGGACATCCCGGCGCAGGTCGTCGAGTACGCCTCCGAGCTGCTGAAGGCCCCGAGGCACCTCGGCATCCACTCCGGCGGGATGGTGCTCACCGAACGGCCGGTGGGCGAGGTCGTGCCGATCGAGCACGCCCGGATGGACCGCCGGACCGTGATCCAGTGGGACAAGGACGACTCGGCCTGGATCGGTCTCGTGAAGTTCGACCTGCTCGGCCTCGGGATGCTCTCCGCGCTGCAGCGCACCTTCGATCTCGTCGAGTCCTCGACGGGCACGCGCTGGAGCCTGGCGACGATCCCGAAGGAGGACCCGGCCGTCTACGACATGCTCTGCCGAGCGGACTCGATCGGGGTCTTCCAGGTCGAGTCGCGCGCGCAGATGGGGCTGCTCCCCCGGCTGCAGCCGAGGCGCTTCTACGATCTCGCGATCCAGATCGCGCTCATCCGGCCCGGTCCGATCCAGGGCGGTGCGGTCCACCCCTTCGTGCGTCGGAAGATGGGGCGGGAGCAGGTCGCCTACCCGCACCCGAAGCTCAAGCCGGTGCTCGAGCGGACCCTCGGCATCCCCGTCTTCCAGGAGCAGCTCATGCAGATGGCGATGGTCATCGGCGACTGCTCGGCGGAGGACGCCGACCTGCTGCGGCGCGCGATGGGCTCCAAGCGCGGGATCGAGCGCATCGAGTCGATCCAGCAGCGTCTCTACGAGGGCATGGCGCGCAACGGCCTCGAGGGCGACGCCGCGGATGCGATCTACCGGCAGATCCTCGCCTTCGCCGACTTCGGCTTCGCGGAGAGCCACTCGCTGTCGTTCGCGCTGCTCGTCTACGCGAGCTCCTGGTTCAAGCTGCACCACCCCGCCGCATTCCTCGCCGGCCTGCTCGACTCGCAGCCGATGGGGTTCTACTCGCCCGCGACGCTCGTCGCCGATGCCCGGCGTCACGGGGTCGAGGTGCGCCGCCCCGACCTCGCCGCCTCGGAGGTCCGGTGCTCACTCGAGTCGAGGGAAGGTGACGCTCCCGCCGTCCGCCTCGGCCTCGCCCAGGTCGCCGGGATCGGCGCCGAGACGGCTGGGCGCATCGTCGCAGAACGCGAGGCGCACGGCCCCTACCGCTCGATGCGCGAGCTGGTCCGCCGCACGGACATCGGCGAACGCCAGCTCGAGGCGCTGTCGAACGCGGGCGCGTTCGACACGTTCGGCATCACCCGCAGGCAGGCGCTCTGGGAGGCCGGTGCCGCGGCGCGCGACCGCGCCGAGTTCCTGCCCGGCACCGCCGTCGCCGTGCAGCCGCCGCTCTTCCCCGACCAGACCGCGTTCGAGCGGCTCGCCGAGGATCTCCGTGCGACGGGGATCAGCATCGACGACCATCCGGTCGCGCACTTCCGGACGGAGCTCGACGCCCGCGGCGTGCTCCCGTCACCGCAGCTGCGCGCCGCCGAGTCGGGGCGGCGGATCGAGGTCGCGGGGCTCGTGACGCACCGTCAGCGACCCGCGACGGCCTCCGGCGTGACGTTCATCAACCTCGAGGACGAGCACGGTCTCGTCAACGTCATCTGCACGGTCGGCGTCTGGGCGCGCTACCGCAGCGTCGTCCGCGGCTCGAACGCGCTCGTCGTGCGCGGGATGCTCGAACGATCCGAGGAGGGCGTCGTCAACGTCCTGGCGGATCGGTTCGAGCCCCTGCGCGTCGGCGTGCGCCACGCATCGCGCGACTTCCGCTGATCCTCGCTCCCCGGCTGAGCGCCACCGCTCCCTGAGCGAGGAGCGCAGCGACGAGTCGAAGGGCGCGTCGCTCAGCGCGCGGCGAGCGCGGGCGCGGCCGAGGTCTTCCGCGAGCTGAGCACCTGGTCGATGAGGCCGTACTCGACCGCCTCGGCCGCCGAGAGCGTCTTGTCGCGCTCGATGTCCTTGGAGATCTCCGCCGCGGTCTTCTTCGAGTGCCGGGCGAGGGTCTCCTCGAGCCATTCGCGCATCGACTTGATCTCCGCCGCCTGGATCTCGATGTCGGAGGCCTGGCCGTGACCGGATCCGCCGTACGAGGGCTGGTGGATGAGGATGCGCGAGTTCGGGAGCGCGAGGCGCTTGCCCTCGGACCCGCCCGCTGCGATGACCGCCGCCGCGGACGCCGCCATGCCGAGCACGACGGTCATGACCTGCGGCCGGATGTACTGCATCGTGTCGTAGATCGCCGTCATCGCGGTGAACGAGCCACCGGGCGAGTTGATGTACATGATGATGTCGCGATCCGGGTCCTGCGACTCGAGGACGAGCAGCTGGGCCATGATGTCGTCGGCCGACGCGTCGTCGACCTGGACGCCGAGGAAGATGATGCGGTCCTCGAAGAGCTTCGCGTAGGGGTCCTGCCGCTTGTAGCCGTAGGCCGTGCGCTCCTCGAAGGTGGGCAGGATGTAGCGCGACTGGGGGGTCTGGACCTGGCCCTGTGCCGCGGTGGGCGGGATGTAGAGGCTGCTCATGATGATGGGTTCTCCTTGTCCCGGGTCAGTTCGCGGTGCCGCCGCCGCCGACGACGTCGGACGCGGAGCTGCGGATGTGGTCGACGAAGCCGTACTCGAGGGCTTCCTCGGCGGTGAACCAGCGGTCGCGGTCGCCGTCGGCGTGGATCTGCTCGACGCTCTTGCCGGTCGCCTCGGCGGTGATCTCGGCGAGGCGCTGCTTCATCGAGGTGATGAGCTTCGCCTGGGTCTGGATCTCCGAGGATGTGCCGCCGAAGCCGCCGTGCGGCTGGTGCAGCAGGACGCGGGCGTTCGGCGTGATGTACCGCTTGCCCTTCGTCCCGGCCGTCAGCAGCAGCTGGCCCATCGAGGCCGCCATGCCGATCCCGACCGTGACGATGTCGTTCGGGACGAACTGCATCGTGTCGTAGATCGCCATGCCGGCGGTGATCGAGCCGCCGGGCGAGTTGATGTAGAGGTAGATGTCCTGCTTGTCGTCCTCGGCGGCGAGCAGCAGCAGCTTCGCCGCGATCTCGTTCGAGTTGTCGTCGCGGACCTCGGAGCCGAGCCAGATGATGCGGTCCTTCAGCAGTCGGTCGAAGACGTTCGGCTGGAATGCCGGATCGGCCATGTGTGTCGCTCCTTGAATCTGCGCCCGCTTCTGCGGTGCGCTTCGACCCTAACCGGCTCGCGGCACGCACCATGCCCGTGTTCGCCCTGGGCTAAGCGGGCGGGCAGAACGCGATCATCGCGTTCTCCTGGCCGGAGCGCACTGCTCAGCCGAGCGCGGCATCCAGGTCGGCGATGACGTCGTCGGTGTCCTCGAGACCGATCGACAGCCGCAGCGTGCCGTGGTCGGTGAAGGGCGGTCCGTACAGGTCCTGGCGCGGGCCCGACTTCGCGAAGTGGACGATGAGCGACTCGTCGTGCCCGAGGCTCGTCGCGTTCGTGATGAGCCGGAGGCGGGAGACGAACGCGTTGATCGCCTCGGCGTCGCCGTGGGGCGCGAACGCGATCATCCCGCTCTGCCCGTTCGGCATGAGCCGTGTCGCGAGGTCGTGCTGCGGGTGCGAGGCGAGTCCCGGGTAGCGGATCCAGGCGACTCTCGGGTCGGCGTCGAGGAACTCCGCGACGCGGCGCGCGCTCTCGTTGATGTGCCGCATGCGCAGCGGCAGTGTCACGGTGCCGCGCTGGACGAGCCACGCGTTGAAGGGTGCGATGATCCCGCCGGCATCGATCATGGCCTGCTGCTTGATCGGGTCGATGAGACTCGTGCGACCGAGGACGGCCCCGCCGAGCGCATCCCCGTGGCCGTTGATGTACTTCGTGATCGAGTGCACGACGAGGTCGGCGCCGTGCTCGATCGGCCGCAGCACGGGCGGCGGGGAGAAGGTGGAGTCGACGACGAGCAGTGCGTCGTGCGCATGCGCGATCGCCGCGAGCGCGGGGAGGTCGGCGATCACCGTCGTCGGGTTCGCGATCGTCTCGGTGAAGACGAGCCGCGTCTCGGGCCGGATCGCGGCCTCGACGGCGTCGAGGTCGGTGATGTCGACGAGCGTCGCGGTGATGCCGTACTTGCGCGGGAAGAGGTCGACGAGGAGGTTGAAGGTCGCCTCGTAGACGACGTCCGAGCACACGACGTGGTCGCCGGCGTTCAGGAAGGTGAAGAAGACGGCGTGCGTGGCCGCGACCCCGCTCGCGAACACCGCCGCGTCCTCCGCGCCCTCGAGCGCGGCGAGCTTGGCCTGCAGCGTGAGCTGGTTCGCGCCGGTCGTGCGCGTGTAGAGCAGCTGGTCGTTGACCGTCCAGTCGATCGCCGTCGGGTCGTAGGGCAGCTCGTACGAGTTCGCGAGCGTGATCGGCGTCTTGATCGCGCCCGTCGTGGGGTCGGTCGAATTGCCCGCGTGCACCGCGGCGCTCGACTCGCCGAGCGTGCGCGGGTCACGACGGTCCGGGCGGGTCACCAGGGCACCCTACCGGCCGGTGCGGGCCGACGACGAACGTCGGTTACGCCATGTAACGAGCGGGTCAGTGCTCGTGATCGTGGTCATGATCGTGGTCGTGGCCCGTGTGGTCCTCGACGTCGATCGTGTCGCCGCCCGGCGTCCCGACGAATGCCGCGACGAACTCGGAGACGTCGACCGACTTCCCCTTCGCGTCGACGACCTTCGCCTTGCCGAGCACGGCGGCGAGCGCCTTGTTGCGGGCGACCTCCGCGATCATCGCGGGGATCTGGCCCGACTCGTCGAGCGCCTTGACGAAGTCGTTCGGCGCCATGCCGTACTGCTGCGAGGCGCGGATGAGGTGCATCGAGAGCTCGTCCTGCGAGACCTTGATCTCCTCCTGCTCGACGATCGCGTCGAGCAGGAACTGGTTGCGGAACGCCTTCTCGCTCGCCTCGGTGACCTCGGCGCGGTGCTCGACGTCCTCCAGGCGCCCCTCGGACTCGAGGTGACGGTGCACCTCGTCGTCGATGATCCCCTGCGGGACCTCGATCTCGACCTGCTCGAGGAGGGCCGGGACGATGAGGTCCCGGGCCTGGGCGCCCTGCTGGAACACCTTCGACTTGGCGGCCTGCTCCTTGATGTCGGCCTTGAGCTCCTTGACCGTGTCGAACTGCGAGGCGAGCTGCGCGAAGTCGTCGTCGAGCTCGGGGAGCTCGCGGACCTTGACCGCCTCGACGGTAACGGCGATGAGCGCCGTCTCGCCCTCGTGGTCGCCGCCGAGCAGCGCCGACTCGAAGGTCGTCGACTCCCCCGCGGTGAGCGACTCGACCGCGTCGTCCATGCCCTCGAGGAGCTCGCCGGAGCCGACCTCGTAGGAGAGGTTGGAGGCGGAGTCGACCTCGACGCCGTCGATCGTCGCGTTGAGGTCGAGCGTCACGAAGTCGCCCTTCTGCGCGGGACGGTCGACCGTGACGAGCGTGCCGAAGCGGGTGCGGAGCGTCTCGAGCTCCTGGTCCACATCAGCGGCGGAGACCTTCGCCTCGTCGACCTCGAGCTTGAGGCCCTCGTACTTGGGGAGGTCGAACTCGGGGCGGACGTCGACCTCGACCTCGATGACGAGGTCGCCCGACCAGTCCTTGATCTCGGGGAGCTGCGCGATGTCGGCCTGCGGGCGGCCGACGGCGCGCACCTTCTCCTCGGAGACGGCCTGACGGTAGAACTTGTCGAGACCCTCGCTGACCGCATGCTGGAGCACCTCGGCGCGTCCGACCCGCTGATCGATGATGGGCGGCGGCACCTTGCCCTTGCGGAACCCGGGAATGGACACCTGCTCGGCGATGTGCTCGTACGCGTGTGCGATCGAGGGCTTCAGATCCTCGGGCGTCACGGCGATGCTGAGCTTGACGCGGGTCGGGCTGAGCTTCTCGATGGTGGTCTTCACGGCCAATCATCCTACCGGCACGATCCGGCGCCCTCCTGCACGGCGTTCGCTCAGGCGAGCGAGCCTTCCGCCGGCGTCAGCAGAACGTCATCGCCGACGATCTCGACGAGGTGCGCGGCGACGCCGGTGGTCGCCGGGAGGGTCAGCGCGGAGCCGTCCCGGAGGCAGAACTTCGCCCCGTGGAGCGGGCACTCGACGGTCGCGTCCTCGATCCAGCCCTCCGAGAGCGAGGCCTGCTCGTGGCTGCAGGTGTCGTCGAGCGCGTAGTACTCGCCGCCGTCGTTGAACACGGCGATGTCGTCGAGCGTGCCGGTCTTGATCCGCGAGACCTTGATCGCCCCGCCGTCCTCGATCTCGCCGACCTCCGCGACCTTGATGGCGTTCGACATTGGCACTCACTCTCCTGCTCACGGCATGCGCACCGCACGCAGTCGGGGCGACAGGATTTGAACCTGCGACCTCCCGCTCCCAAAGCGGGCGCTCTACCAAGCTGAGCTACGCCCCGAGGCCCCACCCCTGTCCGGTAGAATTGCGCGGGCCCTTCGGGGTCGCCGATGGGGCGGTAGCTCAATGGTAGAGCCTCAGTCTTCCAAACTGATTACGCGGGTTCGATTCCCGTCCGCCCCTCCAATGTAAAGATCTCGCTCACTCCAGCTCTCGGGATATCCCGCTTCCCCGACTCCACACCGGCGCTCATGCCGGACACGCGAGAAGCTTGAGACAGCGCCCGGAAGACCGTCAGCCGCTACAACGCCGCGCCCGCCATCCTCGACGACCTCAATCCAGCCGCCGTTGCAGCGGTCCGCAACTATGTCGCCCACCTCCGCTCCGAATGTGCCGCAACACGCGTCGCACTCAAGAAGGCCAAGTCATGAACGAGATCAACACCGTGACTCCCGACAAACCGACGAGGCGCGCACGCCCGGTCACGCCGGACAAAACGCGCGGAGGTGGCTCAGTTCGTCAAGCAGGGTTTGGGCCGGAACGCGATCGCGCGCGAGCTGGGAGTCGAGTTCAACCATGCGCAGACGGCGCTCGCGACTCGCGCACGCCAGATCGACTTGGAGGAAGCGCGACTACTGCAGGCTCAGATGATGGCTGCGGTCGCTCACGATCTCCTTGAGTCGACGAGACGTCCTTAACTGGCGTACGACTTCGGCGGCAAGGACAACACGTACGAGGAGCACCTGCTCGAGCGGCCACCCGTGGACGTGATTCGCAATGTCATGGTCGCGGCCGGCATTGCGTTCGACAAGATCATACGAGTCCTCGACAAGGCCAATCCGGGTCTCGAGGTCGCCGAGGGCATCCTCGATTCGGCGGCGTCAGCGTTTGAGGCTGCGGCGGCCCGTCTTCGCGCCGAGGAGTCGACCATCATCGATGCCGAGGTGATTGCCGACTGAGTTGACAGGGAGCGCGGTCAGCAACGACTCAACTTAGAGTCCCGCAGGCCGAGGTTCATTGAGTCCTGTTTGCTACGGGCTGGGCGGTGGCGCAGTTGACGGGGTGGGGGCCAGCACCTCAACTGGACGAACCGGGGGCGTGTCTGGCTGTCCGAGCAGTATCGGAAACCATATGGCGATGACGATCAAGGCCAAATCGATGGCGAAGAGGATGCCAAAACCGACCATCCAGGCACCGAACGCTGTCCGTGGCCTCTTCTTCCTTCCGGACGAAGCCTTCTTCTTCCTATGCTTCAGCAAGGTCAGACGTTCAATGAATGGATAACCAATCTCGGTCTTGTTGCGCCTGTTTCGCCACTTCGGACCGTACTGCAGTTCACCCTTCGCAAAGCCGGCTTGTCGCTCATAGTTCTCGAGCGTCTGAGCGTCAATGATCGAGGTCTGACGTTGCCGGGCCATTGAGATGGCCGCAAGGTATAGCGACCCCATCGACAGCGAGAGTGCAACGATTCGCGCGAGCGGAGCGGTGTCCCCTGCGAGGGCGATGAACAACAAGAACGCTTGGGCCGCGATTGTGAGCGCCGGCATCTGCCAGAGCAGAGCATCCCAATTGACCGCGCGAGCTGCTACCGCGGCATACCGCGGATCGAGCTCAGAGCGTTCCTCGGACTTCGCCGCCATGCGGCGAATCTAGCTGGCCTCTGGGCATGTTGGGGACTGGTTCCAGTAACGCTGTTTCGTGCTCGGACTCCCCGGATACGACAAGATGTGTGACTCTATCGAGGTCCACGAGCGATCGGTCACGCCTAATGACGCGCGCAACGCGCGCATGCGCGCGTAGTTCAGATGGGAACGCAGGAGCGACGCGGCGGAGGCCCCGATCTACGCGGAGAGCGCTCGCCTCAGGGTTCTACGTACCGGAACACGCCATCGATGCCGCGATCTGGATGGTACGACCAGGAGAACTCGATTCCGTCCCATTCTTCGCTCTGCCGTCCGTCCATCGATGTCGTTTGCTCGATATGCGAGACGACCCGGCCCGGGGTGTCGAGCTCCTCGATTAGGCACGCGTAGTCGAGGTAGGAAGCGCCGGCCGAGTCTTCGTCGCCCTTGACGTCGAGCACGAGCGTGTTCTCATTGTCATCGAGGTACATGCCGACGTTCTCTCCCCCGCAAGAACGCACTGCTTCCGCGAACCGTGGGTCTTGCGCTGCCGAGTTGATCGAGGAAATGACCGCACCGATGCCGAGGGTGCCAAAGATGCCGATGACGATGCCTGCAGCGCCCGCGATTACCCACGGCGCCCACTTCGGCAGGACGCCAGTCTGACGAGCTGCGGCCGGCGGCGGGGGTCCCGTCATCTGCTCTTCGGATGCGTCGCTCATGCAGCTGCTCCCTTGCAGTAGTTATGAGCACGGTAACCCGCTGGCAAGAAGGCCCACACGCCCCCGATCGTGGGTCAAGTCGCGACGAGCATCGACGAGCTGCCGAGTTGTGAACCGAAAGCCTCGGCGAAACAAGTTCATCCACCAGCAGGCGGACCTTCCCCCGTCTTCTTGCCAATGTTGCCGAGCAATCCCTCCATCAACTGACGAGACATGCTTTGAGTGTTAGCCTCGCCAGCCAACTTCGACTCAAGGATGCTGTTGACCTGCTGGAGCAAGTTGCTCTTGATGTCGTCAGCGATCAGGCGCGTCTCTCCAGAAGTCCTCCGAATCTCGTCGAGCACCACTTCGGTCCTACGCTCGGTCTCCTGCGCACTCTTCAGCTGCGATCGCGCAATGAATCCCTGCCATAACGCGACAGCTACCGAGATGATGGCGAGCGCGATCGCGACAATCCCCAGTAGTTGTTCCATGGCGGGATGGTAGCGAGGCTTTGATCTGCAGCGTGAGTTTGCCAAGGCAACTGATCCTCGTTACCGCTAGATCTGCAAGGGGGGCGAATCCCGCCGCTAGGGCCTCGCATCGTGTCACGAGATACCTTGCGCGTGTCACAAACGCCAGCCGAACAACGCCTACTTGCCCCCAATGCAGCCCACTGGATGCCAACAGAATCCGGCTCGAGCCGACTACAGACCACTGCCGAGCGCGGTTCTTCCAAACTGATTACGCGGGTTCGATTCCCGTCCGCCCCTCCACGAGCAACGCGGCCAGGGCCTTCGCCCCGGCCGCGTGCTCAGTTCGGGACGCTCAGTCCCGCAGCTTCTCCTTGGCCTCGTTGCGGGCCTTGACCGAGTCGGCCTCGGCTTCGGCCTTCTTGACGTTGACGTCGGCCTTCACCTCGTCGACCTTGTCCTTGACCCGGTCCACGGTGTCCTCCACCGCACGGCCGACCTTGGTGGCGGCCGCCTCGGCGGTCTCCTTCGCGTCGTCCATGAATCCCATGGTGTGCTCCTCTCGCTCGGATCAATTGCCTCCGCCACGCTAGGCACCCCCGGCTCGCTCCGATAGCGGCTTGTCACCGCCCCCGCGGCGTGCTAGCTGACGGCCAAGCGAACGTTCAGGTGACAGGAACTGGCGTTCTCACGTCGTCATACGCCGCATTGGTGTCACCTGAACGCCGTCGGCGGAGAGGGCACGGGTTCTTTGATTCCCAGAGGGGGCATTGCGTCGTCATAGGAATGTCATAGCGAAGGGTGGCGAAATGGACTCACCGCCGCAGCACCGGGCGGACCACCGGAAGGAACTCGCTCTATGGAGACCGCCATCATGCTCGCCGTCGACCTCGCCGCGATCGCGCTGCTGACGTTCGGCGTCTACTACCCCCGGCACCGTCGACGCGACCTCCTCGTCGCGTTCATCGGGGTCAACATCGGCGTCTTCGCGGTCGCCGCCGTGCTCGCCTCCTCCGAGGTGGGCCTCGGGCTCGGCCTCGGCCTCTTCGGCGTGCTCTCGATCATCCGACTGCGTTCGTACGAGATCTCGCAGCGCGAGATCGTCTACTACTTCGCGGCCCTCGCGATCGGTCTCGTCACGGGTCTGCCGACCGCCAGCTACTGGCTCCCGATCGGCCTCGTGGCGGTGCTCATCGCCGTGCTGTGGGCCGCCGACCACCCCGGTCTGCTCGCCCGCTCCCGTCAGCAGGTGGTGACCCTCGACCGGGCGATCGCGGACGAGGGCGAACTGCGCGCCCGGCTCGAGGAGCTCCTCGGGGGCGTCGTCACGGCGTTCACCGTCCAGCGCATCGACTTCGTCGACGACATCACCGTGGTCGACGTCCGATACCGCGCGCAGAGCAGCCGCGCCCTCGTCAGGAGCGCCCAGTGACCACCGTCGCCGAGCGCATCGACGAGCTCGCCCCGATCGGCCTCGACGACCTCGTCGCCGAGTCGGCGCTGCTGACCCGCATCGATCGCAAGTACATCCTGCCGCGCGCGGTCGCCGAGCAGCTCGTCGCCGGCCTCGACGCCGGCACCCGCGTGCTCGAGATCGACGGCCGCCGCGCCTTCGACTACGACACCGTCTACTTCGACACCCCCGACCTGCTGAGCTGGCGGCTGGCCGCGCACTCGCGGCGACGGCGCTTCAAGGTCCGCACCCGACTCTACTGCGACTCGGCCACCGCGTATCTCGAGGTGAAGACCCGCGGCGCGAGGGGCGCGACCGTCAAGGAGCGCATCGACTATCCGATCGAAGCGCGCGATCGGCTCACCGACGAGGGCTTCGAGTACGCGGAGGAGTCGCTGACGCCCCTCGGGCTCGAGCCCATCGACGTCACCGAGCTCATCCCGACGCTCGTCTCCCGCTACCGGCGCACGACGTTCGCCCCTCCCGGCACGGGCCTGCGCGCCACGCTCGACACCGAGCTGTCGTGGGAGACCCCCGATGGACGGCAGCTCCGCCTCCCGGCCACGGCGATCGTCGAGACGAAGTCGGGAGCCCAGACCTCGAGCATCGACCGGGCGCTCTGGCGCGCGGGCCACCGGCCCGTCGGCATCAGCAAGTACGGCACCGGGCTCGCGGCCATCCGCGAGGACCTGGTCGCGAACAAGTGGACCCGAGTGCTCAGGCAGCACTTCGGACAGGAAGGAGGCGCACGATGCGCCGCATGAACAAGGGCGGCTTCTCCGCCGGAATCGTCGCGGTCGGTGTCGCCGGCCTGATCCTCGCGGGGTGCGCGAGCACGCCGGCGACCACCGCCACCCCGAGCAGCACGCCCACCACCACCTCCACCATCGAGGTCTCGACGACCTCGTCGCTCGCGGAGCGCGTGCTCGCCGAGAACGAGAACGCGACCGTCGTGCGCGAGGACGAATGGTCCGAGGCCGATGCGATCGATGTGGCGCTGAACGGCGGCGCCGCGAGCGCACCCGAGGGCGTCGCCGTCGCGGGCTCGACCGTGACGATCACCGCCGCCGGCGTCTACCGACTGACCGGGACGCTGAACGGCCAGGTCGTCGTCGATGCCCCCGAGGACGCGCTCGTCGTCCTCATCCTCGACGGCGCGACGATCTCGAGCACGACGAGCGCAGCGATCGCCGTGCTGTCGGCGGACGATGTCGCCGTGCACCTCGCGGCGGGCTCGAAGAACTCGCTCTCCGACGCCTCGTCCTACGCCGAGGACGCCGACGTGAACGCGGCGCTGTTCAGCGAGGAGGACCTCACGATCAGCGGGAGCGGCTCGCTCACCGTGACCGGGAACGGCGGCGACGGCATCACCTCGGAGGACGACCTCGCGATCATCGGCGGGACGATCACCGTCGTGGCCGCCGACGACGCGTTGCGGGGCAAGGACTCGCTCACGATCGAGGACGGCGTGCTCGACCTGACCGCGACCGCCGGGCACGCGCTCAAGGCGGACAACGAGGAGGAGGTCGGGCGCGGCTACGTCGTCATCGAGGGCGGGACGCTCACCGCGACCGCAGGCGAGGATGGGATCAACGCGCAGACCGACGTCGTCATCACGGGCGGCGACCTGACGCTCTCCGTCGCCGACGACGGCATCCACGCGGAGCAGATCCTCGCGATCGACGGCGGAGTGCTGACGATCGCGCAATCGAACGAGGGCCTCGAGGCGTTCCACATCGAGATCGCGAGCGGCGAGATCGACGTCACGTCGAGCGACGACGGACTCAACGCCTCCGGCGGCGACGCGGCGAGCAGCGGCATGGGCGGGGACATGGCCGACGGCGGGCAGCAGCTCATCATCACGGGCGGGCAGCTCACGGTGCGCGCCGAGGGCGACGGGCTCGACTCGAACGGCTCGGTGTCGATCAGCGGCGGGACGACGGTCGTCTTCGGACCGACGCGCGCGGACAACGGCGCGCTCGATGCGAACGGCTCGTTCATCATCTCCGGCGGCACGCTCATCGCGCTCGGCTCGGCAGGCATGGCCGAGTCGCCCGACGCCGAGTCGCCTCAGGGATGGGTCGCGACGACGGCGTCCGGCGCCGCCGGCACGACGGTGCAGGTGCTCGACGGCTCCGGTGCCGTCCTCGTCGAGGTCCTCGCGGAGAAGCAGTTCGAGACCATCATCGCCTCGGCCCCCGGGATGACGAACGGCGCGACCTACACGGTCTCGGTCGGCGGCTCGAGCACCTCGGTCACAAGCGGCCAGGCGATCGCCGGCGGCTTCGGCGGCGGACCAGGAGGCGGCATGCCCGGCGGCGGCCAGCCGCCCGTCAACCGGCGATGAGTCTCGATCGGTAGGCGGCAGGCGACTCGCCGAACGCGTCCTTGTACGCCCGGCCGAACTGGGACGGCGTTCTGAAGCCCCAGCGCAGGCCGATCGACGCGACCGGCTCGGCGATCCTCGCCGGGTCGGTCAAGTCGCGCCGGCACCGCTCGAGGCGGCGCGTCAGGATGTGCGCGGAGATCGTGAGGCCCGCGTCGTGGAAGACGCCGTGCGCCCGGCGCAACGACATGTAGTGGGCCGCGGCGATCACCCCAGGGCTCAGGTCGGGATCGAAGAGGTTGCGCTCGATGTACCCGAGCATGTCGTCGAGATCATCGCCCGATGACCACCGGGGCGGACGCTCGGGCGACCCGAGCCGACTCTGGAAGAGCGTCACGAGCAGGTCGAGCGCGTTGTGTGCGGCGAGGCTGCGCGCTCGGGCCGGCATCTGCTCCGACACCTGGTCGAACGTCGTCAGCAGCGCGCCGATCGCCGGCGTGAGCCCGTCTCCGGCCGCGAACCGCGTCGCGCTCAGCTCGCGCATCCCGGCGCGCGAGACGTCGACGAGCCGCTGCGGCAACCGCACGCACAGGCTGCGGTAGTCGTCGCTGCTCGCGACCGACGCGGGCTCGGTCGTGTCGAAGAACGTCAGGTCGCCGGGCCGCACGATCGCCGACCGGTTCCCCTGTGAGAACTCCCCCTCTCCCTCCAGCTGGAGGCACACGAGGTAGTCCGCCCGTGCATCGTCCTCGATGCTGTCGGCGCCGCGATGCGAGACGTGGCGACCCGTCGACATCCCGATGAACTCGATGCCCGCGACGTCGCGCACGCGGAACGAGCCGTGGAAGCGCTGCGGCTCCTCCGCCTCGACGGCGAACCGCATGAACGACTTGGCGAGCAGCGTGCCCCAGTCGCGGACGTCGTCGACCGTCTCGGCACCGTCGACGGACGGTGCCGGTTCCGACATCAGCTGCGCCACCTGGACTCCTCTTCGAGTGCAGCACGGACAGCGCTGCCCGTCGAGGGCTGTGCACTCGGTGGACAGGCGTCTGCATCCTACGCCGATGCGCCGTGCGCCGCCCCGGTCGTACCGTGCCTGGACGACCGGCCGCCGTGGCCGGGCGCCAGGCAACGGAGCTGGAGCAATGACGCAGAACCCGACCCCCGAAACCGACATTCCCGTCCTCATCGCCGGCGGCAGCCTCGTCGGCATGACGACCGCCGTGCTGCTCGGCAGCCAGGGCGTGCCCTCGCTCGTCGTCGAGCGCCACCGCGGGACCGCGATCCACCCGCGCGCGGCACTCATCCTGCAGCGCTCGATGGAGGTCATGCGCAGCGTCGGGCTGGAGAACGCCATCCGGGAGCGCTCGGGCGAGAAGTTCGACCAGGACGCGGCGATCATGGCCGTCGTCAGCCTCGCGGGCGAGGAGATCGCCTGGTACCTGCCGAAGCTCAACGACGGCGTTCGGGATCTCAGCCCGTCGGAGCGGCTCTTCGCCTCGCAGATCGCGATCGAGCCGCTGCTCGACCAGCGCGCCCGGGAGCTCGGGGCCGAGGTGCGGTTCGGCAACGAGCTCGTCGACTTCGAGCAGGACGCCGACGGCGTCACGGCCCGACTGCGAGACCGCGACGACGGGACCATCTCCACGGTGCGCGCCCGCTATCTCGTCGCCGCCGACGGTGCGCGCAGCGGTATCCGCGAGCAGCTCGGCATAGGCCAGTCCGGACGCGGGACGTTCTCCAAGAGCGTCACGATCTACTTCCACGCCGACGTGCAGCCGCTGCTGCGCGGCCGGAGCCTCGGCGTCATCATGGTCGTCAACGAGACGCTGCAGGGCTTCTTCCGGATCGAGAAGCCCTACGAGTCGGGCTTCCTCGCCGTGCACGGGCTCGGCGACCCGGCGAACCCGAACAGCGACCTCTGGACGGGCCTCGACGACGAGCGCTGCATCGAGCTCGTCCGCGCCGCCCTCGGGGTGCCCGACATCGACGTGACCATCGACGACGTCATGCAGTGGCAGGCGAGCGCCGACGTCTCGGATCGCTTCCAGGACGGTCGGGTCTTCCTCGTCGGGGACGCCGCGCACGTCATGCCGCCCTACGGCGGCTACGGCGGCAACACGGGCATCCAGGACGCGCACAATCTGGCCTGGAAGCTCGCATCGGTGTTGCGCGGCGAGGCCGGTCCGGAGCTGCTCGCGACCTACGAGGCGGAGCGGCGGCCCGTCGCCCGGTTCACGGCCGAGCAGGCCTACGCCCGATACGTCGCGCGGGCGGCGCCCTCGCTCAAGGAGCTCGGCGTCGAGCCGACCGTGAGCGACGCGAACATCGACCTGGGCTACCGCTACCGCTCCTCGGCGATCGTCGAGGAGGCCGACCAGGCCTTCGAGGTGCAGGGCGATCCGCGCGAGGCGGGCGGACTGCCGGGCACCCGCGCGCCGCACCACCCCGTCGAGCTCGACGGCCGGCCGATCTCGACGATCGATCTCTTCACCCGTCACCCCGTGCTGCTGGCCGCCCCGGATGGCAAGGCCTGGGCGGACTTCGCGAGGGCTGCGGCCGGTCGGCTCGGGACGATCGTCGAGACGCACGTCGTCGGCGACGACCTCGCCGATGTCGAGGGCGGCTTCGCGGAGCGCTACGGCCTGACCGACTCCGGCGCCGTGCTCGTGCGGCCCGACGGGATCGTCGCGTGGCGCGCCCGATCGGCCGACGATGCCGCGGAAGGGGTCCTCGCGGCGCTCGGCGCGCTGCTCGGACGGACGGAGGTCCTGACTACGGCTGGATCCGCTTGAGGATGTGGGCCGGGATCGCGAACGCGAGCGACACCCCGAGGATGGCCGCGGCGAAGAGCAGTGCCTCGAAGCCGGGGACCGCGAACGCGAGCGTGAACAGGTACATGCTCCCCAAGAAGATGATGAGGGCGACGATGAACGCGAAGACCTTCACGGGATCAGTCTAGAGGACACCGTGGGTCCGGCGGCCGCCCACGAACGTCGCGGCGACGGGCATGTCGCGCAGCGCCGTCGGGTCCCCGAGCGGGTCGGCGTCGAGCAGCACCAGATCGGCCGGCTCCCCCGCACGGATCGCCGAGCGCACCGAGCAGGCGAGCGCCTCGCCGGCGCCGATCGCCTGCTCCGGGTGCCACGGCTCCCGGCCCTCGCGGGAGCGCAGCACGGCGGCCGAGATCGCGTGCCACGGGTCGAGCGCAGCGACCGGCGCGTCGGATCCGAAGCGCATCCGCACGCCGGCGGCGAGGAGCGAGCGGATGAGGAACCCGCGCCGCGTGCGCCCCGCCCAATAGCGGTCGGCGATGTCGCGGTCGTCCATGGCGTGCTCCGGCTGGATGCTCGCCTCGATGCCGCCTGCGGCGAACCGCTCGACGTCGGGGTCGAGGAGCAGCTGGGCGTGCTCGATCCGACCGCCGGTCCCGAGCTCGATCATCGCGTCGAGCGCGAGCCGGTTCGCCTCGTCGCCGATCGCGTGCACCGCGGGCTCGAGGCCGATCGACATCGCGCGGCGCAGCTGCTCGCGCAGCTCGTCCGGGCCGACGGCGAGCACGCCGTGGTCGTGCGTCCCCGGATACGGGTCGACGCAGTAGGCGGTCCGGGTGCCGAGGGAGCCGTCCGTGATGGTCTTGAACCGGCCGACGCTCAGGAGCGGGCCGAGCGCGACTCCGGTCGAGAGGCCCTCCGCCGCGGCTCGGTCGAGGTCCGGGGCGTAGACGCCGGCCTCGACCCGCAGCACCCCGAACCCGGCCGCGGTGCGGCGGCGCCAGCCGTCGAGGTTGTAGCCCATCTCGAGATCGTGGATCCCGACGACGCCGCGCTCCGCCGCCGCCCTCGCCGCCTCGGTCGCCCACGCATCGCGTTCCGCCGGATCGGCGTCATCGAGGCGCCCGAGGATTGCGAACCCCGCCTCCTCGCGCAGCAGTCCCGTCGGGTGCTCGCCGGCGCCGAAGCGCGCGAGCGCGGCGCCGTTGAGCCAGCAGCAGTGCAGGTCCGCCGAGACGAGGACGACCGGACGGTCGGGGAACGCGCCGTCGAGCAGCGCCCGATCGGGCGCTGCCGGCCAGAGGGCATCCCGGAACGACCGGCCCACGACGAGGTCCGCGCCGGGCGGTGCGGCGGCGATGACGATCGCCGCGGCCTCGGCGGCCGAGCGCGCCGACGCGAGGTCGATGCGCCGGCGCGAGGACGCCCACTGGTCGAAGTGGACGTGCTCGTCCCAAAGCCCGGGGATGAGCCACCGCCCCTCGGCGTCGACCACCTCTCCCCCATCGACTGTGCACTTCTTCGGGGGATCCGCGGCGTGTCGGGTTGGAAACTGCACAGTCGATGGAGCGAGGGAGGTGATTTGGCCGGCGTCGACCGTGACGTCGACGAGCCCGCTCGCGAGCCTCGCGTTGCGGATGAGGAGGTCAGGCATCGGGGATCGCCCGGCGCACCTCGGCCGCGAGCGCCGGGTACTTCGCCGCGAGGTCGTCGGCGATCCGGGCCATGACCTCCGGCGACTTGTTCTGGCTCAGCTTGGCGCGGGCGTCGAAGCGGGTGACGCGCAGCCGGAAGCCGCGCGTCCCCTTCGCGATCCGCCGGGAGCCCGCCTCGTCGCTTGCGAGCGACCGTCCGCCCTCGCGATGCTGCTCGAAGTGGTCGGTCAGGCGGGACAGGACCTGATAGTTCTCCTCGTCGTCGAGGATCTCCGGGACGCCGTAGAGATGCGCCGTCAGGTGGTCCCAGGTGGGGACGTTCTCCCCCGGCTCGTAGACGCTCGGGCTCACGTAGCCGTGTGGGCCCTGGATGATGACGAGCATCTCGTGCTCGCCGAGCTCGTGCAGCTCGTCGTCGGGCCGGCCGACGTGGCTCACCAGGACGATCGTCGCCGGGTCGGCGGGGTCCTCCTCGAGGATCACGGGATAGTGCGAGCCGACGAGCCCAGCCGCGGTCGGCGAGACGATCGTCGCCCACGGATTGCCTCGGACGAGATCCTTCACCCACTCGGGGTCGGTCACGATGTAGCGGGGCGTGTGGCGCACCGGATCAGCCTCGCACGAAGCGGACCATCGGGACGAGGCGGTCGCCCAGCCGCAGCGGCTCGACCGGCTCCGTGCTCCGGGAGAACGCGAGGCGCTCGAGCAGGCGGATGCTCCGCGCGTTCTCGGCGCCGACCTGGGCGCGGAGCCGTGGGTGGCCGAGCGAGCCGAGCCGGTCGATCAGCTCGCTCGCCGCCCGATATGCGACGCCCTTCCCCTCGAGCGCCGCGTCGATCCAGTACCCGATCTCCGGCCGGTCACCGAGAAGCCGTGCCCCGAGCGAGCCGACGATCCGCCCCTCGAGTCGGACCGCGAAGTCGAGCTCCTCACCGCGCGCGGTCCGCTCCGCCGCGCCGCCCTGGAACGCGCGGATCGACTCGAGTGTCGGCGGCTGCTGCGCCCAGGGCTCCCATCGGGCGAGCCGCTCGATGTTCCGTGCGACGACGTCCAGGTACTCCTGTGCGAACGAGGGATCCATCGGGTCGAGCTCGAGCTCGCCGTCGGGATTCAGGCCTGGCAGCTCGGACACCAGTAGAGCTTCCGCCCCGCCGCGATCTCCATCGCGATCGGCGTCCCGCAGACGCGGCACGGCTCGCCCGTGCGGTGATAGACCCAGTGCCGGTCGTCGCGGTGCGCGAGCGCGCGCCGCTTCGCCTCCCCGCGCAGCCCGTCCATCGTGAGCATCTGACCCGTCTCGACGCCGACCTTGAGCAGCTTGACCCAGTCGCGCCAGAGCCCCCGCACGACGTCCTCGGGTACCAGCCTGCCCGGCGTGAAGGGCGACTGCCGCGCCCGGAAGAGCATCTCGGCGCGGTACACGTTGCCGATGCCGGAGACGACCGACTGGTCCATGAGCAGCAGGCCGATGGGCGTCGACTTCGCGCGCACCGTCGCGACGAACCGGTCCTCGGCCGCCTTGCCCCGGTCGACGAGCGGGTCGGGGCCGAGGCCCGCGATGACCCGCGCGACCGCGACCGAGTCGATGACCTCGCAGACGGTCGGCCCGCGGAGGTCGGCGACGGCGTTCTGCGTCAGCAGGCGCGCGCGGACCTGGCCGATGGGCTCGGGCGGCCAGATGTCGCCCTTCGACTCGCCTCCGGCTCGCTCAGGGAGCGGTGTCTCGGACTCCGCCATTCGGATCCGGGTGCGACGAGGGGCGCCGATCGACCACGGCGAGTCCTCATGCGCGCCGACGACCGTGTCGGTCCTCGCGTGGGCGGAGACACCGCGTTCTCCCGTGACGGCCGCATCGACGACGGTGCCGCGCTGGTTCGTCTGGCCCATCCGACCGCCGGCCGACGCGGTCGTGTCGTCGACGGTGATGTCGCCCGCGAAGTCCCAGGCGCCGTACATCCCGAGATGGACGCGCAACCAGAGGCCGCCCTCGAACTCGAGGAACATCTGCTTGCCGACCGCCTTCGCGAGGGTCATAACGTGCCCGTCGATGAGCTCGGCGTCCGTCGCGAAGCGCCCCTGCGGGCTCGAGACGGCGACGGGGCCGGCGTCGACGAAGTGCCGCGCGAACTGCCGCGCGATCCGATGGACGGAGTGACCCTCTGGCATCAGGCGCCGAGGACGTCGTGACCGGCGATCGCGCCCGTCGTCTCGTACTCGGCGAGCTGCTCGATCCGGCGCTCGTGGCGCTCCTCGAAGCTGAACGGCGTCGCGATGAAGAGGTCGATGAAGCGCTTCGCCTCCTCGACCGTGTGCTGGCGCGCGCCGATCGAGATGACGTTCGCGTCGTTGTGCTCCCGGGCGAGCGTCGCCGTCGCGTCGCTCCAGACGAGGGCCGCTCGCGCGCCGCGCACCTTGTTCGCCGCCATCTGCTCGCCGTTGCCGGAGCCGCCGAAGACGACGCCGAGCGCGTCATTGCCGGCCTCCTGGTCCAGGACCGTCGCGACGGCCGCGTTGATGCAGAACGACGGGTAGTCGTCGACCGGGTCGAACGACTGCGGCCCGTGGTCGACGACGTCGTGCCCCGCGGCGCGCAGATGCGCCTGCAGCTCCTGGCTGAACTCGAGTCCCGCGTGGTCGGTGGCGATGTGGATCCGCATGGTTTCAGCCTAGGAGAGCCAGCGCAGGTCGCGCCCGTGCGGCGAGCAGAACGCGAGCTGGCGGCCGTCGAGCGCGAGCTCGAAGTCGCTCGGCAGCGCGGCGAGCTCGGGATGCTCGCCCGCCGGCGTCGTCCAGTCCAAGGGCGAGACGCCGTGCCACTCGTTCGAGATCCAGTGGCCGGGCAGCGCCGCGACGCGTTCGGCGAACTGGGCGCGCGCGCCCGGCGTCAGATACATGAGCACCGCGGTGTGGAAGACGATGAGCGTCGCGCCGTGGGGCGCGTGCGCCGCGACCTCCTCGAGCCGGTCGAGCACGTCGCCCGTGAACATCCGCGGCGGCTCGGACGCCGCGATCGCCGCCGCGGCGCGCAACCGTCGCCGGCGGTCCTCGTGCTCGGGCCAGATGAGGGCGTCCAGCCAGGCGACGTCGTCGGACGACGCGGCGTCGAGCGGGTTGAGGTCGATGCCGGCGCGCCAGACGATCTCCGGGACCCGATCGGGGAGCGGCGCGGCACCCGTCACCGCGCAGTCGATGACGACGCGGCTCTCGCCGTCCGGCGGGTCGATCGAGACGAGACCGTCCGCCGTCCGATACCGGTACGAGTAGCGGTCGGGATACAGGTCGAGGCCGGCCGACACCCCCACCTCGAGGAGGGCGACCGGGGCGTCGCCCGCCGCGAGCGCGATGAGCGGCAGGATGGGGGCGCACCTCGCCGCCTCGTTCGTCTGGGTCGCTCGCACGAGCGCGACCTCGCGCACCTCGTCCCAGGAGCCGAGCAGCCATTCGCGGAACGCGCCCGGATCGCCGACCGGCGCACCGAGATATCTGGCGGCCGAGAAGACGAGGTTCGGCTGCCGCTTCATCGGCGGCAGCGTGTCGATGAGCGCGATCAGGTCGGGATCCCCGGCGACGCGCAGGGCCAGCGCCTCGTAGCTCGGCGACATGCCGCGCACTTCCCGGAGCGCGAAGGTCCGGTATCGCTCGGCCGTCTCATTCTGTGGATCGGCACTCGTGGCCACGGTGCGAGATTACGCTGGACGGGTGCCTGGAGAGAACCTCACCCGTGCCGAGGCGATCGAGCGCCGATCCGTCGTCGCCACGCAGTCCTATGCGGTCGCGCTCGACCTGACGACCGGCCCCGACGTCTTCCGCAGCTCGACCACCGTGCGCTTCACCGCGACACCCGGCGCGAGCACCTTCATCGACGCCATCACGGCCGAGGTCCACCTCGTCGTGCTCAACGGCGTGGCCCTCGATCCCGCCGAGGTCGCGGACGGGATCCGCATCCAGCTCGACGGGCTCGCGGCCGACAACGTGCTCGAGGTCGTCGCCGACTTCGCCTATTCGACATCCGGCGAGGGGCTGCACCGCTTCGTCGACCCCGTCGACGGCGAGGTCTACCTCTACTCGCAGTTCGAGGTCCCCGACTCGCGGCGGGTCTTCGCGGTCTTCGAGCAGCCCGACCTCAAGGCGACGTTCGCGTTCACCGTCACGGCGCCCGAGGCGTGGACGGTCATCTCGAACCAGCCGGAGGTCTCGAGACACCCGGCCGAACCGGGCTCCGCGACCACCGCGTTCTCCCCGACGCCCGTCATCTCCAGCTACATCACCGCGATCATCGCCGGGCCGTACGTCGACTGGCGGGACTCGCTGCAGTCGTCCAACGGCCGCACGATTCCCCTCGGCGTCTTCGCCCGCAAGTCGCTCGCGGACCACGTCGACGCCGACTACGTCTTCGACAAGACGCGCCAGGGCTTCGAGTACTACGAGGAGAAGTTCGGCGTCCCGTACCCGTTCGACAAGTACGACCAGCTCTTCGTCCCCGAGTTCAATGCGGGCGCGATGGAGAACGCCGGCGCCGTGACGTTCACCGAGACGTACGTCTTCCGGTCGAAGGTCACCGACGCGGTCAAGGAGCGCCGGGTCGTCACGATCCTCCACGAGCTCGCCCACATGTGGTTCGGCGACCTCGTGACGATGAAGTGGTGGAACGACCTCTGGCTCAACGAGTCGTTCGCCGAGTGGGCCTCGACGATCGCGACCGCCGAGGCGACCGAGTGGACCGAGGCGTGGACGACGTTCCAGGCGATGGAGAAGACCTGGGCCTACCGGCAGGATCAGCTCCCCTCGACGCACCCCGTCTCCGCGACGATCAACGACCTCGAGGACGTCCAGGTCAACTTCGACGGCATCACCTACGCGAAGGGCGGCTCGGTCCTCAAGCAGCTCGCCGCGTGGGTCGGCATCGACGCGTTCTTCGCGGGCGTCGG
>Ga0182745_1000944_pt1 | contig 29484 bp, 35 predicted proteins | sample eDN3rd30CKraftBY_FD_128523 | JGI IMG/M metagenome (GOLD analysis project Ga0182745, IMG submission 128523) | Enriched backyard soil microbial communities from Emeryville, California, USA - eDNA 3rd pass 30_C Kraft BY (version 2) (version 2) | ecosystem: Environmental > Terrestrial > Soil >... | reverse complement strand
GAAACCTGGGACGAGTGGAACGGCGACAAGGCGTTCATCGAGGACGTCATGCGCATGCTCGACAATGTCCTCCAGGACTATATCGACCGCGCCCCGCCCGAAATGGCGCGCGCCAAATATAGCGCGAGCCGCGAACGCTCGGTCGGCCTCGGCGTCATGGGCTTCCACAGCTTCCTCCAGGCGCGCGGCCTGCCGTTCGAGGGCGCGATGGCGAAGTCGTCGAACCTGCGCATCTTCAAGCATATCCGCAGCCAGGTCGACCAGGCCTCGATGCTGCTCGCCAAGGAGCGCGGCCCCTGCCCCGACGCCGCCGACCAGGGCGTGATGGAGCGTTTCAGCTGCAAGATGGCGATCGCGCCGACCGCGTCGATCAGCATCATCTGCGGCGGCACCAGCGCGTGCATCGAGCCGATCCCGGCGAACATCTACACGCACAAGACGCTGTCGGGCAGCTTCGTGGTCAAGAACCCGCACCTCGAAAGCCTGCTCGTCGACAAGGCGAAGAACAGCGACAGCATCTGGAACTCGATCCTCGAAAAGGGCGGCAGCGTCCAGCACCTCGACTTCCTGACCCAGGACGAGAAGGACTGCTTCAAGACCAGCTTCGAGATCGACCAGCGCTGGCTGCTCGAACTCGCCGCCGACCGCACCCCCTATATCGACCAGGCGGCGTCGCTGAACCTCTTCATCCCCGCCGACGTCGAGAAATGGGACCTGCTCATGCTCCACTATCGCGCGTGGGAGCTCGGCATCAAATCGCTCTACTATCTCCGCTCGAAATCGGTCCAGCGCGCCGGCTTCGCGGGCGGAGTCGAGGCCGACAATACCCCCGAGGCCGCGAAGTTCGAACTCAGCGCCGAAAGCACCGATTACGACGAGTGTCTGGCTTGTCAGTAAAGGGCTTCCTTGCCGACGCTCTTGGCATCACGCAACTGCGGGAAAGCCATGACGCACTCGGCAGGGGAAGATTCTGGGCCCTGATGGGCGCGACGCTCGCCTATATCGCCATTGGTTCGGCATTGAGCATAATGGCGATTTGGCCGGGCAGCTGCGACCATGAGGGTCGCCGGTTCGCCGGGTTCGTAAAGCAGTTCCATTGCAGTCCCGATCTGCTTTCCGGGGGTGCAGTCGAAATCGGCTTATTCGTGTGGCTTTGGTCACTCCCGACGATCGGGATCGTCGTCGTGGCCTGGTCCTGGATCAATCATTTTCGGCGCAAGCGCGCCCAAACCATGTAGCTGGAGTAAGTAGATGCCCCTTCTCGAAGCCCGCAAGACCTACAAGCCCTTCGAATATCCCTGGGCCTATGATTTCTGGAAGCGCCAGCAGCAGATCCACTGGATGCCCGAGGAGGTGCCGCTGGGCGAGGATTGCCGCGACTGGGCGCAGAAGATCAGCGACCACGAACGCAACCTGCTCACCCAGATCTTCCGCTTCTTCACCCAGGCCGACGTCGAGGTGCAGGATTGCTACCACGACAAATACGGCCGCGTGTTCAAGCCGACCGAGATCAAGATGATGCTGACCGCGTTCAGCAACATGGAAACGGTGCACATCGCGGCCTACAGCCACCTGCTCGACACGATCGGCATGCCCGAGAGCGAGTATGGCATGTTCCTCGAATATGACGAGATGCGCGCCAAGCACGACTATATGGGCAGCTTCGGCGTCGACAGCGACGAGGATATCGCGCGCACCCTCGCGATGTTCGGCGGCTTCACCGAAGGGCTCCAGCTCTTCGCCAGCTTCGCGATGCTGATGAACTTCCCGCGCTTCAACAAGATGAAGGGCATGGGCCAGATCGTCAGCTGGTCGGTGCGCGACGAAAGCCTGCATTGCGAAGGCATCACCCGCCTGTTCCACGCCTTCGCCAAGGAACGCGACTGCCTGACCAAGGCGGTGAAGGAAGACATCATCGACTGCTGCCAGAAGACGGTGCGGCTCGAGGATGCCTTCATCGACCTCGCCTTCGAACAGGGCCCGGTCCCCGGCATGACGCCCAAGGAGATCAAGCGCTACATCCGCTACATCGCCGACTGGCGCCTCGGGCAATTGGGCTTCCAGCCGATCTACATGATCGACGAACACCCCCTCCCCTGGCTCGCCCCGCTGCTGAACGGCGTCGAGCACGCCAACTTCTTCGAAACCCGCGCCACCGAATATTCCAAGGCCGCGACGCGCGGCGACTGGAACAGCGTGTGGACCAGCTTCGACAGCCGCAAGAAGGCGAAAGCCAATGACGACGGCGCCGCGACGGCCGAAGCCGAAAGCGACGGCGAGGACATGTTCAAGCAGGCCGGCATCGCCGCGGAGTAACTGTTCTAAACCCCTCCCCTTCAGGGGAGGGCAGCGAAACTTGCCAGCTTGCTGGCTTAGTGAAGCGGGGTGGGGTTTCGCGAGACAGCACCACGCTCCCGACGAACGAGCAACAAGAGTCAGAGGCCATCCAAATGACCGACAAGAAAAAACTCAAGCTCCTCATCCTCAGCCAGCCCCAGCGCGCAACTCTCGAAGGCCTCTCGAACCGCCGCCCCCAACTCCCCACCGACCCCGTCCGCGACGAACTCGTCACGCTGGGACTGGTCGTGAAACAGGGCGCCAAATGGACGCTGACCCCGACGGGCAAGAAGGTGCTGGCGGCGGGGTCGAACCGGCGGAACGCGGGCGGGTTTTCGGTTTGAGGTCATCAACACGCGCAATTCTAATAACCCACCTCGCGAAAACACATTAATCTTCTGCCCAAACCTCTTTCATCAAATCGATATGGCGCATCAGATTAACTAGCGCTTTTTCAGACACGCTCCCAACAAGCATCAGCTCTGCTGAGCAATCTCGCGTAAGGGGGATGCTCAACCTCTTCACATTTCCTGTTAGCTCTTCGGCTGCGGGAGCAACGTCGGAGACAAGATTTTTTGCCGAAGAGTTGTCAGAAGCAGATTCAGTTTTCGAAACAGCTTCCGATTCTGGAAAATTTGCCAAACTTGAATCGCCGATTTGATTCATAGACTCGCGAAGAGACTTGATGCATTCGTCCGCACCGTTTTTTGAAAAGCCCAGCTCTCTAATCAAAAAAGCTCGTAGCGGTTCATTGGCTGTCGGAATTCGGCCATCAAATCGGTCATAAAGTAGTCTAAAAACTTCAGGCTGTTTCGACGCCTCGCGCATAGAGTCTAAACGCTCGCCATCAGAAGCAGGCTCCAGAATTCCCAAAGCGAGTTCGCTCACACGAGTCTTTTCACCGATCCCTTCAATCAAACCATACTGCCTAACCGATCCTAACGCCGCCGCACTAGCACCGCTTTTTCCGGAAAAACCCATAAGTTTGATTGCTGTTATCGAGTCAATCTGACTCCTATGAACGCCATCGTATATTCGCCTTACAAACTCAACGGCCTCTACCACCGAATGGCTGGGAAAGCGTGGACTGCGTTTCCGCACTCCAGATATCGTACTCGACATTAGACTTTCTCCAAAAGTTTATGCCTCACACCATAAAACCTTGCAGCATTTTGTCACTCACAAACTTCATGAGTCCCGTACGCCACCAAGCCACCCTTATCTGCAAAATTACGCGTCGCACTGGAGACTACGAAACAGACGCCAAAAAGGCGCCTCCAAAAAGGCGCTGAAAGCCATATAAAACGCGCATTACCGTTGCGATGAAAAGTACGGCAGAAGGCGTCACGGAATCTTGCTGCGAGCGAACGGCCGAAGCGAATGGTCGAAAGACCCAGTTCAATATTCGACGGATCGCCGCAGCCACCTCGAACACCATTGAATGGTAGACCTCGACAAAAAGTCCTAACGGAGGGCAAAGGAACGATTTGCCGCTTGCGGCAAGAAGGCATCTAATGTAGGAGATGGGGTGCGAGAAGCGGAGTCGCTCCAACGACTCCGCTTCTCAGTCAGCCGAGGTTACGCACCAATCGGCTTGGCTGGGTAGAGGGTGTGTGTCCTCGACCGAGTAACAAGGTCATACACCCTCTCTCGTGCTTCTTCAATGGTGCGTGGAGAAACGACTATGCGTACGTATCCTTCCTATTGGATTTACCGCGACAATCGCAACGAGTGGCGGTGGACCTATGAAGCCAGTAATGGGAAAACGATCGCCGTCAGCAGCGAAGGTTATGTCAAAAAGGCAGACTGCGAGCGCGGCATCGAGATCATGAAAGCGTCGTACGCGAGCGGTGTGTGGACGCCGTCAAAGGACAATTTGGCGGCTTAATCCCGCCCTGCCGTGTAACACTAAGGAGGCGGCGAGCTTTGCAGCTTGCCGCCTTTTTACTTTTGGGGATCACGGTGACAGGTGCAACAACCCCCAATTCCTGCCCCGTAAGTGCCCCCAAAATCCTATTTCGCACCCCCCACCCCAAAAACGCTTTCCTACACGTTCCTTTTATGTTCCAAACTGGCGGATGAGCCACATCGCCCCCATCCCCGCGCCCGATGCGGTCCCCGCCCTCACCGCCGCATCCACCCCCGCGTTCGACGCGCACGGCCACGACCCCGCCGCCTACGACTGGGTGCCGGTGCTGAAAAAGCGCCGCAAGGACGGCTGGTCGCCCGACAAGCAGCGCGCCTTTATCGAGGCGCTGGCCGACAGCGGATCGGTCGTCACCGCGGCGCGGACCGTCGGCATGTCCGAATCCTCCGCCTATCGCCTGCGCCGCTCCCCCGGCGCCGAAGCGTTCGACCGCGCCTGGGGCGCGGCGATCGATGCGGCGTCGAAGAAATTGCTCGACGCCGCCTTCGAACGCGCGCTCGTCGGCAGCGAAGAGCCGGTGTTCGATCGCGAAGGCAACCGCGTCGGCCGCCGCCTGCGCCAAAGCGACCGGTTGCTGATGTTCCTGATCCGCGCTTACGGGCCCGACCGGTTTCGGGAGGCCGTCGCCGGTCGCGACGGAGCTCCGGCCGCCACCCCGGTGGCCGAGGCGCTGGCCCATCTGCACCCCGCCCCGCCCGCCGAACCCGCCGCGCTGATCGCCCCCGACGATCTTGCCGTGGCGCTCGAGGTTGCCGACCTTTGCGACGGGGCGCTGCCGCACTGGTATCGCGACGACTTGGGCGACAACCCGGAAGAGCCGGTCATGGCGCCCGCCGCGGCGCCCGGCACGGGATCGCCACAAGGCTGAACTTTCCTGAACTTTGATCCCCCGAATCTTGACCCCGCGGCCGTCAGTGCACCGAAGCCGAAACCGCCACGCCCCCCGCCCGCGCCGCCGCGAACATCACCGCATCGCGCACCACCTCGGGCCGGTCCGCGAGCAGATACAGCTTCACCAGTTCGCGCGTCACCTCGCTGTCGTCGTCGACGACCAGCCGCAGCGAGGCGATGCCGAGCTCGCCGCGGTCGATCACCACGTCGCGGACCAGCGCGAGCGGCCACGACAGCGCGCCGCCGCGATAGAGCCGCGCGCCGTCGTGGAAGATCCAGGCGTCGCGCTGGCGCCACAGCCGCAGGCAGGTCCAGAAGGCGAACAGCGCGGCGAGCATCGCCGCGCTCGCCGCCGCGTCGCCGAACAGGATCGCGCGCAGCATCGCCGCCGCGCCGTCGACGGCTACCGGCGCCGCCTGCCCGACCGCCAGCGCGGCGAAGACCAGCGCGCTCACCAACTGCCCGGCCAGCAGCGGCTTCGCCTTCAGCCGCGCGATCACGATTTTCCGGTCCCGATGCGTCATCGCCCGCACACATAGGCACGGCGGCGCCGCGGCGCCAGCCGTCCGCGTGCCCTTGCGTCCTCATTATACCGTGTTATTCTTGTAATACAGTAACGGGAGTCGCTGCCATGCCGATGCTTGCCTTCCTCGCCGCCGCCGCGCTCGCCGCGGCACCCGCCCCCGCGGCTGCCCCGCTGCCCGCGCCGATGCCGCAGGGCGAGGAGCTCGAACGGCAGATCGCCGACCTCGACGCGCGTCTCTTCTGGGCTGGGTTCGAGGGGTGCGATCCCGATGCGATGGCGCCGCTGCTCGCCCCCGATTTCCGCATGTATCACGACAGGATCGGGGTGTCGGCGACCGACGCCGCCGACATGGTCGCGGGCTTTCGCCGCCAGTGCGACGCGCGAAAGCCCGGCGGCAAGGACGAGGGATACAGGAACCGGCGCGAGATCGTCCCCGGCAGCCGCGTCATTCGCCGCATGGGCGAATGGGGCGCGCTCGAAGAGGCGTCGCACCTCTTCTTCGAATGGCGCGGCGCCGACAAGGGCTGGGCGCTCGTCGGCGGCGCGCGCTACATGAACCTGTGGCAATGGCTCCCCGCCGAGCGGCGCTTCGTGCTCAAGCAGAGCTACAGCTACGACCACGCCCCCGCGGCGCCCTATCCGCCCGCCTTCGCTGCCGCGCCGGCGGGCGCGGCAAAATAGCGGCGCCTCGACCGCGGGTTAATGGGTGGAGGCTAAAGCCGCGCCGCGAGCCGTTCGAGCATCGCCTGCACCGGCCGCGCGGGCGCGGGGGCGTTCCAGCCCGCCTCGAGCCCGGCGATGCGCTCGAACAGGCGTTCGCTCGCCGCGATGATGCGGCCGATGTTCGGCTCGAAGCGCGCGCAGACCGTCCAGTCGGCGGCGACCGGTTCGCCGATGCGCGCCGCGCTGTCTTCCGGCCCCGCGCCCGGATCGCCGGCGATCATCGCGCGGCGGTGGAGCAGCCAGGCGATGATGTGCATCAGCCGCGTCGTGGTCTTCAGCGATTCGCAGGCGAGGCTGAGCTGGAGCAGGCTGTCGCGGCGCCCGGCGCCGAGGTCGCGCGCCGCCGCGAAGGCCGAGTGCGCCTCGTCGGCGAGCAGCATCGCCTCGACATAGAGATTTTCCACCTGCGCGCGGTGTACCGGCAGCGTCGCCGGCGGATGATCGGAGCCCCCTCTGGTCATGCCGGGAGGATGCCACGGGCCCGCGCCGGACCGCAACGCCGCTAACCATTTTTCGGGCGCACCCCGCGTCCCGTTTTGAGTCACCCGTTTTGGGCGAGGGGCGCGGGTCAGGCGATGATGTCGGGGATGATCTGGTCCTCGCACCACGCGATCTCGTCGCGCAAGCGCAGCTTCTTCTTCTTGAGCCGGGCGAGCTGGAGCTGGTCGGGGACCGCGCCTTCGCCGAGCGCGATGATCGCGGCGTCGAGGTCGCGATGCTCGACGCGGAGCAGTTCGAGGCGCTGGGCGATGTCTTCGGGGTTCACGCCCGCCCTCCTGCCACGATCACGGCCCGTCCGCAACGGGGACCGGGTGAGCGAATCGCCACGACATTCGGGGCGATTCGTGATTTACTCGGGGTGCCAATCGAGTCGAAAAGGAGAATGGCCCATGAGCATTTCGCACCTTTCCACCCTGAAGTCCCGCCACGCGGACCTCGATGCGAAAATTGCGAATGAAGAACGGCGCCCCGCCCCCGATGCGGCCCTGGTGGCGCAGATGAAGAAGCAGAAACTGAAGATCAAGGAAGAGATGCTCGCGGTCCACTGACGGATCGCGCGTCCCTGCCGCCCCGCTGGCGCTTCTCCCCCGCGGAGCGCGTCAGCGCCGGCGGTAGATGGGGCCCCGTTCGAGCCCTGTTCGCCGCAGATGCGGCGGCAGATCGGACTCCGTGACCACCTGGCGGCGCACCGCCTGCGGATTGACCGGCCGGTCGAAGGCGATCCCGAACTTGCCCTCGCCCACCCACACGATGCGTCCCGGCACGACCCCGACATTCCGAAGCTCGACCTCGACCGCGCTGCCCTGCGAGACCTTCGCGCCCCCTTCGGCCAGCATGCCGCCCGCCGAAAGATTGCGGACGCGCACCATCACGGGCTCCTCGACTCCGGGAAGCCCGAGGCTGGCCTGCAGGAACAGGCTGTCGCGATCGGCGCTGCGCGACAGCGCCGCCACTTGTTCATCGATTGATTCCGGTACCGGCGATTCCATGCGACCCATTTCCCGCGCCCGTTGTTCGAGGCAGTGAATCTAGGGCGCAGCCCTTGCGGAAACGTAAATGGACCGCTGGCGGCGATCAGTCTTCGCGGGAGATCCGCTCATTGCGCTCGTGGCGCTCCTGCGCCTCCAGCGTCATCGTCGCGATCGGCCGCGCCTGCAGCCGTGCAAGCGAGATCGGCTCGCCGGTCACCGCGCAATAGCCATATTCGCCCTCGTCGATGCGGCGAATAGCGGAATCGATCTTGGCGATCAGCTTGCGCTGGCGGTCGCGGGTCCTGAGTTCGATCGCCCAGTCGGTCTCGCTCGACGCGCGGTCGGCAAGATCGGGTTCGCGCAAAGGGCCGTCCTGCAGATGCGCGAGCGTCGATTCGGCTTCGGTCAGGATCGACTTTTTCCAGGCGAGCAGCAGGCCGCGGAAATAGTCCTGCTGCCGCTCGTTCATGAACGGCTCGTCCTCGCTGGGAAGATAGTCCGAATCGAGATTGGATTTGGCTTCGCGAAGCGCGTCGGCACCAACATCGGCAATCTGGGTTGGCATAGCGGGCTTTTCGCGTCCTTTCCTCTCGCCTGGCCGCCGATGCTGGCGGTCCAAGGGATTGCGCCGCGCCTATACCCAGCCACTGGTTGCGATACAAGCGCCTAAGCGGCTGATAGGACGTGCGGCTGAAGCCCGGCTGAACCAACCGGGCGCCCGGGCGGCGATTCCCGCGGGGTCGCGGCTTGGGCGCGGCGCCCCCTTTTCGAGCCCGGATCTCGCGTCGGCCGTTAACCAATGGCGCAAAATTCGGCTCTTTCCGTTCCGTTTCGGGACAGAAGGGGTCAATTGGGTTGATTCCGCCCCCCGATTCCCGCTCTCGGACAATCAAACGCGGTTAACGCAATTGTCGCGTTCACAAAGCTTTGGCCTTTTAGTCCTAGCCGAAGGGCAAGCGGGTGCCGCGATGGGTGTCGCTCCGCCAAGCAACGGGAAAAGAGAGAGAAACCTATGTCTGTCCGAATGGCCCTCGCCAAGCTCTGCGCCTGCACCTGCGGCGGCGCGATCATCGGCAGCGGCGCGATGCAGATCGCCGATGTGCCGGCGGCCGCGCATGTGCGCAAGGCGCCGTCGTGCAAGCCCTGCACCAAGAAGGTCGTCCGCAAGCGCCACGCGGCGAAGCGGCCGGTGAAGCGGGTGCGCCGCGTCGTCACGACGAAGCGCGTGATCCGCACCGCGACCCCGCAAACCCAGGTCGTCACCCAGACGATCCCGCTGCCCCCCATTCCCTACGCCCCCTTCCCGCGCGGCGAAGGCTTCGAGGGCGGCGGCGGTGCCGGGGTCACGGTGATCGGCGGCGGCTTTGGCGGCGGGTTCGGCGGCGGCTTCTTCGGCGGTTTCTTCGGCGGCAGCAGCGGGGGCAGCAGCGGCAGCGTCGTCGTCACCTCGACGACCACCGGCGGGCTCAGCTCGACGACCAGCAGCACCTCGGGCGGCGTGTCGACCTCGACGGGCGGCGTCAGCACCTCGACCTCGACCGGCGGCGTGTCGACGTCGACCGGCGGCGTATCGACCTCCACCGGAGGCGTCAGCACCTCGACGGGCGGCGTGTCGACCTCGACCGGCGGGGTCAGCACTTCGACCGGCGGCGTGTCGACCTCGTCAGGCAATGTCAGCTCCTCCTCGTCGTCGAGCAGCAGCTCGTCGTCGAGTTCGTCTTCCTCCTCGTCCTCCTCGTCGAGTTCTTCCTCCTCGGGCGGCGGCAGCTCGCACGGCCACGGCGGCAGCTCGAGCTGGGGCGGTTCATCGCATGGGGGCAGTTCGCACGGTCACGGCGGGTCATCGGGCGGATCGAGCAGCAGCTCTTCGTCGAGTTCCTCCTCGTCCTCGTCGTCGAGCTCAACCTCGTCGGGCGCGACCGGCGGCAGCAGCAGCTTCGGCGCGAGCAGCAGTTCCTCGTCTTCGTCGAGCAGCAGCTCGTCGTCCTCCTCTTCCTCGTCGTCGAGCTCCGGCGGCAGCAGCGGCGGCTCGTCGGGCGATCCGACCCCGGTGCCGGCGCCGCCGATGATGCTGCTCTTCGGGGCGGCCGCCGCGGCGCTCGTCGCGCGCCGCCGCGCCGCGAACCGCAACGGCGCCGAGAGCGAAGCCGCATAACATCCACTGGCGGCCCGGTGGGGGGCATGGGGCCGTCAATCGAGGGTCGCTCTTCGGAGCGGCCCTTTTTTTCCGCCCCCGGATTTTAGTTTGCCATACGGAAAACCATTCTTATAATTCACCATATGGTGAACCAACAACCGCTCGACGGAATCTTCCACGCGCTCGCCGATCCGACTCGGCGCGCCGTCGTCCATCGCCTGCTGAAGGGCGCGGCGCCGGTGACGCAGCTGGCGAGCCCCTTCGACATGGGGCTTCCCGCCTTTCTGAAGCATCTCGCGGTGCTGGAGGGGGCGGGGCTTATCCGGTCGGAAAAGCGCGGACGGGTGCGCACCTGTCACATCGAGGCGGATCGGCTGGGCGCGGCCGAGACATGGCTCTCCGAACAACGCGCCATCTGGCAGGGCCGCGCCGACCGGCTCGCCGATTTCATCGAATCGCAGACCGATCAGGAGCATGACATATGACCGACACCGCCGAACTCACCATTTCGCGCCTGATCGCCGCGCCGCCCGCCGCGGTATGGGATGCATGGCGCGATCCCGCAAAGCTCGAAAAATGGTGGATCCCCGCGCCGATCGAGTGCCAGGTGGCCCGGCTCGACCTTCGCCCCGGCGGCGGCTTCGTAACCCGGATGCGCGAAGGCGGCGGCGACTGGCAGCCGCATGTCGACGGATGCTTTCTCGACGCGGTGCCGAACGAACGGCTCGTCTTCACCACCGTGATGACCGAAGGCTGGCAACCCGCCGAGCCCTGGCTCGCGATGACCGCGATCCTGACCTTCGAGGCGAAGGACGGCGGCACCCTCTATTCCTCGCGCGTCCTCCACAGGAACCCCGAGGACGCCGCCAGGCATGAGGAGATGGGCTTTCGCGACGGCTGGGGCACCGTGCTCGGCCAACTGGCGGAGATGCTGGAGCGGTAAGTCGGGGTTGCACCGCCCGCGCCGCGCCGCCATAGCGCGGCCATGCACGATATCCGCCTGATCCGCGAAAACCCGCAAGCGTTCGACGCCGGCCTCGCACGCCGCGGTCTCGAACCCCTGTCCGCCGAGATTCTCGCGGCCGACGCGTCGCTGCGTGCGCTCCAGACCGACATGCAGGCCGCGCTCGCGCGCCGCAACGAAGCGTCGAAGGCGATCGGTCAGGCGATGGCCAAAGGCGACGCGGACACCGCCGAGACGTTGAAGGCCGAAGTCGCCGCGCTCAAGCGATCGCTTCCCGAACAGGAAGCCGCCGAGCGCGAACAGATCGCCGCGCTGCAGGACAGTCTCGCCGCGCTCCCCAACCTGCCCGCCGCCGACGTGCCCGAAGGCGCCGACGAGGAAGGCAATGTCGAGATTTCGCGCTGGGGCACGCCGCGCGCGTTCGATTTCACGCCGCAGGAGCATGCCGATTTCGCTCCGGCGCTCGGGCTCGATTTCGAAACCGCGGCGAAGATGTCGGGCGCGCGCTTCGCCTTTTTGAAGGGCCCGATGGCGCGGCTCGAGCGCGCGCTCGGTCAGTTCATGCTCGACAAGCAGACGAACGAGGCGGGTTACAGCGAATGCGCGACCCCGCTGCTCGTCCGCGACGAGGCGGCGTTCGGGACGACCCAGCTTCCCAAATTCCGCGAGGATCTGTTCCAGACCACCGATGGGATGTGGCTGATCTCGACATCCGAAATGAGCCTGACCAACGCGGTGCGCGAGGAAATATTGGCGGAGGCCGATTTGCCGATCCGCATGACCGCGCTCACCCCCTGCTTCCGCTCCGAGGCCGGATCGGCAGGGCGCGACACGCGCGGCTATATCCGCCAGCATCAGTTCTGGAAGGTCGAGCTCGTTTCGATCGTCCGTCCCGAAGACAGCGACGCCGAACTCGAACGCAAGACGCACGCGGCGGAGGCGATCCTCGAGGCGCTCGACCTGCCGTACCGGAAAATGCTGCTCTGCGCCGGCGACATGGGCTTCGCCGCGCGCAAGACCTACGACCTCGAAGTGTGGCTGCCGGGACAGGGCGCCTATCGCGAGATTTCGAGCTGCTCGAACTGCGGCGACTTCCAGGCGCGGCGCATGAACACGCGCTTCCGCCGCGAGGGTTCGAAAGGCAATGAGTTCGTCCACACGCTCAACGGCTCGGGCCTCGCCGTCGGGCGCACGCTGGTCGCGATATTGGAAAATTATCAGCAAGCCGACGGCAGCGTCGATATTCCGCAGGTGCTGCTGCCCTATATGGGCGGACTGACCAGACTGACGCCGACCGACTAACCATCGTCACCCCCGACTTGATCCGGATTCCGCTCGGCGACGCCCCGAAAGCGGGACCCCCGATCAAGTCCGGGGTGACGAAGCAGAAAGAGAAAATCGTGCGCATCCTCCTCACCAACGACGATGGTTACCACGCTCCCGGCTTCGCGGTGCTCGAAGCGATCGCGCGCCAGCTCAGCGACGATATCTGGGTTTGCGCGCCCGCCGAGGAACAGTCGGGCGCCGGCCATTCGCTCACCCTCTCCCGCCCCGTCCGCGTGCGTCAGCATGGGGAGCGGCGCTGGTCCTGCACCGGCACGCCCACCGATTCGGTGATGATCGCGATCGGCAAGCTGATGCCCGAGCGCCCCGACCTGATCCTCTCGGGAGTCAATCGCGGCGCCAACCTTGGCGACGACGTGACTTATTCGGGGACCGTCTCGGCGGCGATCGAGGGCGCGCTCGCGGGCATCCCGGCGGTTGCGCTGAGCCAGGTCTATGCGCGCGAAGGCATGGGCGACACCGTGCCGTTCGAAGCGGCCGAGGCCTGGGGCGCCAAGGTGCTCGCCCCGCTGCTCGCGACCCCGATGGCGCCGCGCACAATGGTCAATATCAACTTCCCCGCGATCCCGGCCGCCGCGGTCAAGGGCATTCGCGTCGTCCGCCAGGGTTTCCACGATTATAATCGCGGCTCGATCGTCGAGGGCACCGACCCGCGCGGCTACACCTATTACTGGTTCGGGCTGCATGGCATCGAGCATTCGCTGGGCCACGACAGCGACCTCGAAGCGATCGACGACGGCTATATCGCGGTCACCCCGCTCCAACTCGACCTCACCCACGACGCATCGCTCGCGGCGCTGCGCAGCGCGTACGAGATCTGATCTACGCCGTTTCCAGCCGCGCCCGAATCGAATAGCAGTTGACCCGATGACGCGACTGCCTCCACGATAGCCGCGCGATGGCGAAGCGATTGTCCAAGAGCGTCCAGCGGCAGTTCGAGGTGCTACGCCGCGCGACGCGCTGGCCGGTGTGGGCCGATCTGGCAACGCGGCTCGGCATCGCCTTCCTGCTGATCGCCATCGTCGTGCTCGTCCACTGGAGCGATCGCGCCGGGCTCCGCGACAGCTATGACGGTCATGTCAGCTTCCTCGACGTCGTCTATTTCACCATGATCTCGGTGACCACGACGGGCTTCGGCGACATCACCCCGGTGTCCGACCGTTCGCGATTGATCGAGGCGGTGATCGTGACGCCGATCCGCATCGCCGTCCTCTTCATTTTCATCGGCACCGCCTATCAATTCGTCCTCAAACGCACATGGGAAAAATGGCGCATGGCCCGCATCCAGGCAAAGCTCACCGACCATATCGTCGTCCTCGGCTTCGGCATCAGCGGCAGCGAAGCGGTCAAGGAACTCATCGCGCGCGGCACCGACCCCGCGCAAATCGTCGTGATCGATCAGGCGCGCGGCCGCATCAACGCCGCCGAGCATATGGGCTGCAACGTGCTGGAGGGCGACGCCTCGAATGACGACACGCTGATCCATATCCGCATCGCGGAGGCGCGGTCGGTGCTGGTTTCGGCGGGGCGCGACGACACCTCGATCCTGATCGTGCTGACCGTCCGCCACCTGTCGCCGCACGTCCCGATCAGCGTCGTCATCCGCGCGCAGGACAATGAACTGCTCGCGCGCCAGGCGGGCGCGAACAACGTCATCAACCCGGTCAGCTTCACCGGCCTGCTGCTCGCCGGATCGGCCGAAGGCGCGCATGTCGCCGACTATATGGCCGACCTCGCCGGGATCGCGGGGCGCGTCCAACTCGTCGAACGGGCGATCAGCGGCGAAGAGGTCGGCGGCAGCATCGACCAGCTCGCTTCCGGCGGCCGCGGCCTGCGCATCTACCGCGGCGGCAAGCCCTATGGCTTCTGGGAAGACGAGGCGAAGCGGCTGCAGCCGGGCGACCATGTGGTCGAGGTCGTTCGCTGCGGAGGCAGCGAGGCGGACGCCTCCTAGCCGCGCCAGAACAGCCAGGCGGCCCACAGCCACCCGGCGATCAGCAATATTCCCCCGATCGGCGTCACCGCACCCAGCCACCGCGGCCCGCCCAGCGCCATCGCATAGAGGGTGACCGCGAACAGCGCCGAGCCCGCGAGCAGCAGGATCGCCGGCCCGCGCGCAAAACCCATGATCGCGAGCGCGGCGACCGCGTGGATCAGCTGATAGAGCCCGCCGGTGCGCAACCAGTCGGCCTCCTGCTGGCCCGCCGCGCCATGCGCCCCGAAGGCCCCCGCCGCAACCGCCACCGCCGCCGAGATCGCCGCCAATACACCCAGCATCGTTCCGCCACCTTTCCTTTGCGAACCCGCGACCTGCATGGCCCCGCGCGCCACGCGTGACAAGGGCCGCGAAATCGACTAAAGGCGCGCCCAATCATGACAACCAAGACTCTTCCCGCCCAGCCGAAAGTCGGCATGGTGTCGCTCGGCTGCCCGAAGGCGCTGGTCGACAGCGAACGCATTTTGACCAAGCTGCGCGCCGACGGCTACGGCCTGTCGCCCGATTATGCCGGCGCCGACGTCGTGCTGGTCAACACCTGCGGCTTCCTCGATTCGGCGAAGGAGGAAAGCCTCGAGGCGATCGGCGAGGCGATGGCCGAGAACGGCCGCGTCATCGTCACCGGCTGTATGGGCAGCGAAGCGGACGTCATCCGCGCCCGTTTCCCGAAGGTGCTGGCGGTCACCGGCGCGCATCAATATGAGCAAGTCGTCGACGCCGTTCACGACGCCGCGCCGCCGACGCAAGGGCCGTTCGTCGATCTGGTGCCCGAAGGCGGGCTGAAACTCACCCCCCGGCACTATAGCTATCTGAAGATCAGCGAAGGCTGCAACCACAGCTGCGCCTTCTGCATCATCCCCGATCTTCGCGGAAAACTGGTCAGCCGCCGCATCGACGCGGTACTGCGCGAGGCCGAAAAGCTGGTCGCTGCGGGGACGAGGGAATTGCTGGTGATCAGCCAGGATACTTCGGCTTACGGCGTCGATATTCGTCACGATCCGCGCCAATGGCACGGCCGCGAGGTGCGCGCCCATATGACCGACCTCGCGCGCGAACTCGGCCAACTCCGCACCAGCGAAGGCCGCGCCCCGTGGGTGCGCCTCCACTATGTATACCCCTACCCCCATGTCGACGCGGTCATCCCGCTGATGGCCGAGGGGCTGCTGACCCCCTATCTCGACATTCCGTTCCAGCACGCGAGCCCGAGCGTCCTCAAGCGCATGAAGCGCCCCGCCAACGAAGCCAAGGTGCTCGAACGGCTGAAGAGCTGGCGCGCGATCGCCCCCGACATCGCGATCCGGTCGAGCTTCGTCGTCGGCTTCCCCGGCGAGACCGAGGCGGATTTCCGCTACCTCCTCGACTGGCTCGACGAAGCGCAGCTCGACCGCGTCGGCGCCTTCCGCTTCGAGCCCGTCGCGGGCGCGCAGGCGAACGCCCTCCCCGACCCGGTGCCTGAGGAGGTCAAGGAAGAGCGCTATCAGCGCATCATGGAAAAGACCGCCGCGATCAGCGCCGCGAAGCTCGAAGCGAAGATCGGCCGCACGCTGCCCGTGATCATCGACGAGGTCGGCGAAGCCGACGAAGAAGGCAGCATCGGCGCCACCGGCCGCAGCCAAGCCGACGCCCCCGAGATCGACGGTCACGTCTACCTCCGTGACGTCGCCGCGACGCTCAAGGCCGGCGATATCGTCGACGTCATCGTCGAGGATGCCGACGAGCATGATCTGTTCGGGGCGGTCGCGCCCGACGCCTGAGGCGCCGCGTCAGGGCGTCGCCGCCCCTGCCAGCTCCTCGCGCCGCATCCCGAACGGGGTCGCAAATTCGAGCGGGATATCGCGCGCGACCTTTTCGAAGATCGGTGCGACGTCGGGCCGCGGCCGGATGCGCTGCGCCAGCGACGGCCTGACCGAATGGATATAATAGAAATCGAACTCGGGCCGTTGCAGAGCGGTCGCCATCGACATCGCTCCATATTGATCGCCAAGCTCGCGGCGCACGATCTCGGCCGCGCGTTCCTCGGCCCCGCCGCACAGCAATGCCGAAGCCGCCACCGTCACCGATTCGTCCAGATGATCTTCGACCTCGGCCATCACGGCCTTGGCCTCCTCGGCACGCCCGAGCGCAGTCAAGGCGCAAATCTTGTCGTAACGGACAAGCATGCGCGCATAGTCGCTACCCGACCGGTCGGCGATCCGGCCTGCATAATCGGCCGCCTTGAGACCCTTTTCATATTGCCCCAGATCGACGAGCCTCGACCCGCGGTTGATCGCAAAATTGACCATCCACCCGCTCTGCGCTGGGTCATACGGCTGCTCGACGATCCGATCGAAGATATCGGCAGCCTCGTCGTGGCGCCCCAGGGCGTCGAGGGCGTAGACTTTGGCGTTGAGCGCCCAGCCCATATCTTCGGACAGGCCCGCGAAATCATCTGGCTGGCGCGTGTCGACGAGCGTGATGACATCTTCGAAACGCGCATTGCGCAAATAGGAGGTGGCGAGTTCCTGAAAGGCGCGCAGATTGTCGGGTTCCGCCTTTTGCCGCGCGATCGCCCGGGCGAGCTCGGCATCGAGCAGCTTGTGAAGGTGCGGACCGGCTTTCGCCTCGAGCTGCGGCCACAAGGGTTCGAAACGCCGGTCGCCGAGCGCCGCAACCACCGAATCCGCCGACCCGACGCCCTCGACCTGCTCGCGCGCCCGCTCGAAATTCCCCGCTTCGACCTCGGCGGCGAACAGGTCCGACCGAAACGAGATTTGGACGTCTTCGTTGAATTTTCCGATGCGCTGCGGATCCTGCAGCGCGCGCATGAGCGTCAGAGCACCGTCGAAATCCTTGGCCGTGCGATAGGACCGCAGCAGCTGTCCCGTCGAGCGCGCCAGAACCTCCTCCTGCCCCCCGGCCTCCGGTGTTTCCAGAAAGGCGAGCAGGTGCGCCGACGCCGCGGCGCGATCGCCCGCGAGCCCCGCGATATCGACGAAGGCGAGCTCGCCGAGATCGATACCGCCCTGCGACTGCACATATTTCAGCTTCTGGTAGGCGTCGGTCCAGCGCTGTTCGGTGAGCGCGCATTGCATCTCCGTCAGCGCGCGAAAATATTTGATGTTCGGATTGAAGCTGCCACGATTTTCCATCTGCGAATAGAGCGGCAGCATGAAGCCGCACCAGTCGGACTCCCGGCGTTCGGCAGCGGAAGTATAAGCCTTGGACAGCTCGGCATCGGTCATGCGGGTAAAATCAGGACGCTGGTGCGGCGCCTCGCCTTCAGCCGTCACCGCGGCCACCGGCAGCGCCAGCAGACCCGTCAGCAGCGCCAGCCGCACCGTCCTTACCCTCATGCAAAATCCCCCGTCCTGCTTGCCGGGCCAGACTAGCCGGTTCGGCGGCGCGGTCCAGCCCGAACCCGATTTCCCACCAGATCGGCGGCTTTGTTTAGCGCCATTCGATGATAGGATGGTGCGGCACGGGGAGATTCATGCTCGGCTCCAAGATTTTCGCAACGGCATTGCTGACCGGTCTGGCGCTCGCGGGCTGCAAGCGCCAGACCGTTGCCGACGTCGCGCCGCCCCAGGCCACCGACGTCGCCCCCACTCCGAAGCAGACGTCGCTGATCGCGGTGCCGATCGACGCCGACGCGGCGATGCTGAAGGTGGCGCTCGAACGCGCGGTGCCGCGCACCTTGTGGACCATCAACCGGCGCGAAAAGGCATGCGTGCCGCCGCAGCGGGTCAAGGTCTTCGGCAAGCGGGTGAAGGTCACGCCACCGGTCGCCTGCACGATCGTCGGCAAGGTGGCGCGCGGGACGCTGCGCCTGCGCGGCGAGGGCGATGAGATCGTCGTCGATGTACCGCTGAACGCAGTGATCAGCGCGCGCGACGTCGGCGGGGTGCTGAAAGGCGAAACCGCGACCGGATCGGCGATGGCGCACGCCCGCATCCGCGTCGAACTCGGCCCCGACTGGCGGCTGCAAGGCAAGGCCCGGATCGGCTATGGCTGGACCAAGGCGCCGGGGATCGACTTCCTCGGCCGCCGCATCACCTTCACCGACGAGGCCGATGCCCAGCTGAAGCCTGTGGTGCGCGACGTCGAGCGCGAGGTGACGCGCGAGATCGCGAAGATTCACCTCGAACGCCAGGCGGCCGAGATCTGGCGGCAAAGCTTCACGACGCTGGCGCTCAACCGCGAAAATCCGCCGGTGTGGATGCGCGTCACGCCGCAGCGTATCCTCTATGGCGGCTACAGCCTCGACGGTGGGCGCATCCGGCTCAACCTCGGGCTCGAGGCGGTGACCGAGAGCTTCGTCGGCGACCGTCCGACCGATCCCGCCGCGACCCCGCTACCGCGACTCGAACGCGGGAAGCTGAGCCCTCGGCTCGACGTCTTCGTTCCCGTCGTCGCCGACTATGCCGAACTCGAACCCGTGATCCTGCGCGCGCTGGTCAAGCGATCGACGCGGCCGTTCGAACTGCCACGCATCGGCCCGGTGACCGCGGCCTTTACCAAGGTCACCACCTATGGCTCGCCCGGGGGCCGGATCGCGGTAGGCGTGTCGGTCGAGGCCCAGCCGCAGCGCATCCGTCAAGCGCCGACGCACGGCCGCATCTGGGCGACGGCGGTGCCGGTCAACGAACCGGGCTCGGCCGAGGTGCGTTTCATCGATATCCGCATCACCGGCGATACCGACGGCATCGGGGGCGACCTGCTCATCAAGCTGGGACAGAGTCCCGGCTTCACGACACTGATCGCCGAAGCGCTGACCCAGAATTTCACCCGCGACGTCGAGGGGCTGGAAGGAAAAATCCGCCGCGCGGTCGACCAGCGGCGCGAAGGCGCCTTCCTGATCCGTACCCGCATGGAAGGTTTCGAGACCGGCGAAATCAAGGCCTATGGCAACGGGCTCTATCTGCCGGTGCGGATGACGGGTTCGGCGACCGTCGATTACCGGCCGGCGAAATAGGTCAGAACAGCCGCGTCAACGAATAGAAGAGCGCCGCGACGATGGCGCTCGCCGGGATGGTGATGAACCAGGCTACGACGACATTGCCCGCGACGCCCCAGCGCACCGCGCTCGCGCGGCGGGCGACGCCGGCGCCGATGATGCTGCCGGTGATGGTGTGCGTCGTCGATACGGGGATGCCGAGCAGGCTGGCGGTAAAGACCATGATCGAGCCGCCCGTCGAGGCGGCGAAACCCTGATGGTGCGACAGCTTGGTGATGCGTCCGCCCATCGTCTCGATGATCTTCCACCCGCCCGACAGGGTGCCGAGCGCGATCGCGATATAGCAGCAAAAGGCCACCCAGTGCGGGACGTGGAAGTCGCCGGCCATATAGCCGGTCGAATAAAGCAGCACCGCGATGATCCCCATCGTTTTCTGCGCATCGTTGAGACCGTGGCTGAGCGAATAGGCGGCCGAAGAGAAGAGGTGCAGCGTGCGAAAGCTCCGCTCGGCGAACTTCGCGGTCGCGCCGCGTAGCGCCCAGCTGCTCACAAGCATCACCAGCATCGATAGCAGCATGCCGAGCAGCGGCGAAAGAAAGATGGCGATGACTGTCTTGTTGAGCCCCGACCACTGGATACCCTCGAACCCCGCATGCGCGACGCCGGCACCGACGATGCCGCCGACCAGCGCGTGGCTCGACGACGAAGGGATGCCCTTCAGCCAGGTGACGATGTTCCAGAACATCGCGCCGACCAGCGCGCCGAATACGACTGCGGGGGTGACCAGATCCTTGTCGATCAGCCCCGCGCCGATCGTCTCGGCCACCTTGTGTAGCGCGGGAAAGGCGAGGCTCAGGAAATAGGCGGCGAAGTTGAAGAAGGCCGCGAACAGCACCGCCTGCACCGGCCGCAGCAACCGCGTGGCAACAACCGTCGCGATACTGTTCGCCGCGTCGTGCAGCCCGTTCAGGAAATCGAACGCCAGCGCGAGGAGGATCAGGCCGACGAGAAGGGGAAATGCCAGTTCGTGCATGGTGGGGCGCCCCGCCTACGCGTGGTCGATGACCAGGCCGTCGATTTCGTTCGCGACATCCTCGAACCGGTCGACGACACGCTCGAGATGGCTGTAGAGTTCGCGCGCGATCATGAAATGGATCGTGTTCGTCTCGCCATGTTCGCGGAACAGGCGCTTGAGCCCGGCGGCGTGAATCTCGTCGGCATGCCCCTCCATCCGCACCAGCCGCTCGGTGAGTTCGTGAAGGCGCGCGCCGTTCGCCGAGATGTTGCGCAGCAGAGGCAGCGCCTCGACGGTCAGCCGCGCGGCATCGACGATGATGCCGGCGATGTCGCGCATCTCGGGGTAGAATTCGCGCACGTCATAGAGGTCGATCGCGCCCGCGGTCTTCTGCATCTCGTCGATGGCATCGTCCATCGAGGCGATGAGGTCGGTGATCGCGCTGCGGTCGAACGGGGTCAGGAAGGTGCGGCGCACCGTCTGCAGCACCTCGCGCGTGATCGCGTCGGCGTCGTGCTCGCGCTCGACGATTTCCTGGATATGGTCCGCCATGCCGTCGCCGCCCTGCAGCAGCCGCGCGAGCGCCTCGGCCCCCGCCGCCAGCGTCGCGGCGTGGCGTTCGAACAGCTCGAAGAAATTGCCCTGCTTGGGAAGCAGGCGCTGGAACCAGGCGAACATGTGGCTAACCCCCGTTTTTTCCGCAATATTGTCGACAACGCCGCTGGTACGGGCGACGGCGCGAAAGCCGGTGTCGCCGAACGAACGGATCAGCGCCTGCAGATCGGCCTCGTCGACCACCTTTGCCGCTTCGTCGAAAGCGAACCAGCGCCGCTCGCGCTCGTCCTGTTCCTTCCACTCGCCGAGTTCCCTGGTCACCGCGAGCGGGAAGACCTCGACGTCGAGCATCACCGACGCGCCGTTCGGGCGGCGCTTGCGATAATGATAGCTGCCGATCGGGGTCGGACATACCGCGCCGATGACGCCGGCTTCCTCCTCGGCCTCGATCGCGGCCGAGGCGTGGCCGGACATGCCGGTAAGCGGATTGCCCTTCGGAATCACCCAGCGGCCGGTGCCACGCGAGGTGATCAGCAGTATCTCTGTCGGCCCGTCCATGCCGGGACCGCCGAACCGATAGGGGAGGACGGCTATCTGACGCATATAAAAGCCCTCCCTTTCCTGGCGGCGGCTGATGATGACGACTGGGTGACGCCCCTATGACAATATTGTGACAGCGGCAATGCCCGCGCTGCCGCGACGGCACTTTCCGTAAACGTCAATTCGATTGCAAAATGCAACGCTATGCGTAAGCTGCGTCCATAAAGATATACGGGAGAAAGCATGATGGCAGGCACGGCGACGATGGAACGCCCCGCGGGCGCGAAGGCTGCTCCGGTCGATCAGGATGTGCTGATCGTCGGCGCTGGTATTTCGGGGATCGGCATGGCGGTGCATCTCCAGATGAACTGCCCCGACCGCAGCTTCGGCCTCGTCGAGCGCCGCGCCAATCTGGGCGGCACCTGGGACCTGTTCCGCTATCCCGGCATCCGGTCGGACAGCGACATGCACACGCTGGGCTTCGTCTTCGAGCCGTGGAAGCATGAGAAGTCGATCGCCGACGGGCCCGCGATCCTCGAATATCTGAACCGCATCGTCGACGAACGCCACATCCGCGAGCGCATCCAGCTGGGCCGCAAGGTCGTCGGTGCCGACTGGAGCAGCGCCGAGGCGCGCTGGACGGTGACGCTGGAGGACGAGGCGGGCCAGACGTCGACCACCACCGCGCGCTGGCTCTATCTCGGCTCGGGCTATTACGACTATGACGAGCCGTTCGACGCCAATTTCACCGGGCGCGAGGATTTCGAAGGGCAGATCGTCCACCCGCAGTTCTGGCCGAAGGATTTGGACTATTCGGGCAAGAAGGTCGTCGTGATCGGATCGGGCGCGACCGCGGTCACCATCGTGCCGTCGATGACCGAAAAGGGCGACGGCAAAGGCGCGGCGCACGTCACGATGCTCCAGCGCACGCCGACCTGGTATTTCATCCGCCCGGCCAAGGATGGTTTCGCCAATTTCCTGCGCAAGATCCTGCCCGAGGAGCTGGCGTACAAGATCACGCGCTTCAAGAATGTGCGGCTGCAGGACATCGCCTTTCGCCGCGCGCGCGAAAAGCCCGAGAAGGTCCGCGACTTCCTGACCAGGAAGTTGAAGGCCGCGCTCGGCGACCGCTATGACGAAAAGGCGTTCACCCCTCCCTACAATCCATGGGAACAGCGCCTCTGCCTCGTCCCCGATGCCGATTTCTTCGAGGCGATGAAGGCCGACAAGGCCTCGGTCGTCACCGACCATATCGAACGCTTCGACAAGACCGGCATCCAATTGAAATCGGGCCAGCATCTCGACGCCGACATCATCATCACCGCGACGGGGCTCAAGCTCGCGGTGGCGGGCAAGATCCCGGTGCGTGTCGACGGCGATCCCGTCGATTGGAGCCAGCATTTCTATTACAAGGCGTGCATGTTCTCGAACGTGCCGAACTTCGCGGTCGTGTTCGGCTATCTGAACGCGTCGTGGACGCTGCGCGCCGACATCGTCGCCGAATATGTCTGCCGCGTCCTCAACCATATGCGGGACACGAACACCGAGGTGGCGACGCCGGTGCTCGCGGACCCGGCGAGCCTGACCGAAGAGAATATCTTCGATTTCTCTTCGGGCTATATCCAGCGCGCGCTGCACATCATGCCCAAGAACGCCGACAGGCTGCCGTGGCGGCTCAGCCAGAATTATGTGCAGGACCGCGTCGACATGCGCACCGGCGCGGTCGACGACGGCGTGCTTGGCTTCGGCCATGCGGGCGCCTCGAGGGTGGCCGCGGCACCGGCGGAACTCGAAGCGGCGGAATAGGGTTCAGGCGGCGCGCTTGCGCCGCCACCGCCAGACGAGCCAGCCGGCGAGCACCGCAATCACCAGCAGCAGCACCGGGATCACGATGCGCATGGTCCCCGCCGTCTTGTCGTAATTCTCGACGAAGGTCAGCGCCGCCGGCTTGGTCTTGCTGCCCACGATATTCCACGCGACGACCTTCAACGGCGCGTCATTCTCCGCATAGAAGCGGAGCGATACCGTGGTCCACTTGTCCCGCCCGGTCCCGACGACCACCACTTCCTCCTGCCGTTGCTTCAGCCCGTTCGTGATGTTGCCGTTCCACTGATAGGAGGCGAGCTCCCATGTCGCTCCCGCGCCGGGACATTCGCGCGGCAGCAGCGGGACCGCGTCCTTGACCGACCGGACGACCCCGGGGTGCAGCGCCGGGGTGACGCTCTCGGGATCGGTACAAAATCGCTGACCGACCGATACGAGCTCGGCCTGCCGCTCGCGCGGGACGAGCTTGTCGAGCGCAGCCTGAAAGCTGCAGCCGGCCAGCGACAGGATGAGGAGTGTCGCCGCCGGCATCCAACGGATTTTGCGCATGATTCTTCCCCCCTATTTCAGGGAGAATGGCGCATATCCGCGTCGCTGGCCAGTGCGAATGGACGCGCCGTCAGTCGACGTGCTCGGGTTTACCCTTGCGCGAGCCCTTGGCGAACTCCTCAAGCTGTTTTTCGCTCATGCTGTCGACCATCTCGCGCGAGGCACCCTTGAGCTTCGACTTGGGCGTATCGCCGCGCTTGGCGCTCAGCGCGGCCCCGGCGGCTTTCTGCTGGGCCTTGGATTTGGCTGGCATGACATATCTCCTGCCTGCCCCCCGCTAACCATTAACGATCGTGCCCCCGTTGGGATGCAGCACCTGGCCCGACATATAGCTGCTGTCGTCGCAGGCGAGGAACAGGAAGGCGGGCGCGACCTCATTGGGTTCGCCCGGGCGCTTCATCGGCGTGCCCTCGCCGAAATGCGCGACCTTGTCCGCAGGCGCGCCGCCGCGAGGGTTGAGCGGGGTCCAGATCGGGCCGGGCGCGACCGCGTTGACGCGAATGCCCTTCGCCACCAGATTTTCGCTCAAGGATCGGGTGAAGGCGGTGATCGCGCCCTTGGTCGCGCTATAATCGAGCAGCCTCTTCGACCCCTGATACATCGTCACGCTCGTGCAATTGACGATCGCCGCGCCCTTGCCGAGGTGCGGCAGCACCGCCTGCACCAGATAGAACATGCCGAAGATGTTGGTCGCGAAGGTGCGCTGGAGCTGTTCGGGGTCGATGTCGCGAATGTCGGCGGCGGGATGCTGCTCGCCGGCATTGTTGACCAGCACGTCGATCCGCCCGAGCTTCTCGATCGTCCGCGCGACGATCTTGTCGCCCGCCGCCACCTTGCCGACGTCGGCCTTGATCGTGATCGCGCGCCGCCCCTCGCTCTCGACGATCGCCGCCGTGTCGTCGGCATCCCCCTTGTTGTCCAGATAGACGATCGCGATGTCGGCGCCCTCGCGCGCGAAGAGCGCGCAGACGGCGCGGCCGATGCCGCTATCGCCGCCGGTAACGATCGCGACCTTGCCGTCGAGGCGGCCCGAGCCGGGATAGCGCGGCTGCCATTTCGGCGCGCGAGCAAGATCGGCTTCGCGGTCGCTCGGCGGCTTCGCGATCGATTTTGCCTTGCCGACCTCCTGCGCGAGCTTCGCCGCGGCGCGCTTCTTGCCCTTCTTCTCCTTCGCCGTCTCACCGACCTTTCCCGCTTTCGGTTGCTTCGCCATGCGGTTCCTCCTTAGCTCGCAGGCAGGAAGTCGCGGGCATATTCGGGCTTGACCGCGTTCACGATCGCTTCCGACATCGGCAGGTTTATCTTGTAGCTCCCTTCCGCATAGGGACCGATCTCATAGGGCGCGATCGCGATCGTCAGGCGGTCGAGATATTTGCCGTCGGACGATCCGAGCCAGACGGTCTGCGCCGAAGCCGACGGGCATTTCCCGAAAGGACTGTCGGGCTCGCGCGACCAGGTCATGCCGCGCGCCGTTTTCGCGCGCTCGATCGCGGCGCACAGATCGTCATTCGCCGCCTTGTCGAACGCCTCGCCGCTCTTGAACAGGTCGAGCGGCTTCAGCCGCTTGGCATGATTGCGGTCCCACAGCAGCGAGTCGAAGCTCTGCATCCCGTGTGCGCCGCCCATATAGGTCGCGATCTCGCTCGACAGGCTCAGAAAGCGCCGCGTGTCGGTGATCCGCTTCCAGCTCTGAAGATGGCTGTGCGCATGATAGGGAAAACCCTCCTTGTCGGCGACCGCCTTGTCACGCTCGGCCGCCTCGACGAGTGCACTGCGCTGCGCCGCGCGGTCGCTGTCGAGCCACGCCGCTAGTTCCGGAATCCGCGCCGCCTCGACCGGATAGCTGTAAGCGAACTCGATCAGATCGTTCGTTTCCTTGACGTTGGAAGCGGTCGCATTTTTCGCGGCCACATCCTCCGCGCCGCCGGGAGGCGCACCGGGAACCGCGGCAGCGGCGGCCTTCTCGGCGGGGGTCTGAGCCTTCTCCGAACAGGCGGAGATAAGCAGCGCGCCCGAAAGGAGAAGCGCCGCGGTTCGATAGCGTCGGATCATCGTCATAGCGGCACAACGCGGGGAATCGACAAAGGTTCGCGTCGGGCCTAGCACCCTTCGCATGACCGACTATTCCGACCTGATCCAGCCCGACAAGGGACAGGAAGCGCGCGCCATCCATCTCGTCGACACGAAGAACTACGACGAATGGCTGAAGGGCCGCAGTGCCCGCGAACGCGCGTATCTCGCCGCCGCCGCTTACAAGCCCGACGTCTTCGCCCATGCGATCCTGCCCGGCGACGAGGCCGAAAGCTGGTCCGTCGTGACCGCGGTCGCCGATGCGGACAAACTGTCGGCCTGGTGCCTCGCGAAGCTCGCGCAGACGCTCCCCGAAGGCCGCTACCGGCTCGACGGGCGCCAACCGGGCAAGGCGCTGTTCGGCTGGATGAGCGGGCAATATCGCTTCGACACCTATCGAACAAAGGCCGAAGCGCGGGGGAGTCGCGTGCTGCTGACCGCCGATGTCGGCGCGATCGCGCCGATGATCGCCGAGATGCGCGGCGTCGCGCTGGTCCGCGATCTCGTCAACACGCCCGCCGCCGACATGGGGCCGGCGGCTATCGAAAAAGAGGCCGAGCGTATCGCCAAGGCGCACGGCGGCACGCTGACCGTCACCAAGGGCGAGGCGCTCGAACAGGGCTATCCGATGATCCATGCGGTCGGCCGGGCCGCCGCCAAGCATCATGCGCCGCGGCTGATCGAGATCGTCTGGGGCAAGGAAGACCATCCGCGCGTCGCGCTGGTCGGCAAGGGGATCAGCTTCGACAGCGGCGGGCTCGACATCAAGCCCGCGGCGGGAATGCGGCTGATGAAGAAGGACATGGGCGGCGCGGCGCACGCGCTTGCCCTCGCCGAGCTGGTGATGGCGACCGGCCTGCCCGTCCGCCTCCATTGCCTCGTCGCAGCGGCGGAGAATGCGATTTCGGCCGACGCCTTTCGGCCGGGCGACGTGCTGAAGAGCCGCAAGGGGCTGACGGTCGAGATCGGCAACACCGACGCCGAGGGGCGGCTGGTGCTCGGCGACGCGCTGGCGAAGGCGGGCGAGGACACGCCCGAGCTGATCGTCGATTTCGCGACGCTGACCGGCGCGGCGCGGGTCGCGCTCGGCCCCGACCTGCCGGCGCTCTACGCCAATGACGATGCGCTAGCTGACGATCTGATCGCCGGCGGCGCCGACCGCAACGATCCGCTGTGGCGGATGCCGCTGTGGGACGGCTATGCCGACCTTCTCGAAACCGACATCGCCGACCTCGGCAATGCGGGCAGTTCGGCCTTCGCCGGATCGATCACCGCCGCGCTGTTCCTGAAGCGGTTCGTCCCCGAAGGGACGCCCTGGGCGCATTTCGACACCTTCGCGTGGCGGCCCTCGGCAAAGCCCGGCCGGCCCAAGGGCGGCGCGGCACTCGGCCTCCGTGCCGCCTGGGCGATGCTGCAGGCACGCTACGACCGGCGCGGACGCAGCCGCGGCGCCGATTGAACATTCTTGATCAAGCCCGCCCCGCTGGTCTAATGGCGCGCGATTGGCCGCCCCAGAGGCGGAGGTGCTATTAACAGGACGGCATGTGACAGCAGAAACGGGCCTCAATTCCGCGATCCATCGCGTGCGCATGGGGCGCCCCGGCGTCGTCGGCGCCGGGCGCGATCGCTTCGGCCTGACCGGCATGTCGCAGAGCTTCGATCCGCGCGTCGTGGCGATCCGCCCCGACCTCGCCGACATCGCGGTCGCCGGCATCCATTTCGCCCCGCATTATGCCGCGCCGATGATGCGGAGCGGGGTGCTGCCCGCCGCCGCGATGCGCGCCGCGCCGACGCTCGACGCCGACCAGACGAGCGAGCTCCTGTTCGGCGAAGGCTTCGCGCTGCTCGACCTGACGGGCGGCTGGGCGTGGGGTTACAGCCTTGCCGACCATTATGTCGGCTATCTCGCCGCCGAGGCGCTCGGCGCGCCGATCGCGCCGACGCACCGCGTTGCCATGGCAGAAGCGATGCTGCATTCGTCGCCCGACGCCGCGAGCGGCGGCCCCGCGGTGCTGCCTTATGGCGCGCTCGTCATGGGCGAGGAGGCTCCGGGTCAGGCGGGGGGCGAATGGCTTGAAACCCCGCACGGCTTTCTCCCGCTGGCGGCATTGGTCGAGGTCGGATCGCCCGATGCCGATCCCGCCGCGGTCGCCGAAGCGATGATCGGCGCGCCCTATCTGTGGGGCGGCCGCACCGCCAAGGGCATCGACTGCTCGGGCCTCGTCCAGCTCGCCTGGGCCGCGGCGGGCGTGCAGCTGCCGCGCGACAGCGACCTGCAACTCGCCTCGCTCGGTGCCGACAAGGATGTGAACCCCGCCGATCTCGCGCGCGGCGACCTCGTCTTCTTCCCCGGCCACGTCGGCATCATGGCCGATCACGACACGGTCATCCACGCGAGCCGACGATGGATGGCGGTCAAGACCGAGCCGCTCGCCGACGTCGTGACGCGATCGGCGGAGAAGGGACATCAGCCGCCGGTGAGCGGCATGAAGAGATTGCGATAGCTTCATCATGACACAGACGGTTTTCATCGACGGCGCGGCGGGAACGACGGGCCTCGAAATCGCCGAGCGGCTCGCGGGGCGGGCCGAATTTTCGCTGATCACGCTCGACGAGGCACGCCGCAAGGACACCGCCGCGCGCGCCGAGGCGCTGAACGCCGCCGATTTCGTCATCCTCTGCCTGCCCGACGACGCCGCGCGCGAGGCGGTGGCGATGATCGCGAACGATCGCACCCGCGTCATCGACGCTTCGACCGCGCATCGCGTCGCGCCGGGCTGGGTTTACGGCTTTCCCGAAGTCAGCGGTCATGACACCGTGGCCGAGGCGAAGCGCGTGTCGAACCCCGGCTGCTATTCGACCGGCTTCATCGCGCTGGTCGCGCCGCTGGTGCGCGCGGGGCTGATCCCCGCCGACTGGCCCTATATCTGCCATGCGGTCAGCGGCTATTCGGGCGGCGGCAAGGCGCTGATCGAGCGCTTCGAGGCCGACCGCGACATCGCATGGCGCGGCTATGCGCTGGCGCTCGGCCACAAGCATGTGCCCGAAATGCAGGCGCGCTGCGGCCTGTCGGTCGCGCCGCTCTTTTCCCCCGCCGTCATCCCCGCGCATCGCGGCATGGTGGTCGAAGTGCCCCTGCCGCTCGCGGCGATGCCCGGCGCGGCGACGCCCGACGCGCTCCGCGACGCGCTCGCGACCTTTTATGCGGCCAGCCCGGTGGTCGGCATGGGCGCGGCGCCGGAAGACGGCGAACTGCTGCTGCGCGCCTCCGACGGCGGCAGCGACCGGCTCGACCTGTTCGTCTTCGCGGCTGCCGACGGCAGCCAGGCACGCCTCGTCGCGCGGCTCGACAATCTGGGCAAGGGCGCGAGCGGCGCCTGCGTCCAGAGCCTCAACATCATGGCAGGCTTGCCCGAAACCGCAGGCCTGCGCCTCTAGGTCACATACCCATTACCGGCGCGCTCGAGGCGTCGAAATGGCGAAGATATCGGGTTCGGGCGGACGCAGCGTGTAGTGGTTCTACCCGCAAGGCCGCACGGAGCCGAGATCGAAGCCATCTCGACGTCCCCCCAATTAAGCGGAAGGGGGGATTTGACCGATTTTGTCCATTGCTTCGTCGGCAAGTCTTGAAATATCGACATATTCCTTCGCCTTGCCTTCTCGCACTGAACAAAATCGCTT
>Ga0182745_1000942_pt1 | contig 29494 bp, 25 predicted proteins | sample eDN3rd30CKraftBY_FD_128523 | JGI IMG/M metagenome (GOLD analysis project Ga0182745, IMG submission 128523) | Enriched backyard soil microbial communities from Emeryville, California, USA - eDNA 3rd pass 30_C Kraft BY (version 2) (version 2) | ecosystem: Environmental > Terrestrial > Soil >... | reverse complement strand
ATGGGTTCCCTCGCATCGCCAGGCTCGCTCGAGACTCGGTGGCTCCAGTACCGAGAATCGGATCACCCTTCCCAGATGGTTTGTGTCCAAGGGGGACGCATGCCAGTACGAAAGGACGATGGCGCGATGTCACTGATCTCCCGGCTACTCCATGCCATTCAACCGAAGCGGCATCGTCCCGGTGGTCGAAAGATCACCAAACGAGCCGCAGTGTCGATGGAACATCTGGAACATCGACAACTCCTTGCGGTCAACTTCACGGGAAACGTTAAAGTCGATTTTCCCGCTACACAGCAACCAGGTGTTGTTGTGATCCCAGCCACCACTCCCAGCGCAATCGCTGAAGTTCCTCCAATTTTCTCCACTCCCGCAAACGACCCAGCGATTCCCGTCTCGGGATTTACCCTCTCTGGGATTCGGCTTTCGTACTCAGCCTCAGACGACGTTCTAAGTATTGGAATCGATCAGCCAACAGCATCTTCCGGTTCGCAATATTCCGTTATCGCGGGCGATGCCGATGCGAACGGAAATGATGGAACGCTGAGTCAGCGGGTTCAAGACATCGTTGATAATAATGGGCTCAACTTCATCGACAGCCCCGATTTCGGGTCTACCGAATATATGGGCGTCTCCTTGGATCTTAACCAAGATGGATACGCCGATATTGTAGCTGGATATTCGGAAGACGACCCGCGATCGCCAAAACTCTACCAGGTTGCCAAGGCGGTCGTCAATCCGAACTCACCTCCGTCGATTCCTCCGTCCTTTGGAACACCGTTGCCTAACAATACTGGCAACGTGTACAAGGTGAATTCCCCTCTTCACCCCAATCTTGAATTCGATATCAAGAATTTCTCTCAACTTTATCTGGATACGACTGGCCAATCGCTTACTCCAGATAAAATTCTGAGCTTTGGTGCTTTCGCGGGATCAGGAGATGACGACGGGATTCGGGAGGCGATCATGCCTTTCGTTCCCGTGCCCTGGGGCAACACCATTGTCCCGCCCCCGGTGTGCCCACCTCCCCCGGAGTGTCCCCCGATCTCCCCGCCGGTGGTGATCAACCCGCATCAGAACAACCACATTAATACCGCGCACCCGACCGACATTCGCATTTCGATCCTGGGTACGTCTGGCTTCGACGTCCAGCAGATCGATCCATCTACCGTTCAGTTCGGTGGGGCGACTCCGGTCTTCAGCTTCTTCCGGAGAGTGAATAACGATCCGTTCCTCGACGTCACCTACGTTTTCCGAGGAACCGACGTGGTTCTGCCCCCTGGCGTGATCATGGCTCCGATCACCGGGGCGCTCTATAGCGGCCAGAAGTTTGAAACCTCGGCTCGCGTGTTCAACCGGGATTCGAGCTTCTACTCTCCGGCCGATGTCGCCCAGGCTCAGCAACGGCAGTTCGCCGCTCCTGGTCGGCTTCAAACCCCGATCTCAGTACTTCAGGCCAAACTTGACCGGAGTTCCGCCATCGGCGCGGCGGGTGTGCCTCGAGGCCCGGCCGCTTTCCAGGCTCGCCAGGTCCGGAGGACTCCTGCCCGGCCCCCCGTCGCCAGGCAAGTTTCCAGCCAGTCCGCTCCCATGGTCGTCTCGATTCCCCGCCGACAGCCCGTCGTCGCCGGGGCCCGTCAGTCAGGCGGAATCTCGGCTCGCCTGAAGTCGAGCCTCGACTCCTACATGGATCACAGCATGTATATGACCGACTATTCAATCGCCGAGTCGAGCCGCTAATCCTGGTGGATCACGGCTTCCCGAATCTGTGAGTCCATGTTTCCTCAACTCGAAATTTTTGAAACGGAGGATGTCCTGATAGGACATCCTCCGTTTCATTGCTTTCGAGATCGTCATTCCAAGAAGTGCTTCCGAGTTCCAACCCACCCCCTAGTAGATTCCCCACTTCAATGTCGTTCAACATGGTCCTGTTCCGAATTCCTCTCGTAGGTGTCTAGATCCTGACCCGTTGGCAGGGCTTAACCTGGGTGCTATGTGGGTTCATGAGGGATTGCGTCGACTGCGGCGACTGTGTTTTCTTTAACGAATTGCGATGCGGCTTGTCGTTAGGTATGATCCTTCCTTTCGTCGAATCCGCTCCTGATTACGGAGACCCAGGAGTAAGCGGCCCTACCTCTTCTCCGAGGAGGGGCACGGAACCGAAGGACGCTCGCTCGAACGCATTCAGGTCGAAGCAGACCGCGCGTCGGGCTGATCAGCAAGTTTGCTGGTCCACACAACAAGATCGCACACCAGGGAGGCAGCGCCTTGAAGGATCGACTTGGCTGGAGGAAGGGCCCCCGTGCGCGCTCGCGCGCGAACCGTAAGCATGCCCATCCAGGACTCGAAGCGCTGGAGGGGCGTCTTCTGCTTTACGCGACGACGGGTTACGCCTGGCAGCTACCGGGACGGATCACCTATAGCTTCGCGCCTGATGGAGCACTCTGGGCGCGAGGAACCAACACGATGAACGCGGACTTCGCCGCCCAGTTCGGCGGTCAGGATTGGAAGCAAGCCTTTCGAAGTGCTTTCGCGAAGTGGGAGGCCGCGACGAACATCCAGTTCGTTGAGATCGGCGACACCGGCGTGCGCTGGGACTCAACCGGGCAACCTCAAGGCGACCCGCGGGCAGGCGACATTCGCATAGGGGGCGTCCGCCTTGGACCGACGACTCTCCTGGCTGAAACCACCCCACCTTTTAACTATAGGATGGATGGAGGCACGATCCAGATCGTCACGGACCAGTCTTTCTCTTATGGTTCAACGAATGGCGCGTACAACCTGGAGCGTGTGGCGCTGCACGAGATTGGACGTGCGCTTGGCCTGGCCGACTCCGATGTTCCCGGCGTGATCATGTCGTCCAGCTATAACGGGACGCGAACGCTCCAGCCAGACGACATCGCCGGGATTCGCTCGCTTTATGGCGCGCCTGTGACCGCTTCGCCTCGGCCTGGCTCCAGCTCCGACTTCGATGGCGACGGTATCTCCGACATGGGCATGTTCTTGCCCCAATCGGCCCTTTGGTCCCTGAGTCTCACCCGTGGTCAGAGGGCCCCTGATTTTCAGTTCGGGGCATCTTCGTATCAGGATATTCCGGTTCCAGGGGACTACGACGGGACAGGAACCACCCAATTCGCGGTGTTCAGGCCGAGCACCGGGGCATGGGTCATCCTGCACGGTGATGGGACGCAGACCGAGATTTTCTACGGCGCCGGTAACTTGCAAGAGATTCCCGTGCCCGGCGACTACGATGGCGATGGTCGGACGAATATCGCCGTTTATAATCCGTCGATCGCCGAGTGGCATATCCTGAACCACGATGGGTCGCAGACCTACGTGCAATATGGCTGGGCCGGGCTTGAGAACGAAATCCCAGTCCCCGGCGACTACGACGGTGATGGGAAGACCGATATCGCCGTCTACCGGCAAAGCATTGCCGAGTGGCACATCCTGAATAGCGCCACGCCCACCCAGACGTTCATTCAGTATGGCCAGGCGGGGCTGACCAACGAGATTCCGGTGCCCGGCGACTACGACGGCGATGGGCGGACGGAGATCGCCGTGTTCAACGTGAGCCTGGGTGAGTGGCACATTCTGCTTCGCGACGGCACTCAGAGATATCGGACCTATGGCGGGCCGGGCATGTCCACGCGGATTCCGATCCAGGCCCCCATCGGCTCACTCAAGGCGTTGAACTTGATTCCAGGTCCGAGCCAGATCCGTGCTCAAGCGTTGGCCACCAGCGCGGCCGACCCTGAGAATCCGATCCAGTCGGTGGCAACGGGGTTGAGCTCGGTGGCGTTCGTGGGTTTCGGCTCGGAGCCTTCCACCTGGCGGCCTGTCAGTGCGCTGAAGGTTCCCGCTTCGACATCGAACTCGAACGCGGTCGATCTGGCCCTGGACCTGCTTCACTCCGACGAGTCGATTCCCTCGACACGTCGCCTGCCGAGAGGGATCCTGCAGAAACGTCCCTCCAGCCTGGCCGAGCTCGTTTAGCTTCGTCTACCAACGCGCTCTTGGCGATTGATGGATCGTAACCGACCCTTCTGAGTTCGCCTCGAAGGGTCGGTTACGATCCTCAAAAGCATGAAAGGGCTTCGCGGGTTCGAACCTCCGTGGTAGGTTGCGAATCGAACAGTCAGGATAGGTTCCGGCAGGTTTTCGAGAGGATTTTGTGGAAGCTCGTTCCAATTCGGGATCGCGTTGGGGCATGTTTTTGGGCAAGCTGGTAAGCGGCTGGGAGCTTTGGCCCCGATCGCTTGATTCTCCCGATGAGCTTCCACCAAGGTTTCTCAGCCGGTCAGAACCGGATCACGCCGAGCGGGATTCTCGAACGCTTGCCTTCGGGCTTAAAGGTTGGTCGATCGTGTCGATGCTACGAATCAATGATCGAATTCAGATTCCGATGTCGGAGTTTCAGTGGGACGTTTCACGTTCCGGGGGACCCGGCGGGCAGAATGTAAATAAGGTAAACTCCAAGGTCCTTCTGCGTTGGAATCCCGCGGAAAGCACGGGTTTACCTGGGCCGGTTCGGGCTCGGCTGCTGGCTGCACTTGCCAATCGCCTCACGCGGGAGGGAGAGTTGCTGGTGGTTTCGCAACGGACGCGGGACCAGGCAAAGAACCTGGCCGACTGTCTCGCGAAGGTTCGTGAGCTCGTTTTGGCGGCCACGGTGATCCCCAAGGTCCGTCGACCCAGCCAGCCAACTCATGCCTCCCAGGTCCGTCGAATCGAACAAAAGAGCCGACGCTCCGCGACCAAGGCCTTGCGTCGAAAACCAGACCTGGATTGAACCGGTCACAATACCGATTTCAGCATCTCACCGCTCTGCCCAGCGACCCCATTTACAGCCAACGCGATCAGCGGGAAACCACTCCATGGCAGACCATACACCGTATCAACAAAAGATCATTAAGAGATATTACCGGAACTTTTCGGCGCTTCAATATCAGCGATTGAGCGAGCTTGTCACCGAGCTCTATCTCGCGGAAGGAAAGAAGCAAGATCGGCTCTGGAAACAGGTGGGCGAATCCTTGACGAAGCTGGAATTCCCAGCCTCTCGAGTGGAACACCTCCTGGACAAGCGAGACCCCGCCTTGCTTGCGGCGGTTTTAAAGGAACTTGAGCCGAATGGATGAAATACGCAAGCTTGTTCTTCTCGGCTGATTACGGGGTCAGGAGGGAAGGTAGGCGGCCTGGTTGAGGGCCTAGGTCGTCTGTCATTTTTTCAAAACGTATTCCCGCCTTGATTTGATAATCGATGCCCCATGATCAAACCAAATCGCTTTTAAGCCGAGATTGCAATAAATGATGTGGAGAAAGCCGGGAATGCGGCGGTGGAACGGTAAGGAACGGTTGACGGGGTGGCGAAGGTTTTGTAAATTTTCCTCGTCATCCAGATAGAAGTATAACATGGATACTTGCACATTCGATTTGGCGTCTAGATCGCCTCGTCCAGGTCGATTGGCGAGCGTGAATCGTTGCAAAAGGCGCCAAACGGCGGCTCTTTGTATTTCCTTGATGCGAGGTTGCTCACGATGTCGTTAGCTCAGCGAGTCAGGGACTGCCGTTACTCAAAAGGTTGGGGGCCGGACGAGCTGGCAAGCCGAGCTGCCATTTCTCGTACTGCTCTTTACCAGATTGAGAGTGGTAAGACCGAGTTGCCCAGGGCAGGCACGTTGAGGCGCATCGCCCTGGCGCTGGAAGTCTCGATGGATTTGCTTCTCGGTCATGCCGAGTCTCCCACGCCAGTCGTTGCCCAGGCGACGCCTCCTCGCCCTCAGTCGGAATGGATTCCCTCCGAAGGAAGTCCACTGACCGTCCCTTCCATTCGTGCCACGCTCTCCTCCATCTCCACGATCGAGAATCCAGACGGATCACGGTTTGGCGTGGAGACCCCTCTTCCACCCAGCCCTGGCCCTTCGCCTTCCGAACGACGCCACACCGCGCGTGATCGTGAGCTGGCCTGGAAACTGCAGGAACTCCTTTCCTCAAACCTTGGGGAAGGAATCGCCCGGATCATCGAAGAATCTTATCGGCTTCTTCCCCCTTCTCGTCAAATTAGCTGAATTCCCCGCTTTCTCCAAAAAAGCGTGTAAAATTCCTCAAGGAGGGCCGAGTTCGAGCCGACATGGGCTCACCTGCCTCGGCCTTCACTTCCAACTTGAGGAGACACCGATGCGAGGCGGATTGAGAATTCAGGGGAGTGTCGGGCTATTGCTCGCGGGGTTGCTGACCTGCGTCGAGCATCGCGCCGAGGCGGGATGGCCCGCGGGAACGAGGCCCAGGCCGGTCGTGGTGACCTCGGGCCTGGTTCCAACGGCCGCCCCGGTCGCGCCTCTGGGCACGTTCTACCCGACGCCAGTCATGACCGTCCGGGGAAGTTTCCCCACCGGCGGAGGATATTCTCCTGGTGATTCGTTCGGCGATACCTCGCTGGACGTGTATGGTCCGCTCTCCGCGCTTCGCGCCACCGCCGCCCCCGTGATGACCTATACGCGCGGCTACGACGGGACCGCGATCCTCCAGGAAGGGACTGGCTTCTCCACACCGAACCTTCCCGGTATCTCCCCCGTGGTTTACCCCACGCAGGCGACTCCCGTTGGCGGAATCCGCAATCCCATCACCCGGACCCCTCCCTGGTGGCCCAAGGCCACGACCTGGATCGACCAGAACTGAATGAATGGTCCAGGTCAGTTGGCTTCGGCTCGGACTCGTTGGGTAACTGGCATGGATCGAACGGGATCGAGGCGTCAATCTCCCGTGGCGAGCCGGGTCCGAAGTCGATCAAACTTCTCCTTGAGCTCGCCTCCCCCCATCTCGGGGTGAAGGATGGCGATACCGTCGATCAGTTTGGCGGCCTGGGTGGGGTTCCCCGCGCGGTACTCCGCCAGAGCCAGTCCGTAGCGGGCTTCGAACCAGGAGGGGGATCCAGAAGAGGCCTGGCGGGCTCGAAGTCTTTGGGCCTCGGCGGCGAGCTTGAAGGCACCCAAGCGCAGGTAGGTGTCCGCGAGGTCTCTGAGCGTCGCATCGTCGGTTGAAGTGGACTCTCCCCAACCAGCCGTGATCGACGCGCGGGCCCGTTCGTCGTCTCCCAGGAACAGCAGAGCTCGCGTCTGCCGCATGCGCAGCTCAGAGAGTGCCTGGCTGGAAAATGCCTCGGGGCGTTCCAGGAGCTTCGCCAACATGAACCTGAGGATTAGACCCACGCGCCTCGTGGTGGTCTCCTGCGGAAACTCCGAGGCGGTCTGATCGAGGAGTCGAAGTGACTCGAGCTGTTCAGCCGGATCACCCGTCTCCACCTCGGCGCGGGCGATTTTTTCCGCTTCAAGAAAGCGGGCTAACTGGCAAAGCGCGACGACCTTGAACTGCTGAGCCCGCAGGCGTTGCTGAGGCAGTGCCACGGACCGCTGAACGACGTCGCAAAGCTTCTGAGCGTTCGCCGGCTCTCCAACCTCAGGGGTGAGTTCGAGCCGAATCAGGCCCAGGTTGATAGCGGCTCGCTCGCGGTCTTCCTTGGCCTCTCCGTAGCTCTTATTGAGGAACGATTTCGCCTCGTTGTAGAGCGACTTAACGTGCGCTCGGTTGTTGACCAGCCGCTGGTTATCCAGTTGATCCTGCTGAATCTGGAGAATCGCCAGGCGAGAGTCGAGCCACTGAGGAGCTGAGCGAGGGATTGCGCTCCAGAGGGCTCGGGCTTTGGAAGGCCGCGCGGCCCGCTCGACCTTGCCGAGTAGCCAGCGTGCCTCGCTGCTCGATGGGTCCTCGGGAAAGGTTTTAATCTGGTATTCCAGCGCGGAACGGTAATCGGTCTGGCTCGCTCCCTCGATGCCATCCGCCAGGGCACGTGCTCGAGCCATGATCCGAAGCAGTCCCGCCTTGGGACGTGACTCGCCACCTTGGGCATCCTCGGTAAGTTGGGAGAATACCTTGTCCGCTTCGAGATACTGACCTGCCCGAAATAAAGCGGCTCCTCCTTTCAAACGGAGGGCCGAGGCCACCTTGGGCTGCCTTAGCGCGTCGGCCCTCGCCGCTCCCTGAATCGCCAGGGCACTCGCACGTGCCAGGTCCCCCTGCCCCAGCGCGATATCGGTAAGGAGGTCCCAGGCCATGGGGTCCTGGGTCGCGTCGGGTTCACTCACGCTTCGACTCAGGTCAACGAGTGCCGCGCGTGCTTCCGGCTCCGGTCGTCCCCTCAATGAGGTGGCCGTCTCGAACATCGCTTGCTCCACGCGACTTCGGCTGGCGCCTGGCAACATCGACCCGCGTTGGCCGACGCGGACTCGGAGTTTCATTCGATCCCGGCAAAGTTCGTCGGCCTTGGAGTTCTTGATATCTTCCAGCGCCTGGTCGAACTGCTCGTCCGCGACTCTGAGACCGACCAGGGTCTCAAGCAGCGAGTCGGGGGGGATCGACTGGTTCGGAGCCGCCTCCGCCTCCTTCAGGATTCTCAGTGCTTGCTTCTCGCGGTTCAGGAGACCCAGGAGCTCCGCGCGAAGCAAAATGGCGAAGTGCTGGAGTTGGGGTTGTTCGATCGGTGTTTCTAGGGCTTTGAGCGCTTCTTCTCGTCGCTCGCGCTGGAGATCAGAGTCTTTCGGATCCAGCCGGGCGCGATCTCCCAACGATTGGGCGAGTCGGAACCGAACGTTATCGAGGAGTGACCTTTCCGTGGAGGGGATCGAAGTGTTCAGGGAGCGGAACCGAGAAATCGCGACGTCCAGATTTTCGATCGCCAGTTGTTTCGGCTCTTCCTTGTCCGGAGCCTGCCCGGACTGGTCGGCCCAGAGGCGCCCCCTCGCCCAGATATAGACCGCCGACTGAAATCGGAACTCGTCCGATCGAGCATGCCCCCGGTTCCTCGCCTCAAACGCGTCGAGTAGGTTGATCGCTTCGGTCCAGCGCTTGCGTCGATCGACGGAGGTTTGGGCCTCCTGGGCGGCCTGGTCAAGTCGTACTGCCATGTCGAGCGCTGTTTGCTCACGCCGATCGAGATCCAACGTCGGATCTTCCAACTCCCGTTTCACGGACGAGAGGCGCTGATCTAGGTCATCTTCATCGGCCGCGGCCCAACGAGTTCGCTGTGCGGCGAGCAGGGTGAGGCTCAGGACCAAGGCGGTTGAGACAGGGCCGGGCCGGCGCATGAACCATCCTTCCAGTCGAGGGGATGGGAAGAGTGGGGCGGCGAGCTCCCGCCCCTTGTACTCCATTGTATGCGGCAGATCAGGCGCGTTTCTTGAGTAGCTCTTCGATCGCCTTGCTATAAGGCGTTTCGGTCGAGCTGGAGACCAGAGCGACACTCGGTTCATAGCCCCCTTCGGCGAAGGAGCGTTCCAGGGGGATGTACCAGGGGCCGCCATCACCGTAAGCGGCCGTGGCCAGCATCGTGTCGGCGAGTACCTTCTGAGCCCCGAGCTGGTATTCCACGAAGGTCTCGCCCGGCAAATGCAAGAGGGTGGCCGCGCCTCCCAACTCAAGCTTGGAGAGAAGGATCGGCCGTCTGGAAGCGACTCGGATGAGCCACCCGCACATCATCGCGGTCCGATTTCGATTGACGATCGACTCCTTGGGATTGGCCACCATCGTCTTCATCCGTTCCAGGTCCAGGTCGGACCGTGGGGCGAATCGGATGGGGCTGGTCGTCCAGGCGGCCGTATCGAGTGGGTGGGCCCGTCCCTTTGCTTCGGCGTCGGCCGCCTTCATGGCCGAGTGGATTCGGTCAGTCAACGTGACGCGGTTGGCATGATTCCCATCGTTGAATTTCCCGGCTGTGACGTTACCCGCCGCCCCGGTGAAGTAGAGGTGAAGCGTCTCGGGCTCTTCCTGCTCGCGGCGCAGGCGTGCAAGCCCCACGAAGTCGCTCGAGACCCGGCCGTCGCCGTAGTAACTCATGGGATGGGTCGTGTAATAATAAAGCCGGGCCAGGACCCGGTCCCCCTGGCAGAAGCTGATCGACTTGAGGATCGGGTCGATGGTCCCGATGGGCTCGGCCCTCGCCTCGGGGTTTGGGGTCGCGCTTCCTCGGGTGAACTTGATCTTGCCGTCGGGTCCGATAACGCGGCGATTCGAGGCCACTTCTTGCACTTCGGCCTGTCCGGTCTGGACGACGTTGACCGGTTGCGCCGAGGTGAGCGATTCGCGCAGGGCGGTGGCGGATCGCTTGACAAGGTCATCCACGAAGGCTTCGTCAAAGAGTAAAGGGGAAACACCAGCCTTGCGCAGAAGGGCGTTCCCTTCACGGTCGATGAAGGGGGCGTTGTGCTGGTGGACACAGTGCAATGCGACGCGGTCGGGAGTGGTGTGCGCCGCCTCGGCCAGGGCCTCGGTCCAGAGCCGGTGCGATTCGTCCATGACGCCGGTCCAGTCGAGTGAGGCCAGCACGATCGGCAACCCAGCCCCCTGGAGTACCACGCCCCGCAGCCAGAGCGGGTCGTCGACACCTTCGACTGGCTTGATCCACCCACCGCAAAGCGAGTGACCTGTGGGTGGGGTCGCGTCAACCTTGAACCTGGCCAGGTGGAAGGCGAGCATGGGCTGAGCTCCAAAATTAAAATTCGAGGGGCGAAGCATTACCAAAACCCGGCGGAACGGGACCGTTGCACTTTAGCCCAAAACCAGGAGGCGTGGAATCGTCTGCTTCGCGCTCTCGTGAATCACCTCACACACCACGTCACGCGTTGAATTGCAGTATAATACATGATGTTGTAGAATCGAGCACATGTTAAAGTGCGATCGCGTGTTCGATTTGTGGTGATGGGTGCCTGTGAGGTCGTGGGGGATTCGCCTGGAGAACGCGATCGAATGGTCTTGCGATTTGAACTTGGGTGAGGGGATTCGTCTGGGGAAAGCGGAAGGCGAGGTGGACTCATTCAGATCGACCGAGGCGGCGCGAGGGGAGAGGTGTCTCCCCTCGCGCGGGTTGTCGGTCCAGGGGTCAAGCGAGGGCTTCTTCCGCCTGAGTCTGGGGTTTCTCCTCGAATCGTTCGCGGAAGAAGAGAGCGAAGAAGAGGATGCAGAGGATGGTGAGGACGAAGGGGCCGGCCCAGATCTTGGACCAATCTTCGTCGAAGTAGGCGCGAATTTCTCCGGTCAGCAGGCTGCCGATGATGGTGCCGATCCCGTAGATCAGGAAGACGAGTAGATTCTGCGCGGAGGCCTTGATATCGGGGCTCGCGGCTCGGTCCACGTACATTTGCGCGACGACGAAGAAGAAGCCGAAGCAAAAGCCATGCAGGCCGATGGTCGCGATCATGAGCCAGGCGGGTTGACCGATGATGGAGAGTCCGAACCGGAGGGCCCAGGCGCTGGCGCCCAGGATCATGGTCCACTTGTACCCGAATCGTGCCACGGCCGCGGGGACGAACACCATGACCACCGCTTCCGCAACCTGGCCGATGGTCATGTATCCGCCGATCAGGTCGGGATTCGCCACGATCGTTTGCAGGAAGAAGTTTTCACAGGCGAAGTAGAAGGCGAGCATGATCCCGATCAAGCTCGAGACGACGACGAGCACGGCGAACGAGGGGTTTCGCATCAACCGAAGGCTCTCAGTAAAGGCTGACTTCTTCTCCGTGGGATTATCCGTCGACTGGGGCACGGGAGGCGTATGAGGCAGGACGAAGCAGTAGAGACCGTAGACGAGCGAGACCACTCCCGCGACGCGCAGGCAGTCCATGGGCGAGGGGGCGCCAACAAGGTCGAACCAGGGTTGCATCGCCGGAAGCTTGCGGCTCGAGAGGTACGCGGCGTACGAGACGCCCGCGGCGATCCATCCCACTGTTCCCCAGAACCGAACGCCAGGGAAATTCGCCTCGCCCACGTTTCGGAACGTGAGGGAGTTGGTGAGCCCCATGGAAGGCATGTAGAGATTGCAGTAAAGGAACAAGAGGATGAACAACGGCCAAAATGAGTTCGCGTACGCCGCGCCCAGTAGCAAGGCCCCTCCGAGGAGGTGGCAGAACGCGAGCACCTTTTCCGTGGAAAAGTACCGGTCGGCCAGTTGCCCGAGGAAGAACGGGCCGAGGATCGCCCCGAAACCATAAACCGTATAAATCAGGGCTTGCTCACGCGGAGAGAGATTCAAACCCCCCGGGTTGCTGCCAATGCGCAAGGCGATCATGGGCAGCCAGATGCCCCAGACAAAGTATTGCAGGAACATCATCACCGAGAGGCGGATCCTAAGACCCAAATTCATCGTCAAGGCTCCGGGGATTCGCGTGGAACGGAAAGCTTGGAAGTTGTCTCAGGACGAAGCAGCGGTTTGGTCGAGTGCTCGTCCTAAAGAAGATGAGGCACTCACCGAGCGCGGCGGGCAGGCGCTCGGCTCCCAGGCCGTGTTCCACGAGGAGTGAAGTCCCCTTCCAGGTGTTTCAAGGCCACCACCGAGACCGACTCGCTGGTGCTTGGCCCTGGCACACGCCAGTTGGCGGGAGCCTCGACTTATCGGGATTCGGCGCTCTATCCCGTGGTTCCACCTGATGAGACAGACCCTGAATGTAGGGAGGATACTTCCCAACACAAAGGAGAGAATGTAACCACCCTTTCGGTGGTCTGCCACCGCTTTTCCCTGAAGTTGGCCGGGTCGCTTCGTTGCGAGGGAAGAATTTTCTATTTGGAAGGGTAAGTGTTCGTTCCTTCCGGTCATTCCCTTGGACGAGTTGGAGGAGGAGCAGAGGGAGTGCCGTTCGAGCGGGAAGATATCGCGTGCGTGTCCGTGCGTCCTAATAACCGGAGCACGGAGCAATGGGGTGGGCGGCGTCTCGGCTCCACGCAAGGACAAGGGACGACTTGAGCCGTCCCCCGCCGTTGAGGCCAAGTTTCGTTGGGGTCAATTCGGCAGCCACTCGATCAAGCGATCAACGACGTGGCGGCAGGTGTTGGCACGCGCCCATTCGAACCGGTGCGTCGCCTTGCCATCCTTCGACCCCGCGTCGACGATCTTTCGAACCGAAGAGATGAACTCGTCATCACTCTTCGTGACCTCGAGCAGTTCGGGATAGAGTCTGCACTCGGGGAGGTCGGTCGAGACGATCGGTCGGCCGGTGACCATGTAGTCCATGATCTTCGTGGGGCAACACGCCAGGTTGAAGGGGTGATCGGACTGATAAGGGATCAAGCAAACGTCGAACGCCCGATTGTAGAGGTGGATGGATTCCTGAGGTTTCCAACCCAAGGGGTGAACATTCGGGCGGTCCAGGCAGCGCTGGTAGTCGGCGAGCCAATCACCGGCGGGCTGCGCGGGGGGACGGCCGACGAGTACGATGGAGGCCTCCGGCATGGCCTCGCTCAGCCGGGTGAGTAACTTCCAGTCGAGGCGGTCTTCCATCGTCCCGATGAAACCGAGCAGCGGCCGAGGGAGGTCCGCGAGCTCTCGCGGCGGCGGCGCGGGTTCTTCCCAGGCGTGGTCGGAGAGGGAAGCCGTGGGGGCCCCGTGCGGCAAGTGCCTGATCTTGGCCGACGCTTCGGGAATAGCCGCTCTCAACTCGTCAACCCTGCGTTTCGAGACGCAGATGGTTACATCCGACTCGAGCACCGCGCGGCGTTCGAGTTCCCGGATACGGTCGGCGAATCGAGGCCAATACAGCGCATAATCATCGAGGTTAAAATAGATTTGATAATTTGGATGAACGATATCACTTAGGTGAACATAGTGCGGATAGGTCATGACGAGCGCGAGGCGAGCATCGGGCGCTTGGGTTTCGTGCCAGTTCAAGATCGAACGGCCGATCGGTCTCATGCCGATGGTGGGAAATTTTTTCATCCAGCCGCTTGGGAGCGTGAGCTCGTGCTGCCAGAGGTTCTGCCCGCGCTGAATCCGGGGCAGTTTCCAACGCCAGGGGCGCGTCCCCTTCTGCCAGGCGTTCAAGTAGTCCTGGCATTTCAGGAGCAACGTGGCGACATCTTCATGGCAGACCTCACGGAACAGGTTCTCCGTCGAGAACCAGTTCGTGTCGGCGACCGCCAGCGCAAGGCGAATTCTCGAGGTGTCGTGGCCCGTCGAGGCTGGTTCATCCGTCGCGGCCATCATGGCTCTCGGTGTCTGAATCGTGAGCTCCCTTCACGTGCTGATTCGAGGGCGGCATCAGGCCTGGATTCGTTGATGTTCGATGAAATCCATGCGGCCTCGGCCCCGCGCATCTCTCAAAGCTGATCCTCAAACACCCACTCGCTTCTTTCGAGGCCATCACTATGAAGAGCCGAGCCCCTGTTTGTCAACTCGGACGTCGTCTTCGATAGGGCCGTTTCATTCTCAAATCTGGCTTGACAGAACTCCCTGCGATCTCTCCGGATGACATGTGGCGTACCTTGTCGCGGCCGCCGCGCTCTTGTGGCCCAGCCCTTTGAACAGGTACACGACGAGGTTTCTCAAGATCGCCATCATTTCCGTCGCCGCGCCTTTTCTTCCCTGGGCGCGCGGGCGTCCCGCGCGCAATTGGTAACGACGACGAGCGGGCAAGAGACTCACGCTTCCAGAGGAGGCGACGTTTGGCCTTGAATCTCCCCGCGGATCAATCCGGGTTGCCCCACTCGCTCGCACCCGGGCCAATCCGAACCCAGGTATTGGCACAACGACGAGGTCGCCTCGATCGATCTCTTCTCGAGCCGACCATTGGCCCTTGTCGCACACGCATGCTTGCCCGGCCTCCGCTTCGCGACACGCGCCCTGGAAGGGCGAAATCCGGACTCCGGCTCTCGGAGTGGGAGCGAAAAATCGCTCCTGTTCGACTCGAGACAGAACCGAGCAATGCGTCAATCGAGTTCAGGCCTGACGAGTCGTTTTATGCTCAATAGTTCACTTGCTAATGCTGCCGCGAAGGTTGGGTAACCGTTGGAGGCCGAGCAACTCTTTCACCACGCTCAAACGCTCTTTTGACGTCGCGAACACCCGCCCTTGGAAATGTCCTCGACGTAGCGATTTCAGCCGACGGCCCCACGTTTCTCCGTCGGTTCCCAGGCGATCAAACACCGAGGCCAACGCGGCGGAGATCCTCGCCTTGCCTTGGCGAAACAAGCGGCCGGTGTAGTCCACCAGCAACAGATAACTCCCCAGCGAGAACCCTTCCAGCATCCCCTCGCGCAGGGAATTCTCTTCGCGGCGATCCTCAATGGGACAAAGCCAATGAGAATCCTCGACCCCTGACGAGGCTGCGCACGCCGCCACGCTTCCCAACTCCGCCGCCCTCAACGCTTCCGTCGCGTCTTGCGCCTCGGCATGCTCCACACGTTGCTTGATCGACGTGTGCTCCGCCGCCTCGGGCCGATCCGCCACGCCCGCCGCCACCGGATTCAAGTCAATGTACGCGCAGGTGGCCAGCAACGCCTCCTCATCCAGGATCGCAACGCTCTTGAAGCGCGCCTCGAAAAACGCCCCTCGGGCCTGTTCCTCCCGATTGACCATGCGAGACAGTGGTTCCTTGAGCGACTTCATGAACCAACTCAGGCTCGACAACCGCTCTCTCGCTCTGAGGATCCACTCCGGATGTTTCAGTCGATCCTCAACCCAGGCGTCGGAAACCTCCAGCACCTCGGCCTTTAGGCCACGCGGCGGAAAGAGCTTGCCCCAACGCCGCGCCACCTCCTCATTCGACCACTCATCGACCCGCTCTGGATCGAGCCGAACCAGGACATGCAGGTGATTATCCATGACGGCGAACCCGCCCACCGAGACCGCGAAGATCCCGCTGAGATGTTCCAGCCTCTGCTCGATCCAAAGCTTCCGATTCTCAAGCCCTTCCGAGAGCAAAAAGGCCCGCCGTACGCAACGTGTAATGCAGTGATACCACCGGGTGATTTGCGGATCGACGAGCTGAGATCGAGCGATGGTCATGGGATTTCTCCAAGGAGGAAGGAAGGATCGTATCAGCGATGGAGCGGCGTTTCAAGCCAAAAGTGCCTGTCCTTTCTTTCTCCAAGCCAAAAGTGCCTGTCCCTTTCCTTTCTCCTTTCCTTTCTTTTTTTCTCAACGATGCATGCATGCGCCCTGTAAAGTGCATGTCCTTTTCGTATCTTTTCGTATCTCCCTGGAGGATTTGAGTGAAGAGGAGGGTGAATGACTTGCCGACGCCACTGTGTGACTTGCCGTTTCAATAAATATCTAACCTGTTTGGTACGTCAAATCAGTGAAAACCACTAGGGACTTGACACGTTCGCGCTTGTCGGAACAAGATTCACTGGGCGATTGAAATCAGTAGTGTGTTGAGACTCATCTCCACGCCCGTGTAAACGCCCCACCAGTCTCGTTACACGGGCAAATTGTGGGCGAGTGAGCGTTAAGCGACTGAGACTAGTTCCAATCACGTGTGCCCTTCACAAAGGAAACTTCGATGCTGAAACCCATCTTGTTCGTTCTCGGCTTGTTGCTCATCTCCCCGTCTCCGGCCTCTGCGGCGGAGGATTTCGACGGCAAGCACACAGTTCCCGCAGGAACTAAAGGGGGAAATTTCAAGATCGGCAGCCTTCTCTCAGAGGGAGAGATCACACTTGGAGCCGGTTGCATCAACTACGACATTGAACTTTCGGGAAGCACCAAGGATCTGGAAGGATTGATCACGATCTCAAGCGGTTGCAAGGACATTGATATTGTTATTGGTGATTCGTGGGACACAACTGGGAAAATTGTAATCGGCGACAACTGCGAAGTAGAGATCAAATGTGGTTCCGACTTCCATGGAAACTTGGTTGTCGGCAGGAATTGCAAGGTTGTTGTCTCATACAGTGACAGTGCCGGTGGGAATATCACTAAAGATCCGTCGTCGACCGTAGACATTCGGGGGCCGAAAGGTTGACCCGAAGGGGAAAGAAAAGGTGGGGAAAGAAAAGGACATGCACTTTTACGCCATCAACGATGCATGCAATCGCCCTGTGAAGTGCATGTCCTTTTCGTATCTCCCGGACAGGCCGCTTCGGGCTTGCCGCCCGATGGCGTCCCGCCAGAAGGCTTCCTTCTTTGGATCTCGCTGCATGTTGGCCATCGCTTCCCCCTGATGAGTAAGTGACGATGACCTCAGCTTGACGCCTCACACGGCCCGATTGAAGATGCACTTCGCGGAACGGACACATAAAGTGCATGTCCTATTCTCCCCTATTCAAGAATTTGCAATTTCCTCTTCGGAACTAGAAGATCGTAGCAACTCAAGTAGTTCAGAAGCCTTTGATTTCACCTGGTCATCTTGGTCTGTCAGATCCCTTTCAAAGACCTTAGTTCCTTTCTTCACTTGTTCAAGGCAAGCAATACGAAGAGGTATCCCTTCCCCCTCCGGCGTCCTCCAGAGATAATCGTCGGGAGCGTAACCATTAGCGATCTCGTACAGGAGGTCATAAATCTTGTCACGGCCGTAAGCTGGTCCATGTTCCAACATTTCCACCAGATACGGGACAACCACGCAAGCCGCCTCTGATAGGTCGGACTGAAGGACGACTACATTGTCCAATTGCCAGTATGAACAATGACGCATTTGGGGATCATCCGACGTCAGTCCCTCTAACGCCGCTGGCACTCCAGTTGCCATACCGATGTTTGTTTTGATATCGTTCCAATTGATCTTATAAAAGCTCTGTGACTTCATCAATTAGGCCCTGATCGAGAATGATTTGGGGATGGATTTCGCACACCAAATTACCTAAAGGAGAATAGAACTAAAAAAAGGAAAGAAAGGGACATGCACTTTTACGCCGTCAACGATGCAGGCATGCACCCTGCAAAGTGCATGTCCTTTTCGTACGCGTTCTTTCCTTCCCCCTGTCAACAGGCCCGTTTGAAAAAGGTTTTACATCTCCATGATCAACGGATAAAATCGCTTCTCACTTCAGACGTGGATTGAGGCAAGGCTTCTCGATGTAAAATGATAAGGACGATGCCAATGCTAGGCAATCTTCGAGTCAAGCCGTTACCCGTGCTCCTCACGCTCCTAGTGTTCGTGCCATTCTCCACGCGCTCCTCGGAGGCGATTGGGGAGGAGACATCGCCGAATGGACGGAAGCTCGCGCTTTTGGTGGGGGTAGATAAGTACCACCCAGGGAGCGGCTTCGGCGAGTTGCGGTTCACGGTTCGCGACGTGGAAGAGTTGGCTAAGGTGCTAATTGAGTCAGGCTATCGCTCCGACGATGTACGTCTCTTGACCTTGAAGCGCGGAGCGGAATCCACGCTCTACTTACCCACTCTTCGGTACATTCAGCAACAGATCAAGTTGATTCTAGCCGATCGCAAGCCGGAAGACTCGATCCTGATCGCGCTCTCTGGTCATGGTATCGCCCGACGGGTGAAGACGGGTGATGCAGATACTTCCACGAAACTTGCCTCCTACTTTTGTCCGCTTGACGCAGAAGGTGAAGACCTAACAACCCTCCTCTCCTTGGATGACCTTTACGAGTCACTGAGTCGGTGTAAAGCCGGTACGAAGGTCATGCTCGTGGATGCGTGTCGAAATGAGCCTTCCGAGAGTCGCCGAGAATCGATCGCGTTTGCCCCGGAGCCTCCACCCCCATCCGTGGCGGCGTTATTCGCATGTTCGGATGGGGAGGTCGCGTGGGAAGATGCGAAACTAGGAGGGGGCCACGGCGTCTTCTTTCACTACGTGATCGAGGGATTGAAAGGGGATGCTGACAGAAAGGCGGGGAACCGTGATGGCACCGTGACGTTGGCCGAGCTTACCTCATTCACGCAGGAGAATGTCTCGGAATACGCCTCGATTTACCGGGGCAAACGTCAGATGCCGAAGTTGTTTGGGGATACTGGTCGGATCAGCTTGCTCAGCCTCTCGCCCACAGCTATAACGCCCTCACTTACGAGCCTGCTTGTCTCGAAGGCAACTGGAATGAGATTGAAGTTGATCCCGGCAGGCGAGTTTGAAATGGGCTCACCGAAAGGAGGTTACCCTCCCGCCTATGTAAACGAATTTCCCCAACATAAAGTTCGGATCAGCCGCCCATTCTATTTAGGAGTAACCGAGGTAACCCAGGCCCAGTATCGTGCGGTGACGAGAGAGAATCCGAGTACATTCAAAGGACTAAATGATCAACCTGTTGAGCACGTAAGCTGGCTTGAATCGATAAAGTATTGCAATAGATTAAGCGAACTGGAAGGGCTTCGCTCGTTCTACCGGATTGCGAATGAGGAGGTGACAGTTCCGGAGTGGAATGGGGAAGGTTATCGACTTCCTACCGAGGCAGAGTGGGAGTATGCGTGTCGTGCTGGATCAACGACGCGCTATCATTTTGGCGATGATACGCTATCACTTAGCTTATATGAGTGGTCCGGTGAGGTAGTGATGGGCGACAACCCTAAGACCGAACATCATGCAGTGGCGGGCAAGCGCCCGAATGCTTTTGGGCTTTACGACATGCATGGCAATGTTATGGAGTGGTGCTGGGATTGGTACGAGGGTGATTACTATGCAAATTCTCCTGCCGCGGATCCGCACGGTCCGAATTCAGGCGACAAGCGAATCTATCGAGGGGGTTCTTGGATTATCCTCACCCACTATGCGCGTTCAGCCAATCGGAGCGGGGACGACCCCAAAAAACAGCATTTTGGTCGGGGGTTCCGGATCGCTCGCAGTCGGTCTAGTCGATGATCAGAACTAATAGATCACTTGGATTGAGTTGCTGGGAACAGACGGCGGAGTTTGATGGGGAAAGAAAAGGGAAAGAAAAGGACATGCACTTTTACGCCATCAACGATGCAGGCATGCGCCCTGTAAAGTGCATGTCCTTTTCGTATCTCCACACCCTATAATGTGCATGTCCTATTCTCCTATTCTCCCTTCCGTGGACTCCCCTAGTTCGATGAATCCTGGTATAAGCCACTCGTATGTGGGAATATTTTTTGAACTTCTGCCTGCTTGAACGCCTCATGGAGGGGTACACATGCGTCGTCGTGATCTTCTCGGATTCGTCGGTTCCAGTTCTTTGGCGATGATGACCGTCGATGCGGCAAAATCCGAAACGGATCAGCCGAGAGAGCCACGTGCTAAAGGAGCTTATAAGGACCCTCGGACCAGTTGCTTCGAGCAATGCGAGGCTCTCTCAAAACTTTGCCTCGTCATCGCCGATCAGTTGCTTGAGGAACTCAAGGCGGGACGCGGAGACGTAGAGACCATCGCGCGAGCACATAGAGCGCTTGTCGACACTCATGAGTTTTGCCAACTCGCCGTCACGACGGTCGTCCGCAACAGCCCATTCCGCATGCATTCCTGCATAGCCTGCGCTGACGTCTGCGAGCGTTCAGCGACGATCGCCAGAGGGGCTCCGATCGAGCACAAGGAGCAGGTCGTCGAACAATTCAAGGAGTGCGCGGCTGTCTGTCGCGAAATCGCGAAGCTCGCTTGATCTTGTTCCACCCCGAGGCGAGCCTCTTCGATCCGACCCTGTCAATGTCCGGACGCCGTAACCGTTCAACAATAAAAGAAATGTAAAAAGAAAAGGGCATGCACTTTTACGCCATCAACAATGCAGGCATGCGCCCTGCAAAGTGCATGTCCTTTTCGTATCTCCTTGTATGAGGAGAAAACCGAGAGAGAGCTTTCCAAACGGTGTGACCTAAAATCCTGGATTACGCAGCTTACCGAGTTCCTCAGCCGCGCAGGCTGAACCGACCTTGGCCGGAGATTTCGGCCTTTCGTGCTCTCGATCGGACGTTCGCCGGGGCCAAATTTGGACCTCGGTCCGCTCTCGATCCGTCTCAATTAATGCGAAACTTGAACTTAGTCCAAAACAAAACTTGACCATCCACGCACATTCTTTATGTTATCACAGTTTTTATCATCGAAATTATTAAACTCACTCAAAAAATAATTGAGCAAATTTGAACCATATACAATAATGTCGAGCCCAACTACCGATAGAATCGGGTTTCCGGCCTCATGCGGTTCAGAAGGCATGTATCGATGTGAAAATACAGGAATCAATTTGGGATAACTACGGATAATTTTCGTAGCTTTCACGAGGGCTCGTTTCGGATCCTTAGGTTTTTCACCCCATTCTGGCAACCAGTAATCTGAGTCATCAACACACATAGTTATACCGAGCACAGGTTCCTCAATCTGACTTTCAAGGGACGATCGGCATCCAGATCTCCAGTTGGGAAAATTGGAAGAGACTGGTAATACATGCTTTAACAAGGCCCGCAAATCAGGTGGAAATTTAAAACCGAAATCTTTCTCGATGACTTCGATTTCGGTTTCGTTCAGTCCGTTTTCCAACTGAACTCCAGCCGTCAGTAGTACGTCTGTGATTTCCTCAATCATTATATCGTTCCATTTTTGTTGATCATTGGCCTGCACAGAGGAAAAAGGAGGTTGAAGCTGGGGGACAGAGGTAATCGATGAAGCCATCATTTGGCTTGAATCCACCGTTTTCCTGGGTTTCGCTTCCTCGATAGGGCGAGAAGCGATGGCGGGTCCGGTCGAAAGCTGCCGATTTTCGCCCGAGCCTTCGCCCGAATGCCCCAAAATGGCCACCTTCAATCGGCACGCCCTCGTTCAGCTTCTCTTCAAGGTTTGAAAGGTGGGCGTCGCTCGCGAACCCCCTTTGGCCACCCCAACGCCCTGCTCTCGCCTCACGTCGCACACAGCCAAGTCTACCCACCGCCCAGTCCAGGACCGTTCACACCCATTGCGGTTCGTGGAACAGACACGATTGGGAGAGTGAGAGACGTCGTTGTGTACTGGTTCAATCGGCTGGGGCACACACGCGTCGGAGCTGCGACACAACGCGAGGTATGCCCGCTGGAGGAATCGCTCGAAGCTCATTGAAGCCGAATCAGGAAGGAAAAGCCCCGTCTTGTTCGAGATCCTGGTCGGGGAGCCTCTCGGCCAGGTCCCTGTGCAAGGTTCTCCCGAATGGAAAGGGTGGTTTCCACTATTCGGGAGAAAAAATGGAAGATTTGGGATTGAACTTGGTGATTGCGAGAGACTAAGATCCGTTCCTTCAAGATTCGGATACCAACCCGGGAGGCGATGTTGAGCCCTGGTATCCCTTCCTCCCCGCCTTTGTTGATGCGATGTGATGCCGGCATTGAGTCGCGAGCCGTGGCTGTCCCATGATGTCGGATCTCCTCGAACGATCGGGGCGCGAACATACGCTCGACCACTAGACATTTGATTGATGTGGTCATGCAATTCGATTTGGATCTTCAATGGGAGGATGATAAAGGAGATCATCCGAAAGGGTGCTGGCGATCTATTTTGCCTGATTGTCAAAACCAATAAATTCGGAAAAATTTGCCTAGACAGCCGATTTGATTGTTGGCGCGGGTTCTTGCCCTCTCTACAATCTTGCCGACTTGGTGGCAGTGGCCTGAACCCGGAAGGATGAGGGTGGTTAGGTGTCGCCTCGCGGTAACCTGCGTCTGGGATGGACGAGGGTCTTACTCTGGACTTCGGACGATGGCTCGTCGGATGTCGGAGTGAAAACCATCTTGCCAAAGCCCTTGCCGATCCAACGTTTGGATCGCGAGGACACCCGATGCGGAACCACTCCGCATTCACCATTGTTTGATTTTGCACCTTTGAAAGGGGTTCACCCAATGCATCAGATCGTTCTTCTGACCGCTTTGACCGCGACCAGTGGCCTGTTTGGTGGAGGCCGACAGGCCCTGTCGGGGAATTGTGGTCGTCCGACCGCGGGCTTCTCCGCCTGCGCTCCCTCTGCTCCTCGGTTCGGTTCCCGAATCCAGTTGTTCCAGGGCAGAGGTTGTCGGTCTGTGGCCCCTTCCTGCAATGTCGTTCCCGTCAGCTATGTCCCGAACTATGCTCCCGTTGCCCCGAGCTGCGGTCCCGTTGTCCCGAGCTGCGGTCCCGTCGTCCCGAGCTGCGGACCCGTTGTCCCGAGCTGCGGTCCCGTCGTCCCGAGCTGCGGACCCGTTGTCCCGAGCTGCGGTGTGGCTCCTGCCCCTCAGGCTTACCCCGCGTTCTACGCTCCGGCCGCTGGCGGTTGCGCCACTGGCAATTGCTCTCGATAATCTGGTAGGTTCGACCGATCACGAGGCAACGTTTCGAATCGAATTGCCGAGGGATCGTCTGTAACGCCTGACCCTTCCATCCCTAACAGAGCCCGCCTCGCCTTCCAACGGCCAGGCGGGCTCTGTTCTTTTGTGTTTCGAATCGAAGGCGGGTGGGTTAGGACGAAATCGATGAGGTGGTGGGTCTGAGCTTGGTTCCCGATCCTCAGTCCCGGTGCCAGGCGGACGGGGCGCGGGGGCGGAAAGTCGAGAACCTTCGATCGAGGTGACTTGACGAGAATCGAGCCTGAAACGGAACTCGGGCGTGAGAGGAATTCTCTCACGCCCGAGTTCCGAGTCGAAGTCATCTAGAGAATCCGATGTGGGTTGCCTCGCGTCGCGATTGAGAAATGCGCCGGCTTAGGGCGTAATGGTGGCGAAGGTCTTAATCTTCGCAGGGGGTTCGTCCTTGAGGTCGGTGGCAATTTCAATCACGGCATTGTATGGTCCGGCCTGCTCGGGCGCCTTGAAGGTGATATCGACCGTGTGGAGGGGACGGGAGGTATCCTGGTCGGACTTGCCGGTCAGTTCGTCCTTGGTTCCCTTCAGGTCGGTCACCTTGAACGGGGTGGCCGAGGCCGATCGAACGATCACCTTCTTGCTCACGATGGCCCCCGGCTTAACTCGTCCCAGATTGATGATCGAGGGGGAGGTCACAATCGCCGTTTGAACGTTTGCGTTCACGGAGACCGGGATGGCTGGGGCGTTGGGGTCGTTGGTCTCGAGAGTGATCTCGTCTTTGAAGAAGCCCTGGGGAACGGTGGGGAGTAGAGAGGCGGTCAGCAGGAACTGCTGTTGCCCGTCGGCCGTCATCCCTTGTGGCTTCAACTCGGCCTTAACGTGCGAACTCTGCGTCTTCATCTTAACGATTTGCCAGTCGGGGTATCCCCCAGCGTAGTTAAGTTGAAGGGTAAGCTTGGAGTTCGCCGTGCGTTGGACCGTGCCAAAATCGACCAGACCTGGATTCAGGGTAATATCACCTCGGATAAAGCAGGTCACGTTCAGGTCAACCGCCGCGAAACTGGGCTGATCGAGGATCAGCCGCAATCCCGAGGCCTTGGTGCCCACGAACCGGGTTGTGTCAATGACGGCTTCGACCGTGGTCTGAGTTCCGTTGGGGATTTCTTTCGCCCCTACTCGAACCTCGGTGCAGCCGCACTTGGTTTCCCAGTTTGCGATGCGAATATCGTATCCAGTCCGATTCACGAGTCGGAATGCGTGACGGATTTTAGAACCTCGAGCGACCGTTCCGAAGTCGTAGGCTCGCTCGGGAAAGATCGTATCTACCCAACTCTGCGCGAACACTGATTGGGTCGCGAGCAGAGCCCAAACCGCAATCAACAATGAAACGCGACGCATGGGGCCAATTCCCTTTGGTAGAGGCAATAACTCAGAGCGGCCGCTCCGCATCTTCGTTTCGAGCCGATCTTCGTTCGCCAAGCCGCTTGCGAGGTCGCTCTTGTCCTTTTGATACCATGGACAGCGAATCACTCGCTTGCTCAGTGTCTATCATATCCCCGACGAAACGGTCCGTCACTTCACGCTAAAGAAATTCTCCAACTTTCTCTGGTACTACCCGAATCTCCCAATCATTCGGATTGAGGAACCCTCCACCACCTAGGAGTGAACAGAGGAACGTGTTACCATGTCCCGGTTGTTTGAGTGGAAAGGGATTGCGAAAAGAAAGTCAGTCTCGCTGTCGAACAAGATGGGAATTTCCCACGAAGAACTTGGTCACTTGATCTTTGGTCCAACTCCCTTCCAACCGCGGCGACGTTAAGTTGCCGCAAACAATACCCCCGTCACAAAACAAACTCCTCCGCGGATCACGTCCCATGCTCAAACCAGCCGTAGAAACGCGAAGCGTCGATGGGATTCTGGTGGCCGAATTCTGGGATTGCTTTCGACTCGATCCGGCACCAGTGCAAGATTTGCGCCAACATTACGAAACCCATGTGGCAGACAAGTCCAATAAACCTCAAGCCGTGATCGACCTGCTCGGCGTTGGGTTCGCCGGTTCCGCCGCGCTTGGTAATTTCATGGCCATGCATCGGCTGGTTAAACAGCACGGTGGCCGGTTGATCTTCTGCAACGTGGACCCGACCGTCTTCGAGGTCTTTCGCGTCAGCAAGCTGGATCCCCTCTTTACGTTCGTCGCCGATCGGGCCGCGGGCTTGGAAGAAGCGAAACGAGAACCCGTCCCGGCGGGATCAGAGACAAACCCTGGCGTCGGCTCAGTACCCGCGCAAGAAGAGACTCGGAGCACTTCTCGAGGAGCCGGATTACTCAGCGCGAGCCGACGACGCAAACTGTCCTGATCGTTTGAGATCGAGCCTTGCGACTTCCTTTCGGAAGCGAAGTAGACCCAACTCAATTGACCTGGTCCCCAAGTGCGGACTCAACTCTGACCTCTACGCGACTGGCAGCTTCTGGTGACACGTTAGGGTCACAGGGTTTCCAAGTGATTTGGGAGCGGATTGAATGGCATCCTCTTCGAAAATCGATGTGCATGAGGTTGAGGGCGTCAAGGTCGTGCGATTCCAGGATCGGCAGCTCTTCGATGAGCGAACGGTCAAGGACGTCGCCGACCAGATCGCCGCGATCCTGCCCAACGATGGGACTCCCATTCGGCTCGTACTCGATTTTTCCGAAGTCACGCTGATTTCCAGCACGCTCTTGAGCAAGCTCGTTCTGTTTCAGCGCAGAGTCGATGGGACTCGAGGGAGCTTGCGCCTCTGCGAGCTCAACCCCGTGCTTCAGCAGGTCTTCCGCACATCGAATCTAGACCGGCTCTTCAAGATCGACCGCGACCAGAGGGCGTCTCTGGCCTCGAGTTGAACCAGGTCGCTCTCTGTTCTCGGACGACTCGAGGAATGAGGGGAGACGAGTTCTATTCGTTCCTCAACCTTGAACGTCACACCGTGGCCGATTTCCAGCCTCCATGCAGGAATCGCGCGGTGATGAGAATCGCCCGGGCATACAGGTCCAGGAGCATCGCGATCCAGGCCCCGTGAAGGCCCCAGAGACCCCCTTCGCCTACCCCAGGCATCGTGACCACGTAGGTGAGCGGGAGTCGGACCAGAACATAGCCAATCAACGCGAAATACCAGGGCCACCGTGTATCCCCTGCTCCACGCAGTGCGCCGTTGAGGACATTGATGGTCGCGAGCGCGGGCATGGCGAACGCAACGACCTGGAGGACGGGGGCTCCTATGGCGACGACTTCCGGCTGGCGGCCCCCCGTGAACATCAGAAACATGGGGCCGGCAAGCAGATAGATCAAAACTCCCATGAGGCTTAGAGTGATCGCCCCCAGGGTCCAGGCGGTCATCGCCCCAGAGCGGGCGAGGTCGGGCCGCCTTGCCCCCAGGAATTGCCCGGTCAGGGTACTCGCCGCGACGGAAAAGGCGGTGATCGTGAGGAAGGCGATTGCCTCGCACCGGATCGCCACACCGTGCGCGGCCGTCGCCGTGTCCCCCAGGCGATTAATCAGGCTCAGGAATGTGAGTTGACCCAGAAGGTTCGTCAGGCTTTCGCCCGCCGCGGGGAGGCTGATTCGCAAGATGCGCCTGACATCGTGCCCCACGGGAATCAGGCCCTGCCAGGAGAGCTTCAACCCGGAGCGTCCACGGGCGAGGATGCACAGGATCACAAGCCCGCCCACCCCTTCCCCAACGGCCGTTCCGGTGGCGATTCCTCGGAAGCCCAGCCGAGGAAAGGGAGCGAGACCCATCAAGAGCGCCCAGCTCAGGCCGACGTTCACGAGATTGACCAGAATCATCACCCACATGCCGGTTCGCGTGTCCCCCGCTCCTCTCAGGCAGGCGTTCCCCACGGTGGTGCAAGCCAGCAAGGGGGTAACGATCAGCACAATTCGAAGGAACTGAACGGTAAGGCTCGCTGTTGAACCGGTGACATTCATGACGGAGACGATCCAAGGGGCGGTCACCCAACCAGCCAGAAACGTGACCGTGCCGATGATCAGGGCCAGCCCAATCGCGCGCTGGCAGATTCGAGAGGCAAGGTGCGGGTCGCCCTGCCCGATCAGGCGAGCGACCAGGGCGCTGGCGCCCACCGATACGACGGTCAGAATGCAGCCGAGGAACCAGAGCAAATAGCTGGCGATGGTGACCGCCGCGAGATGCTCCTCCGCCAGGAAATGCCCGGTCAGCAAGGTGTCCGAGACCCCTACGAGGTAGAGCAAGGTTTGCTCAACCAGGACCGGAGAGGCGAGCCAGAGCACCGTCCGCGCCATCGAGGCGTCTGAACTGATCAGCGATGCACTCGCCTGCTTCATATCGGTCCTAAACAACCAGGTCAGTCGCTCGAGGGGCCCACGCACTCAGGGGGGGGCCGATTTCGGGATCACGTAAGCGGAAAAAGGTCTGACGATAACGTGAGCGGGCCTCATCGCCGAATCGGATTCTCGTGGACCAGCGAGCATTCTCGAACATCGGGCCCACATGGTCCAGGGGGACCATTGCGAGTTCCACTCGCGCCACTCGCGGCAGACGGATTCCCGTTTAAAGGATTGGTGGCATAGAATTTTATGGATTCATGTTGGCGACATTCCAGAATCTGATCATGCCGTCGTAGCATGCGGAGGCCAGAATTTTGCCATCGGGCGAGAATGCCACATCAGAAACAGCCCCTCCGTGCCCGTCGAACGTGGCCACGAGAGCCCCCGTCGCCACGTTCCATATTCTGACATCTCCAGGTGGATTGATGGGCGCGGGATGATCGTTATATCCTCCCCCCGTCGCTAGCAGGTTGCCATCCGGGGAGATTGCAATGGTGTTAAGCTGGTCTGGATGGCCCGGCAATGAATTGATCTTCCTGCCTGAAGGCAAGCTGACAATATCGACAGTCTTGTATCGCCATCCTCCTCTTTCCTTGGTTGCCTCCGCCTTAATCGATCCGTCCGGACTTACGGCCAGTTTAGGACGGAACCAATCTGGCTTCTCGGATGCGGGGATTGTGTTCCGTAGTCTAGCTTCGGCCACATCCCACAGTTTCACCGTCCCGTCCGCCCCTTCAGAAGCCAGTATCTTTCCATCGCGCGAAAAAGCGATGGCATAGATCGGACCAACGTGTCCCTTGAGGACGGCTTGCATCGACTCGTGATCGCGTTGCGAATAGACCCCGATGCCAACGGCGGCAATGACACCGACGCAGGTGAACGCGGTTCGCCGCGCATACCGGCGCGCTCGCTTCATCGTTGAACCCCTTGTAAGAGTCGCCGTGCGGGAAAAAAGGGCGGCCTTTTTAGCTTCTTCTCAGCGGTGCTCGGCACATAATGAGTTTGTTACCACCAGTTCACCGCCGATTTGGTTCGTGCAATTCCGCGGTACGTGACCTCGGAGGATTCATGGAACATTTTCTGGTGGTCTTTTGCCTCTTTTGGTTGCCCGTATTCGTCTTCACGGCCTTGCGCATCTGGAGGCCCGCTGAAACTTCAAAGGGGGGACGATCCGTCGCGGACCGTATCGCCTGGACTGGCTTCGCCCTCGGGGTCTGCTTGATGTTCAACATGGTACTGTATGCGAAGCTCTTGGAAAGTGACGGCGATTACCGGTCCTGGGAGACGATCCGACTTCATGGTCACGTGTTACTCGCCATGGCCGCGTTCTCTGTCGTCGCGCCGGTAGTCGTTGTTCTGTATCAGGCAACGAGAGCCCATCGCCCTGAACCAAAAGGCAAGAAGTCCCTGACTGACGACTTCGAGTAAGAGTTAAGAAGCCCAATTCCTCCAACCCAACCGATTCCCTTTCCAGGATTTGAGTTGAGGGGCTATGATATTGCCAGGTTTACCTACCTCCCGGAGGAACGCGCACGTGCCTGCTCGAATTCTTGACGGAAAAGCTCTGGCCCAACAGGTGAGACAAGATGTGGCCGAGGAGGTCGGCCATCTGAGAGCGGAACGTGGGATCATCCCCGGGCTTACCGTCGTGCTGGTTGGGGAGAATGCCGCGAGCCAGGTTTACGTGCGCAACAAGCAGAAAGCCTGCGTCGCGGCGGGCATGAAGGGCACGATTGAGCGCCTTCCCGCCGAGACGACGGAAGGGGAGCTTCTGGCGGCCATCGACCGGCTCAACGCCGACCCTTCGGTTCATGGCATCCTCGTGCAACTCCCTCTCCCAGCCCATATTAACGAGCGTTCGGTGATCGAACGCATCCATCCCGAGAAGGACGTGGATGGGTTTCATCCGGTCAACGCGGGCCTGCTTTCCATTGGGTATCCGCGTTTCGTCCCTTGTACGCCGTTGGGAATCAGGGAAATGCTGATCCGGGAAGGGGTCACGACGCGAGGGGCGCATGCCGTTGTGCTGGGACGGTCGCATATCGTCGGCAAGCCCATGGCGCTGCTCCTGGCTCAGAAGGGGGAAGGGGGCGACGCAACCGTCACCATTTGCCACACCGGGACGCGGGACGTGGCGGCCGAGGCCCGACGCGCCGATATCTTGATCGCCGCGATCGGCAGGCCCGACTTCGTCCAGGCGGATT